>Ga0310690_10004620_pt1 | contig 19344 bp, 20 predicted proteins | sample AusTroGonzalo_MG_2_FD_207661 | JGI IMG/M metagenome (GOLD analysis project Ga0310690, IMG submission 207661) | Bovine rumen microbial communities from tropical cattle in Woodstock, Queensland, Australia - Gonzalo_04 (v2) (version 2) | ecosystem: Host-associated > Mammals > Digestive system >...
GCGGACTTGGAAGATTATCCTGGGATGTATCTTCGCAACTCCTTGGGTTTAAAAAATCTGCATGCCGTTCATGCAGGCTATCCCAAGACCCGCGAACAAGGCGGACATAACAACCTGCAATGGATTGTGAAGGAACGCGAAAACTACATTGCCAAGACTGCTGGCAAACGCGCTTTCCCTTGGCGCATCATCGCCATCTCTGAAAATGACAAAGAGTTGGCCGACAACGACTTGGTCTATCTTTTGGCCTCACCCAACCGCATTGGCGATGTCTCGTGGATCCAGCCCGGCAAGGTGGCTTGGGACTGGTGGAACGCTTGGAACATCTATGGCGTCGACTTCCCTGCGGGCATCAACAACGACACCTATAAGTATTACATCGACTTCGCCTCGCAATATGGCATCGAATACGTCATCTTGGACGAAGGCTGGGCCGTCAACAAGCAGGCCGACCTCTTCCAAGTGGTGCCCGAAATTGACATCAAGGAGCTGGTGGACTACGGCGCCGAGCGCAATGTGGGCATCGTGCTTTGGGTGGGCTATGCTGCCATCGACAAGGACATGGAACACGTGTGCCAGCACTACTCCGACATGGGCGTGAAAGGCTTCAAGGTCGACTTCATGGACGGCGACGACCAGATGATCGTTGACTTTTACTACCGTATGGCTAAGACCGCCGCCCGTCACCACCTCTTCATCGACTTCCACGGCGCCTACAAGCCTACGGGCCTCAACCGCACCTACCCCAACGTGCTCAACCACGAGGGCGTGTATGGACTGGAGCAAGCCAAGTGGGACAACAACAGCGACCTTGTCACCAACGAAGTCACCATTCCTTTCATCCGCATGTTGGCCGGTCCGCTCGACTATACCCAAGGCGCGATGAAAAACGCCAACAAGAACAACTTCGCCGCCATCTACACCGAGCCGATGAGCCAAGGCACACGCTGCCGTCAGCTGGCTGAATATGTGATCTTTGAGTCGCCGTTCAACATGCTCTGCGACAGCCCGAGCAACTACCTCAAGGAAGACGAGTGCACCCAATTCATCGCCCAAGTGCCCACTGTTTGGGACGAGACCATCGTCTTGGACGGCAAAGTGGGCGAATACCTCGTCATCGCACGCCGTAAGGACTTTCATTGGTATGTGGGCGCCATCACTAACTGGGAGGAACGCGACCTTGTCATCGACCTCTCGGTGCTACCCAACTTCGGTGCCAAGTCGGGACACATTTTCCGCGATGGCCCCAACGCCAACCGTGTCGCCCGTGACTATGTGTCGGAGCAAGCGCAGGTCTGGGGCAATATCGTGAAGGTACATCTCGCCAAGGGCGGTGGAGCCGTTATGGTGTTCTAAGACTCGCAAATCCATTGAAACGGAAGAATCACTTATGTTAATTGGGTTCGTCCGTGGATTTGAAAATAAAAATTTCACATATATGTTAAATATATCGAAAAAAGTATTATCTTTGCATTGTGAAACGATAAAACCATACGACTATGAAAACAGTAACACTCAAAACACTCGAACAGACTGACAATGTAAGCCTTTATTCCATTTGTTTCGACGGCAATGCCATCAGCGAATACGAGGCCTTTGTGGAAAGGTTCAAAGAAGATGCCAAACTTAATAATGAATATAAAACCATATTGTTAGCCATAGAAAAAATCGTGGCCGTGGGTGCTTTTGAACGCTTTTTTAGACCTGAGGGCAAAATGAGCGACCGAGTGGCGGCTTTGGCTATTGATTCCCGCAAACTTCGGTTGTATTGTTTGCGTATATCCGACCAAATCCTAATACTGGGTAATGGTGGTGAAAAAACGACAAAGACATACGAAGAAAGTGAAGAGCTGAGCGGTTATGTCATGGACTTGCAAGCCTTTGACAAACTGCTTTTGGAAGCCCAAAAAGAGGGTTCTATTACGATTGAAAAGAATGTCATTACAGGCATTGAAGGTAAAGTATTTCAACTATGAAGACTGTAAACAATATTCAATACCATTCTTCCATTTTGGAGAAAGCCGCATCAAGCATCACTCCGCAGGAGCGAGCTTCGTTTGACCTGAATTTTGGTATTTCTGAACGTATTTATCAGATTTTACAAGAAAAAGGCATGAGTAAACGTGATTTGGCTCGTCTGACTGGCAAAAAAGAGTCCGAAGTTTCAAGATGGTTCATGTTCGGCCACAACTTCACCTGCAAAACCATCGCGCTCATCCAATTGGCATTGGGAGAGCCGATTGTGGAAGTAAAAAAATAATACTTCAATACTAATCCAACAACATGAATATCATCTGTTTTGAAACCGAATGGCTTTATAATCGTCACAAAAAAGAAAACCGCTTCAATCTTAATTGCCAACCCATTCTTCATTGCTTGAAACAATATTATGGATGTGATTATATCTACCGTAATGTTTTGAGAATTGATGATTTAAAGTATTACATGGACTATTTCAATACGAAGTCGTTCAAAAAGAAATATCCATTGATTTACATTTCCACGCATGGTTGGAATCATTCAATTTCTTTAGAAGGAGAAGATCCTAAAGACCCACTTGTTGATTTGCATGAATTGGCTCAATTATCGCGCGGCTTTTTTGAAGACAGGTTAGTTCATTTCAGCAGCTGTAAAACACTTCAAAATGTCAATGCAGCTTATTGTTTCAAAGAGGAATCAGGTGCTGTTCTCGTTAGTGGCTATCAAAAAAGCGTTGATGCCATGCGTTCTGTAATTCTTGACATGGCTTATTTCGATGCGCTACAAAATTATAGTGCATCCACTCTTGTAAAGGAAACAAGCCTATTCCAAAGGCGTTATGGTTCGTTGATGAAAGATTTAAAATTTATCTTCGTATAGTTATTTCAAACTATGTTCGGAAATACGATCCGATGGAATCAAAACCGCAGATTGGTAATCCGCTATAAACCACAAACAATAGCAAACAAAAAACTCCATGGCACTTCACGACGAAATCCTCTCCAAACAAGACCCCACCCAAGTACCTGGTCTCTCCCGTTTCTTCAAAACAGGCAAGGGAGAATACAGTGAAGGCGACAAGTTTCTCGGCATCAAGGTACCAACAACTCGCGAGGTGGTGAAACAATGCTGGAAAACCACCACTTTCGAGGAGTTGGAGACCTGCATCCGTTCCGAATACCACGAGATGCGCTTGGCTGCTTTGCTTTGTTTGGTGCAAATCTTCAAACACAACAAAGTCCAACTCTCGAAGCAGCGCTGTATCGACTTTTATCTCACACACACACAATATATAAACAATTGGGATCTGGTCGACCTCAGCTGTTATGAGCTGCTCGGCACTTGGCTTCTGGACAAGGACAGGACCTTGCTTTATGACCTCGCCCACGACGGCAAAACAATCTGGGAGCAACGCATCGGCATGGTCAGCACCATGCAGTTCCTCCGCCACGGGCAATTAGACGACACATACGCCATCGCCGAAATCTTCTTGGAAAAACCCGCACCACTTCACAACCTGCTCCAGAAAGCCGTTGGATGGCTCCTTCGCGAAGCCGGCAAACGCGACGAACAACGGTTGAAAGGCTGGTTATCAACACGATATACAACCATGCCGCGCACGATGTTGCGGTATGCCATAGAAAAATTTCCCAAAGAGGAACAACAGCTTTTCTTACAAAAGACGCATAAATGACAACGCCAAATCCTATGAAACGCCTCGCCTTGATGATTCTAACTGTTGTTTTGTTGACGGCATGCAACTCAACCGAAAAACCCAACCTGACCAAACTCACCGTCGAACAACAAGATGGCTCCCGGGCTTTAGCCACAGCACTGCCCCGCTTCAGTTGGAACTATGAGACCACCGAAAGCGAAGTCGTGCAACAGAGCTACCGGATTATCGTGGCCACCACCGAAGGAAACGCCCAAAACGAAATCGGCGACCTTTGGGATTCGGGCGTAGTTCCTTCCAGCCAAATGCTTTACATCCCATATACAGGCAAAGAACTCCAAAGCCGCGACAAAGCCTATTGGAAAGTCATCACGACAGTGACGACCAAGGGCGGCAAGAAAATCAAAGTGGAAAGCGAAGTCAAATCGTTTGAAATCAGCCTGTTGAACCAAGAGGATTGGCAAGCCAAATGGATTGGCCATGAGTTTGAGGACGATGTCCTGGTGGGTCATACCCGCGTTGCCGCCCGTTATCTCCGCAAAGCCTTTGCCCTCAAAGGCGAAGTTGCCGAGGCGAGGCTGTATGTCAGTGGCATGGGCGTGTATAGCGCCTACCTCAACGGCAACGAAGTCGCGCCCGAGGAGCTGCTGAAGCCTACGCTCTCCTGGTACTCGAAGCGCGTGTATTTTAACACCTACGATGTGACCGAGATGCTCCAGCAAGGCGACAACGCAGTAGGCGTCATCCTAGAAGGCGGTCGCTATACCACCATCCGCTACGATGTCAAAAACCCCAACTGGGACGGCACCGAAAACGCGTTTGGCTTCGGCACACCCCGACTGCTGCTGCAATTGGAAGTGACTTATAAAGATGGCCAAAAAGAGACCATCGTCAGCGACGAGACATGGAAAATCACCAACCGCGGCTTCATCCGCACCGCCAATGAATACGACGGTGAGACTTACGATGAAAACTTCGAATTAGGCGAGTGGAATAAAACAGGCTATGATGATTCTACTTGGCTCCAAGCCGAACTCGTCGAGGCTCCCGAAGGCCAACTCAGTGCCCAACCCAACCCCAATATCACCGTGATGGAGAAACTGAAGCCCGTCAATATCTTCCAAAAAGGCGGCAAATGGTATCTCGACATGGGCCAAAACATGGTCGGATTCATCAATATGAATGTGCGCGGACAACAACCTGGTGATGTCATCACCCTGCGTTTTGCCGAACTATTGACCCCAGATAGCGTGCTTTACACGGCCAATTTGCGTGGTGCAGAATGTACCGACAAATACATCGTCACCAACAACTCTAAAAAATCTCAACTCACATCGCCCATAGATTCCAACCACCCCACAAGCCAACGTAGGAATGACATGGGCGACTCTAAACCCTCAACTCTAAACTCTAAACTCAACTGGCATCCTATGTTCGTCTACCATGGTTTCCGCCACGTGGAAATCTCAGGTCTGCGCGAAATGCCTGCCCTGGACGATTTCGAAGGCTGGGTCATCTATGACGAAATGCCCGTCACAGGCTCGTTTGAGACCTCCAACGAAATCATCAACGCGGTGTATCACAACGCCTACTGGGGCATCCGTGGCAATTACCGATCCATGCCCACCGACTGTCCGCAACGCGACGAGCGCATGGGCTGGACAGGCGACCGCACCACAGGCAACTACGGCGAGTCGTATATCTTCGACAACCATCAGCTTTACGCCAAATGGCTCACCGACGCTGACGACAGCCAATGGGACAACGGCTCGCTGCCCAATGTCATCCCGCCTTATTGGCGCGGCTACACCGACAACATGACCTGGCCGGGTGCTGTGGTCACCGCCACCGATATGCTCTACACCCGCTTCGGCGATGTGGAACCCATCCGCCAGCATTACGACGCGCTGAAAAAGTGGATCCTCCACATGAAAAACGACTACATGCGCGGTGGCCTCATGCCCCGCGACACCTACGGTGACTGGTGCATGCCGCCTGAGAGCCTCGAGCTTATCCACTCCAACGACCCTGCCCGCATCACCGATGCGACGGTGCTCTCCACGCCGTTCTACTGCTACCTCTGCGGCAAGATGGCTAAGTTCGCCGAAGTGTTAGGTCTTGAGGAAGACGCGGTCTTCTTCCAACAGGAAACCACCACCGCTACCGTGGCATTTAATGATAAGTATTTCAACCGCGTAACGGGCGTTTATGCTAACAACACCGTTACCGCCAACATCCTGCCCTTGTGGTTTGGAATGGTACCTAAAGGTTTGGAAGACAAAGTGCTTGCAAGCATCGTCGACAAGACCGAGAACGAATGTGGCGGCCATGTCTCAACAGGCGTCGTCGGCATCCAGCAGCTGATGCGTTGCCTGACGGAATACGGTCGTGGCGACCTCGCCTTTAAGATTGCCTCCAACGACACCTATCCCAGCTGGGGCTATATGGTCCGCAATGACGCCACCACTATCTGGGAACTATGGAACGGCAACACCGCCGACCCCGCCATGAACTCGGGCAACCACGTGATGCTTTTGGGCGACCTCATCCTCTGGGAATACGAATACCTCGGCGGCATCCGTGCCTTGGAGCCCGGCTACAGCAAGATACAACTCAAGCCCTATCCTATTGAAGGACTGGATTTTGTGAACTGTACTTACGAGTCAGTCTCAGGCCGCATCGAAAGCAATTGGAAACATGAGGGAAATCGTTTTGAGTGGGACATCGTTATCCCCGCCAATACCACGGCTGAGGTCTGTCTGCCCACCGCAAACGGCTACGAGGTGAAGACCTACGGCAGCGGGGTGTACCATCTGTCTTCGGAACTGTAATAAAAATCGCCCATCCATGTCATTCCTGCATGGGCAAGTGTGATGGCGGGGAATCTATGGATGGGCAATTTTAGAAGAAACCAAAAATGCCTACCTATAGATTCCATGCTACCGCACTATCCGGCGCTGGAATGACATAGGCAGGCATTTCTTAATCCTATAAGTTACTCAGCAGGCTCAACAGTTTGCGCAGCCTCTTCCGCCCCAAACCAAGCATTCAAAGTCTCTTCCACTTTGGCTTCGATCTCAGGGGTGATCTTGTGCTGCACCTTTTTCACCACATAGAGCACGGCCAGGCCTTCGTCAAGCAAACCTAGGATTCTATGGGCCTTAAAAGGTATCAGGCTGAATGGCATGACGGTGTAGAGGATGGCACCCACGATAAGGGCTTTCTCAAGTGTGGTGGTCTCGCCCATGGTCAGCACATAATAAAGCTGGAGCAAAGGCTTGGTAGCCACACGACCTGCCTTTTTGGCATAGACGCCAATTTTCCCGAAGATCTCTGACGACTTGGCCTTCCAGTCGACATTTTTCAGTTTGTCCAACAGCCCGTTGATGTCCTTACCGCCTATGACATAGGCTAGGATAGTGATGCAGATGATGGTGATAATCATGTTTCTTTGGTTTTAGTGTTGTTTTTTGGTTCGAAGCTCTTTAACAAAACTCGTTCCAATCTATCTATTTTTTCACGCGGTCAGGGTTCTCGGCCACGAATTTGCTCCAGTCGGGGCGACGGTGCGCTTTGGCTTTCTCGGTGGTGTGTTTGGTATAGTTGACGTCTTTGCCTTTTGAGATGGAATGGCAGACAGCGGCTCCCACGGCATCGGTGGCGTCGAAAAACTCAGGGTTCTCATCTGTCTTCAGGATGAAATGCACCATCTTGGCCACCTGTTCCTTCGAGGCGTTGCCGTTGCCCGTGATGGTCTGCTTGATGGTCTTAGGCGAATATTCAAAGATGGGGATGTCGCGGTAAAGCGCGGCGGCCATGGCCACACCTTGGGCGCGTCCCAGCTTCAGCATCGACTGCACGTTTTTACCAAAGAAAGGTGCTTCGATGGCCAACTCATCGGGATGATAGGTGTTGACAATCTCCAGCACACGCTCGAAGATCTTCTTCAGCTTTAAGGCCTGATTCTCCAGTTTCTTCAAATTGATGACCCCCATCGTGATGAGTTCCAGATTCTTGCCTTGCTCGCGGATGACACCGTAGCCCATCACCATCGTGCCCGGGTCGATGCCCAAAATGACTTTTTCCTGCTCCATTCCGTTTTTTTTTGCAAAAGTAATCATTTTTATTGGAATGGTTTTTGAATTCTTTTTTTCTAATTTTGCGGCTAAATGTTCAACCATAAAAACGAAAAAAACATGAAAGCATTACGAGTTTTATTCTTGTCCCTAGTCCTCATGATGGCTTCGGGCGCCATGGCACAGACCGTACGCAACGGCTCTGGCTCCAGCATTGGCACGATTGAAAGCAACGGCACCATCCGCAACAGCAGCGGTTCTAGCGTGGGTCGTTTCGACAGCGACGGCACCGTCCGCAATAGCAGCGGCTCCAGCATCGGTAAAATCGACCGCGACGGCACCATCCGAAACAGCAGCGGCTCCAGCATCGGCAAGGTGGAGAGCGATGGCACCGTCCGCAACGGCAGCGGTTCCAGCATCGGTAAGGTTGAGAGCGACGGCACCGTCCGCAACAGCTCCGGCTCCAGCATTGGCAAAGCCTCAGGCATCCCCCGCGAGTGGGTAGCGGCTTATTTCTTCTTCTTCCCGTTCTATTAGGATCAAGCAGAGACTAAACATAACGCCCACCAACAGTTGTTGGCGGGCATTTGTTGTAATATGATGGAATTATCACTAAGCAGCGATCCCGACTTCATACAAAAACTCGGGAGCAAAACCGATTTCATTGTTCCAATCCACCGTCCAAGGGTCAAGCGTAAAGTTTTTGAAATAATCCAAGTTTTTCAGTTTCTGAAAGATGCCTTCTTGAGCTAATGGAAGAAAATCACAAAGTTTCACAGTTCCGTCATTAAAAGTAAGACGAAGAATATAATCCTTGATGTATTCCGCTTTGGTGACTTTTATGAATAATGGCTTTTCTTCCATTGTGTGATTATTTCAAAGGTTCAATTTTCAGCAATGCCTCTTTCCGTTCCGAACGATTCCAGTTTTCCATCAGTTCGTCGTAATGCAAATCAAGCCATTCAAAAACCAATCGAGCTGCACGACGCGGTAATTGTCCTGTAATAATACCATCTTTGATAGTGATTTCGCACTGATACTCATTGTACCACACATGAAAATGGGGCGGCAGATGCTCCTTATAGTACATGTAGATGATGATTCCGTAAAAACTGCTTATTTCGGGCATAACTCATTTTTTTTGCAAAAATAATCATTTTTTATCATTATGCCAATTTTTACCAGCAAATCACGAAAAATCATAAAATTACAAATTAGCTGCAGCTTACCCAAACAGCTCACTCCCCAATTCATACACCGAAGCCACAGGGACAACCTGAATCTTAAACCGCTTCGTATCCAAGCCTTTGGCGTTGTATTTCGAGACAAAAATCTTCTCAAACCCTAACTTATCAGCTTCGGCGATGCGGGCTTCGATGCGGGTGACGGCACGGATTTCACCAGAAAGACCCACCTCGGCAGCAAAAGCGTAGCGCGAAGAAATGGGAATGTCGGCATTTGAGGATAATATGGCGGCAATGACGGCCAAATCAATGGCGGGGTCATCGACGCGGAGGCCGCCCGCGATGTTGAGGAACACGTCTTTTAAGGAAAGTTTGAAGCCTGCGCGTTTCTCCAAAACGGCTAAGAGCATATTCATCCGGCGGAGGTCGAAGCCCGTGGCGGAGCGTTGTGGGGTGCCGTAGGCCGCGCTGCTCACCAAAGCCTGCGTCTCGATGAGCATAGGACGTTGGCCTTCCATCGTGGCCGCAATGGCGATGCCACTCACTTCCTCGTCGCGTTGTGAAAGCAAGATTTCACTGGGGTTGGTCACCTCGCGGAGGCCCGTGGCGTTCATCTCGAAGATGCCCAACTCGGAAGCCGACCCGAAGCGGTTCTTGATGGTGCGCAAGATGCGGAAACCATAGTGACGGTCGCCCTCAAATTGCAAGACCGTGTCGACGATATGCTCCAAAATCTTCGGTCCTGCGATGCTGCCGTCCTTGGTGATGTGGCCGATGAGGAACACCGGCACCTGATACGCCTTGGCGATCTTGTTCATTTCGGCGGCTGTCTCACGGATCTGCGAGAGGCTGCCTGCCGTAGCATCCACGTATGGCGATTCAAGTGTTTGTATGGAGTCGACAATCACGATGTCGGGCTGCACGTTCTTAAAGTGCTTCAGGATTTCTTGCGTGTTGGTCTCGGTGAGGATGAGACAGTCGGTGTTGTGGATGCCGATGCGCTCGGCCCGCATCTTGATTTGGGTCTGGCTCTCCTCGCCGGAGATGTAAAGTATCTTACGACCAGCCAACTGCAAGGCCGTCTGCAAAAGCAAGGTTGACTTGCCGATGCCAGGCTCGCCGCCCACAAGGGTCAAAGAGCCAAGCACCAAGCCGCCACCGAGGACGCGGTTGAGTTCCTCATAAGGCAGGATGATGCGCTGTTCCTTGGCGTTACCAATCTCATTGATGGGCGTGGGCAGGCCTTTGTCCATCTCCAACCCGACGCTTTTTTTCACCGATTTGGCTTCCTTGCCCGTGACGACGGTCTCTTCCACACAGGTGTTCCACGCACCGCAGGCGGGACATTTCCCGAACCATTTCGGCGACTCGTTGCCGCATTCCTTGCAGAAAAAGGCGGTTTTCTCTTTTGCCATAGTCTGTCTGTTTGACGCGAGACTACGGGACTGCGAGACGTGGGACGTGTTTGTTTTGTCCCGAAGTCTCGTGTCCCGAAGTCTCATGTCCGATTATGCTGCAAAGATAATAAATAGCGCCAAAAATACAGTACATTCGCTTTTTTTCCTAATTTTGCCATCAAATCAAGAAGTTGAATGAAAATACGTCTACTCACACTGCTTATGGTCGTCTTCTCTTTGCAGGCTTTTAGCCAGCAGGGCGACATCGTGCTTTGTGAGGGCTTTTTCAGCCCCTGGCTCGAAGAGGGCTGGGACGTGAAGGGCGACGACTGGGTGGTATGGTACATCTCCAACACGACCTTCGCAGGCTGCAAGCCACATGAGATGCAGATGTATCCCGATTTCAACTTCAACGGCACCACATGCCTCGTCACGCCCATCGTGGAGCTGGAGAAATACGACTTCATCAACTTCCAGTTTAACCACGCCCTCGAAGCTACCCAAGGTGAGCTGGACGCCAGGATCGGCATCGGCATCTCGGAGAACGGCGAGGAATGGGAGAGCATCTGGGAGGACACCGTGACGGGTAGCATCACCCAAAGCCAATATCTGCTCACCTTCGACATGGAGGAATGGACGACCAAGTCGCCGCAGTTCTGCCTATATTATTCCGGCACAGGTGCTTACATCAACAGCTGGTACATCGACAATGTCATCATCTTCGCGTCGAAGAAGAACAAATACGGCGGCATTGACGACACCGACGAGAACGGCTTTGTAGCCTCAAGGTCGTCCATCACCACACTGAAAGGCCCCTCGGCGGGTACGGTGACCCATTTCTCAAAAATAAGGAAGTCGAACAACCGCTACGCTCGTGTGGTGGAAGGCCGACAGAAAAAATGGTGGCAGTTCTGGAAATAAGCAAGCCTTATGAGAAAGCACATCATCACTCTGTTTTTCGTCTTGTTTTCACTGACGGTTGCGGCGCAGACCTTCACCGACAGCAACCTGCCCATCGTGGTCATTGAGACCGACGGAGGCGCCAATATCCCCGACGAGCCTAAGATATTGGCCACGATGAAGATTATCTGGCACCAGGACGGCTCGCGCAACTATATGAGCGACATCGACAACCCCGAATTCCTCAACTACGACGGGCGCATCGGCATCGAACGACGCGGCAGCAGCTCACAGACCATGCTCAACAAGAAGCCCTACGCCCTTGAGACCCGCGAAGACGATGGCGTAAACAACCGAAACGTCAGCATCTTAGGGATGCCGGAAGAGAACGACTGGGTGCTTAACTCCTTGGCCTTCGACCAGACGGGGATGCGCGATGTGCTGGCCTACGAACTCTCTAACCGCTTAGGACAATACGCCTCGCGCAGCGTGTATTGCGAGGTGGTGATCAACGGCGACTATAAGGGACTCTATGTCTTCATGGAGAAAATCAAGCCCGACAAACATCGCGTCAACATCGAGAAGATGGACCAAACCTGCAACAGCTATCCTGAGGTGACGGGCGGCTACATCACCAAGGCCGACAAAACCACCGGCGGCGATCCCGTGGCTTGGACCATGCAAGGCTACGGTGGCGGCTGGGGCTGGGGCAGCAGCACCGACTTCATCCATCATTATCCCAAGCCCGACGACATCACCAGCGCGCAGAACAACTACATCCACGGCGTGTTCACCAACCTGGCTTCCGTGGCCAACCAGCACAACACATCAGCCACCTCGGGCATCCCTTCGGTCATCGACATTCCTTCCTTCGTTGACTTCATGATGATTGCCGAATTCAGCTCCAATGTTGACGTGTACTCGTTAAGCACCTTTTTCCATAAGGACAGGTTAGGCAAGCTGAGGGCCGGCCCCGTTTGGGACTACAACCTCGCCTTCGGCTATGATGCCTTCGGCAACCGCAGCAAGTACGATGTGTGGCAGTTCAACAACCAAGACAACAACGGCCCGAAATTCTGGAAAGACCTGTTCGACACCAGTCTTTTCCGTTGCTATCTGGCCAAACGCTGGTTTGAGTTGACCGAGCCTGGACAGCCCTTGAACTACGATTTCGTTTGCAGCCGCATGGACGAAATCGACGCATGGATTACCGAAGCCATCGCCCGAGACAACCAACGCTGGAACCAGATGACGCAACACGCCCAATATGTCGAGGACATGAAAAACTGGCTCCAATTGCGCATCAATTGGCTGAACCAAAACATTGGCTCTTCTTCGGGCTGTGCCGATGTCGACTTGCCGCCTTTGGTCATCTCCAAAATCCATTACCATCCTATGGACTGGTGGAGCATCGACGGTAACCTGCTGGAGTTCATCGAAATCACCAACAACGGCGACGCGGATATCGACCTGACAGGCATTTATTTCCGTGAGTTGGGTCTCACCTACCAATTCCCGAATGGTGCGCATCTGGCTGGCCGACAAGCCCTTGTGCTTTGCTCCGATTCGCTGATGTTTAGCGAATACTACGGCATGACGCCCTTCGGGCAATACAACCGCAAGCTCGACAACAAGTCGGAAAACCTCGTGCTGGCTGACGCTTGGGGCAACATCATCGACCAGGTGCAGTATGCCGACAGCCTGCCGTGGCCCCCTGAGGCCGACGGCAACGGACCTTTCCTCCAACTCAAGGACCTCGACGCCGACAACAGCCTCGCCGAGAACTGGACCATTGGCGATGATTTGACGGGGATTAAAAAATTTGCTGAAAACCAGAATATTGCCATATATCCCAATCCTACTTCGGGCAAGACTCACATTGTTTTGTCGGAAAATGTCATTCGTTGTCAAATCATTGGTTTGATGGGCAATGTCTTGCATGAAATCTCGCCTTCAAGTTCTGATTTTGAGCTTGATTTGAGTGGTTTGCTTTCAGGGATGTATTTGGTGAAGGTACAGTTTGCCGATGGAAAGATGGTTTTTAGAAAAGTTGTTAAAAGATAGTGTTGTTCGGCCGATTCTGCCGATCGTGTCAACTGAGCTGTAAAAGGCATGTTGAGATTGACTCCGTCGAACGCAGAGCGTTTCCCTTATAGGGAATGGAGTTCGTTTGTTTTTCAACACGCGGCGGCTTTGGGGGCTTACGAATGGTCAACTTGTTCATGCCGCCGCTAAATAAACTATGTCTCAACTCCATTCCCCGCAGGGGAATCTAATGAAATATGATGTTTGGTTTTGTACACTTACTTAGCGAAAAATGTTGCCTGCAACCAACAGTTTTTGATGAAAAGTGTTGCCTGTAACCAACAAAATGCAGATTTGCCCGATCCTATATCTTTGCAGACGACATCGAATCACCCGTTGGTGCCAAATTGCCTCTTTGGATGCTGGGGTTTTTGTATTAGTTATGAAAATCATAGCCAGCAGAGTACAAATCTATCGGAACTGAATATCTTTGTCATCAACCGTGGCATGGCCTTCGTCCTAATATCTTGATAACTTTTTCCAAGGTATACGCTTGATACAAACTCTTAGCCATGTCATAACGTTTGTTTATGTTCGTAAAACTCGTCCATATAGGCGAAAACGGGCAAAGGGATTCTGAGTCTATATCACCCTTTTCGTTGACAATGCCGCATTTGTTGGCACCAGACAAAGGGCTACCAGAAATGAGGTACACGAGCCATTTCGTTTTGTCCTCTTTGCGTATCATGGCTTTTTCACAGCTAAGCCACCATTCAAGATACACACCCAAAGTCGGATGGTTGAACCCAGCTGTTCCTGTATAGGCCAAACCGTTCTGGATGGGTACAGGGCAAAGGAACATTCGGCTGTCCGACATGATTCTGTCTTTGTTTTGAAGAAACAAGAAGACATTATTTAGGAAAAGTTTCTTTTCCTTTTCTCTCTCCTCATCAAATTGCGGTTCAGTAACACGCCTGCACTTAGACCTTCCAATGGTCAAATACTTGCCAGTGGTGTCAAGTTTCATTGCATTATCCACCTTTGCTTCAGGATGCTTCAAGGGGTAGCAGTCAAGCACTGCACCATTCAATAAAGTCATTGTTCCCTTTGCCATCTCCTCTTTTCTTATTGCCCATCAATAATCTCCGTCACAATCCCCAACTTCAAAGCTTCCTCAGCCGTAAGAAACCAATCCTTACGATTCTGGACCACATCGTTGAGCTGCGCATCAGTGATGCTGGTTTTTTCCTTAATGATTCGGAAAAGCATGTCGTTGATACGCGAAGCTTCGGCCACCGTGTCTTCCATTTCCCGTAACGAGCCAATGGAAATACCTTGTACCTGATGAATCATAAAGGTCGTGTTGCGGTAGGCCTTGCGGACTTTGGAGCCAAGCGCAACAACAATGCCCATCGACATGATTTTGCCTGTGCAAATCACTTCTATTGGCGTTAGTGAAGCCTCAATCACATCGTGGAGAGCCATTCCATCATAACAAGTTCCTCCTCCAGTGGAAAGGTAAAACCTAATTGGCGTTAGAAGTACAGCTGCGGGCTCTTGGTGGTTTTCAATCGCCCATTGACGGCACTTCTCTGAATAGTCGAGGTCGTTTGCGTTGATTTTCGCAACATCCTTGATGGCAGCCTCAACCGTTGTGTTTTTGATTTCGCCAAAGAAAGTGATGATTTTCTCTTTGGGTTCTAGTTGTTTGATTTCCATTAGATTTAAAAAGTGCATTTCAAATTGTTAGTAACGCATAACGACCATATTTCCCACCAGCGGCATTTGAAAACCGCACTCTACGAAACACTTCATAGGTGTCTTTCGTATGGTGAAGGTGTCCGAAAAGATGATATTTCGGTCTTACTTCCATCACACGCTTGTATAGAGCGTGGTCGCCAAAATTGATACCGTCCTGCTCATCAAGGATGCCTAATGGAGGCTGGTGGGTGAGCAGAATATCAGTATCGTCTGGGATGCGGCTAAACAGTTCGGGGAAGATGCCGTCAAGGTCATCTTGCACGAACATCGGCACCCCATAGAACTTGATGCCGTCAATGGTGATGCCATCATTGCAGAGATAATGCACATTGTCAGGCAAGCCTTCAATGTTGGCACCATATAGGCAGTTGTCGTGATTCCCTGCAATGAAGATCTTGTGGGCATAGGGCAGACCGCTAAACCATTCGATGAAGTCCTTGACTTCCTCTTCGGTACCGTCCTCAGTAAAGTCGCCAGTGTGAACGATAACGTCTGCTTTGGGCAAATCGATTAGCAGCTCATGTTTGCCATGAGTATCAGAGATATGTAAAATTCGCATAAGTTTTAGTTGATTATTTAATTGGTTGTGTCTGTCATTGAATAGCAAACTTCATCTGTAACTTCCATCACACCGTTGTTTGGGAAAAGCGAACTGAAACTTTCCGAATGTTCTGTGTGGATGGGGATAATAGCTTTAGGCTTAATGTGCTCCACGATTTGCTGAAGCGATACCACATCAGCGTGACCGCTGGTGTGAATGTCAGGTAACCGTTTCCTAAGCTCTGGCTTGGCGGCCAACCATGCTTTCAATCGCTTCATCTCAGGCTTGTCCTGCTCCCAGTATTGCGCCCAGATAGAAGAGGTAATGCAGACCCTTGTGTTGTTGATATATCTTCCAAGGTCTCCAAGCAACTTGGGACGGAATAGCACTACATATTTCAATGGGTTAACGCTTAAATCGCCTTTCACCAATTTGGTGGCTCCACGGCGTAATCCATACACCAGTTTTTCATCTTTGTCAATCAACAAACTGGTCAGCCGATGCGGGAAATAGACCATAAGATTGGGATGTGTCTTTATACTTGGAATCTTCTCGTTGCTTGCATGAACCAGCTCCAGCACGTATGCTGCGTAAAGGTCAACACACAGAATGCGATTGGTTTTGATGCAAGCACGATACAAGGCTACCATTCGGTCGATATTTTGAGAAGAACACCAAACCAGGTGCAGGCTGTCTTTGTTCGCTAAGAATTGGCTTACAAATTCATTCTCCATGTCTGTTTCCGTCCTTTGCCTAACACCTCGGCCTATGTTCGTGCCTTCCAAAAAGAGGTAGTCCACATGTTGGGGCAGCCGTTTGTATAGTATACCTTTCTTGCCGTGAAGCCTGATGTCGCCAGAGTAAAGGATGCTTTTCCCGCACGCTTCAAAAAGAAACGCACAAGCCCCGAAAGCCGAATGGTCCACGTCGAATTTCGTAACACGAAAATCTTTGACGGTTACCGTGTTTTCAATGGGTTGAATGTCCAAATGTTTCGTGAGGTCTTCGCCCAAAAAGCCCGATATTTTCATCAGTTCGGCAGTTTCCTTCGTGGTGTAAACTTTTGTGCCTTCGGGAGCCTCGTTGAGCAATCCGTAATGGTCGGCATGGTAGTGACTGAGGAAAATGGCATCGCAATTACGAGTCCATTCCTTGGCATCTTCAAGAATCTTCTCTTGTGTTTCTAACGTTTGTTCCTCAAAGTCCAAGGGCAGGCCGCAATCTATCAGGATCTTTGTGTTTTGCGTAGCAAGTTCCACGCAGTTCCCACCGATTTGGTGGGAACCACGATGGATGATAAACTGTATGTTGTTTTGATTATTTCCCATTTATTGAATAAAAGATGTTGAAATTCAATGTTTTTCTTTTTTGTTATAGTCAAGACATTTTTGGTAGAAAACTGATAAATCGTCATCAATAATGTTTTCCCAATCAATTGGTTCTATACTAATATTTTGGAGAAACACATCATTACGATCAATCCACCAATTCTTCCATTTAGTGAACTCTTCCGTCTGATTGTCAGGAAACCGTTTATACTCTGTTATTCTTTGTGTCAACAAATTTCTTATGCTTTCCTTTGATAAATAGTCTTTTATTTTATTTCGTTGTTTTTCTGGTGTGATAACAAATAATCCGAGTTTCCCAAAATCTTCGTCGCTTAAGTCAACATCACATGCCATTTTTGCTATACAACCAATATATCTGACCGCTTGATTATAATCTTTACAACTACTTATTCCTTTGGATAGAGGGGCATAAATCTTTGCTTCAATCGCGTAAAAGAAAGAGAAATTCTCTTTGTCTATTTCCACTCCTGTTGCGGTCTTATCTTCAAACCTATATGACCCAATTACAGCATCTGCATGTGTTCTAGTTTCTCTCAGTTTTCCATGAAGAAAAGGAGATTTCAGTTGCGCTTCAGAGAACCATTTTTCACTCTGTTCACAATGCAATTGTTTTTGTACCAAACCTTTGCTTAATGCAAGTCTTAACAGCCAACCCTCATTATAAATGTCTGTCAATGGGAAAAAAGCTCCTCGTTTCTCAGCGTTTTTCTTGATGTCGTTTGTTTTAATTAATGTGATTAAATCTTCCATTTTATAAAAATCATATTATTTGATGCAAAATTACTGTTTTCCCACATTCGACCGTCGACTGTCGCCGAAACTCTCGGCGACAATCTGGTCAAAGTGGGTCATTGTTCCAGTAGATGTTGAAATTCTGGGTCTTTGACTACTTTCTTGAATTCGACCACTACATTGGGCAACTTCACGATGGGCTGGCCGAGCCGTGCGGTCACCGTGCCGTAGTTGTTGGCCTTCACCCATTCTACCACTTGGTTGCGGACTTCGTTGTCGAAGTAGAGCTTCACCTGCAGAGGGGTCTTGATTTCGGCAGCGTTGGCGAGGGTGTTGTTGAGCTGGCCGTTCTCGATGGGATTCTCCACGGTGATACCGAGCACGTAGGGCACGATGGCTCCGATGAGCGAACCTTTGTCGGCTTCGGGATTGACACCCATCTCCGTGCGGATTCCAGTCACCATTTTGCCCAGGACGATCATTCCCTCGGCCAGTCCTGCAGCGCAGATGGCATCCATCTCAGCGACCACGGCGGGATGGTCTTCGCCCAGCTCAGGGAAACGATACCTGATTTTCATTTCAAGTTGAGTGCGGAAAGCATCGATGTTGGCGCGAGCTTCCAATTTTTCTCTTCTCTTTCTCTCGTGTTCTTTGCGTGTTTTTTTGCTACTCATAGTGGGTTGTTTTTGAATTGTTACGCCATATAATACGATTGGGGTTGGCTCATCAACTACAAAACAAATGTAATTCAGTATAAATCAATAGAATAACAAGAAAAAATCTTGTGCGTAAATCCTGTGCGTAAAAGAACCTTAGCTATTTAGAAACTCATCCAACCATTGCTCGACAAAGATAGGATATTTCCAAATGCCCCAACAAAAAGCTCGCAAAGTTGGCTCATCATAACGCTCTTCTTCGACAGCAAGAAGGCAAAGTCGCTTATAAGCATCCTCGGCAGTTTCACCGTCTTGTGCAAGTGATAGTCCTCCGCAAATATCCCATTGTCCGTGATACTCTGGGTCGTAATCCTTGCAAAAGACTGGCATTAAGTTGATGAGCGGCTCCTCTTTTTGTTCATCTGTAAGAGGATTGTCGCTTTGTTCAGGAAGGCGATGATAAAGCCATTGCTCTGCTGCGGTGTAAACCGTGGTGCGCATCCCAATGCTGATGCCACACTCCTGCATGTAAGCCTTGGTCAGCAAGCGCAAAGCTTCAAGGGCATTCATTGTTTCGCCTTCTTTGGCGTACTTTTCAAATAATTCTTCTGTTTTAGTCATGTATAGCTTTTTATATGTTTTGAACTCTCTTTTTCTCCCAAGACCGAAGATACCATACAACCTCTTTCATTGACCATAGATACCTGTCCCGTTCGCCGTTTCTCTTGATTATGAAGCAAAGGTTGGCAAACTTTAGTTTTTCTGCATCATCTATTTTATGCTCTTTGAGATAGGTAAAATATGACAAAAGCAATTCCTTCACTCGGTTTATATCATCTTCGTTGTCTTGATTAAATTCCCCGTAATAGGCCCATTTGACAATGGCTTGCAGATACCTAACTTCCCAATCATTGAATTTACATTCAATCTTGTTAACAAAAGCCTTTGCCTCTTCTGGCTCCATGTCCTTGATTTCAGTGAGCCAAGTGAAAGACTTGTTACAGGCAGTGAGTCTATTGTAAATGAATGTCGCATACCTTTTTGCCCAGCTTTCACCCATTCGCGTGGCTA
>Ga0310690_10004624_pt1 | contig 19328 bp, 13 predicted proteins | sample AusTroGonzalo_MG_2_FD_207661 | JGI IMG/M metagenome (GOLD analysis project Ga0310690, IMG submission 207661) | Bovine rumen microbial communities from tropical cattle in Woodstock, Queensland, Australia - Gonzalo_04 (v2) (version 2) | ecosystem: Host-associated > Mammals > Digestive system >...
TAGCGGGTAGCATGGGAGGCATGGCGATAGGCAGCGGGTTATTAGGGTCCAGCTTTCAACCCGACCTTTTCCTCGAGAACAATTATGGTGAAAGCCTGATCATCGGCTTCCACAGCACCAAGCCCACATTCACCATCACACCTTCGCCGAACGATTATCCCAACGGCAACCTACTCTTCGACCGCACGGGCAAAATCGCCATCGGCGACGTGCCCATGCCCGACATCGCGGCCAAGCTGCACATCCGCTCCGACATGGAAGAGGACGCCGGCATCATCCTCGAACCCAAAGACCCCGAAAACAGCAGCACCTTCATCAGGATGCGGGATGAGGGGCATGGGATTGAGGTGACGAACACAGGAACCATGATCGTGAAAAGCATGGACGACCGTTACATCAGGCCTCTCATTCTTAAAGGATCGGTAGGTATCAACATTCCAGACAACTATATCGATGACCTTGAACAACAGCCAATTTACTCATTGTGTGTGAAAGGAGGGATTGTCGCTGAAAAAGTTGCCATAAAGGAATGCAGCACTTGGTGGCCCGACTATGTGTTCGGCAACGACTATCGGCTCATGTCTCTTGACAATTTGCGCGCGTATATCAGCGAAAACCACCATTTGCCCGATGTCCCTTCTGAATCGCAAGTCATGGAAGAAGGCTTTGAACTGGGTGAGATGCAAAGCATCCTCCTCAAAAAGATCGAAGAGCTGACCCTTTACACGCTTGAACTACAAGAACAGATGAAAGCCATGCAAGTCGAAATTGACGAACTGAAAAACAAGTAAACACTAATGACCATGAAAAAGAAACACTATTTATTGCTTTGCTTGTTCCTGTTGTTTTCGGCTATGGCCTTTTCTCAAAACGCGACCGTGCACTTCGACTATGACATCAACGGCAACCGCATAAGCCGTTATCTATCTATCCGCAAGATAGAAGAAAACGAAAAGCAAACCGATACAGTGAATCTGCCTAGCTACCTAAGCGAAGCAAAAGACAGCCTCGGCAATGCAGAACTCTCCATCTACCCCAATCCTACCCACGACAAGCTCATCATTACGCTTCAAGGAATTGGAGACGACAAGGTCTTTGCCAGGCTCATCAGCCAGACAGGTAGCCTAATTAAACAATACGAGCTGCATGACGGTTCAAGCGAAATCGACCTATCAGGCCTGCCTATAGGCGCCTATCTCTTGCAACTATCCGCAACCGATGTGTCGCAGACCTGGAAAATCATCAAGAATTAAGGTAACCACCTAAAACATAAAGCCATGAAAAAGTTGTTTTGCACCATCGTTATGATGCTGTGCCTGAGTTATATATCGGCCCAAAACGGCCGACCCGTACCAACAGAGCAATACCAAAGCGAGTATTGGATACTTAACACGACCTATGACCAGCCAATTAACTATGAATTCTATGCAACGGATTCAATCATCCTTGATCCGGGCTTCTTGCGGCACTATAGGAACCACGTTTTCAATTGCAGCATGGACCTTTCCATTGACAAAACCGGCGTCTACCCTCCCACTAACGGCCAACAGGGCGGGCCGAACGAAGATGACACGGGTTATGTGGGTACACTAGGCGGCACCATCAGCACGGGTGCCATGGGCGGTGCAGTCTACACCGTCCCCATCGAGCTTCCGGTTGGCATCAACGGGATGCAGCCTTCGCTGGCCCTCACCTACAACAGCCAAGGTGGCAACGGATTAGCGGGCTGGAAATGGGATTTGGCTGGTCTTTCTTCCATCACCCGTACAGGCCAAACGCTATATCACGATGGAGCCGTGGGAGGCGTGACTCTCAACGACGATAACGATCGGTTCATGCTTGACGGGCAACGGCTCATCCCCATACAAAAATACGGCGATAGCATCGACTATAAAACCGAGCAAGATGGTTTGGCTTTGATTAGGGCGTATACCAAAGAGAAAACTATTAGTTTTGGACCTGGACAAACTATGTTTACGATTCGATGGATAGACAATTTCAAGGTGTGGAACCCCGATGGCACCATCTTGGAATACGGCTTTACCGATAACGCTCGAATAGAGCCTCAAAACGAATTGTATCCTCAAGCCTTGTGTTGGCTTTTGAACAAAGCCATTGATCGAAACGGCAACGCCATTATCTACAATTACACGGAAAGCCAAGAAACCGGCGAATACTATATCGAATCCATCGAGTACACCGCCAACGACCTTCTCGGCATCAAGCCAGAGTTTACCGTCACGTTCAGTTATTCCAACAAGAGCGACTATGAATTCAGCTACGTGGTCGGTAACTTAGTCCAAAGGAAAAAACTGTTGAACGCCATCACTGTACTCAAAAAAGGAGAAACCGAATTGATGCGATACTCCTTGGAGTATTCCGAAACATCATCAAACGGATTGTATGAGAAAAACAAGATGTATCACAGGCTTGTCAGCATCAAGCAGGAGAAAGACGGCAAAGCCTTGAATCCTACCCGAATCACATGGGAGTGGGATGAGAAAGAAGCCTATCAAGCCCAGTGTTCAAAAAAGGCACAATTGAACAACCCCAATTTTGACAACTTCGTTTTTGTGGGCGATTTCAACGCCGACGGTTTCTCCGATGTAATCACTGTGCCCTATAAGGAAAAAGACAACTTTTTATATCCTCAACCGGTAGACATGAACGTCCTGTTGAACAGGGGAAGAGGCAACTTTGACTATGCTCCCAGCCTTTCCATGAACCATGACAACGGCAATCCGCTCGCCACCGATTTGGATTGGATCCATGTGATTGACATCAATGACGATGGCTATGATGACATTATATTACACTATTGCAACCATCGTCCACTTACCGAAGGCTCAAGATTGATGCTTTATCTTAACCAACAAGGCGAAGGATTTGCCCCTGCGTGGTCAATGCCTATCGAAATGAGCCACCAAATGTATTTGGCTTTGGGTGACTTTTTGGGAGAAGGGAAGCAAAGTGCTGTGGTTTTTTGGTATACAGGGAGTGTAAATCTTTCTGGTGCGATGCCCTTTCTATATATCACCGGACAAAACATGTCAGCTCACTGTGAAGCCATATCCAATCCCGGTTTTTTGCAAGCCAAAGATATCACAACGGGTGATTTCGATGGCAATGGCATTGATGAAATCATGATGATAGACACTACAGGCGCCTCATTATACCAATTGAAGCACATTGCAGGGGAACTGAGGTTTGTGCAAGGACGGCGTTGTCCTGAAATTGTCTATGTACCCAAACTCAACCTGTTCCCTGGAGATTACAATGGCGACGGAAAAACCGACCTGCTGTGTTATGGAAAAGAAACAAGCACCTCTGAGCTTGACTGGTTCTTCCTTTTCTCGACAGGAACCGGGTTCCAATACCAAAACACCATCTTGTTAAATAGCTACGGCATGGCACCGCGAGATAAGCTCTTTACCTACTCGTTAGAGAAAGTTGACGAGAACTCCGGCTTTGCCTTGTTCCCGTCCGATTTCGACGGCGATGGCATCTGCGACCTAGCGTTATCCTATAAGATGGGGGTAAGTTGGAACATTGCAGTTTACTCCAAAATTGTAAAAATACCGGGCAATAATAACTATTATCCATTGGCCACAGCTCGTTTCTCAGGTGTTAAAACCCGCAGCCAATACCTGCATGTGGGCAATTTCTACAATCAAGACAACATGTCGTTTTTTGGCAATGATGTGTCGACAAAGGAGAGAAAGCCCATGCTATACACCATGTTTTCACTTCATGAATACAATAGCGTGACTTGCGTGACCGACGGCTTGGGCAATACGCAAAGGTTGGAATACGGCTATCCCGCCGAAGTCGGCAATTCCCAAACCGTGTGGGGTGACGACCTCGTCGTCACCAATGTGCCGATTCGCTTGCTTAAGTCTGTTACAGAACACAAAATCAACAACACGTGGCTGTGCACCCAGTATAGCTTTGAAAGAGCCGTGTTGCATAAAAAAGGCCATGGTTACTTGGGCTTCCTGTCTGAGGAATCCGAATACACCATCAACGAGCAAAACGTATTCAAAAAAGCCACTTCTTTTGAGACAACCACGATGGGCAGCCATGCTTTCTCCCTCCCAAAAGAAGAAATCTCACAAGTATTCATTGACGGTCAATGGAGGACGGCGGCTGTGCGCAGTTATGAGTTCCGAAAAGTGGTCAGCACGCTTGAACAAAAAATTGTCAAGCCCGCCATGACAAGACAATCCACGTTGTATTACAATTTCGACAACCCAAGCAACAACGAATTCCTCAGTAAGGAAATCGTCGAGTATGACTATAGCATCGGCTCGAGCAGTGCTTACCAGTATGCATACAATTGCACCGAGACCCGCGTCGGCGTCAATGCCCAAAATGTGAACGACTACAGCCAATGTGAGTTCAAGACGAAGGAGCGTCTCGCTTTCTATCCTGACGACTACACGACATGGACACTTAACCGCCCCTTCACCAAGCACCTCGTACGGTCGAGGACGGGCAAGCCCGATATCAACCACTTATGGAAGTATGAATACACCGCTCCCGACTCCTATCTTCCCGAACATATCTACGACATCCCTTCCCTTGACGAGCATGACCCGCTAATGACGCAAACCGACTTGGAGTATTACGCGGAAGGCAACCTGAGGAAGAAGACCGTCACGGTTCCTTATGCCGAATTGGAAGAGAAGACCAAGGTGGTGCGTTATGTGTACGGCCCTGGAGAAGGGGCCGACAGCCAACATCGTCTTGTCACCAAGGAGACGGCAAGCAGCGACGGTCTCAACTACATAACACAATACACCTACGACAATTACGACCAGATAGAGACCACCACTGCCAGCAACGGCCTCGTTACATCTTTCGAGACCAGCCCCTTGGGCGTACAAGCCAAGACCTATAATGCCGATGGCACACAGACGGGATCCGCCCTTCGTTGGGTCGAAGAAGACGACCCGTATGCGCCGAAAGATGCCCTTTACTACCAATGGAGCCGATCGTCAGGCAGCCAAAAGGCATTGACCTATTACCACAGCTCCGGCGTGGAACTCCGCAATGTCACCTTCGGGATGGACGGCAAAGCCGTTTTCTTAGACAAGACCTACGACGATTGCGGCAGGCTGTGGCAGGTCTCCAACCCTTATCATCAAGAAGAAGCTCGGCAATGGACAACCTACAACTACGACAACCTCGGCCGTCTCACCGAGACCATCACTCCCGACACCACCATTACCAGCATCAACTATTACGGGAACACGACCACGACCACCGTCACGCCGCTCACGGGTGATCCACAAATCAGCATTGCCACGGTCAACGCCATGGGATGGACGGTCAGATGCGACGATGCCAGCGAGAACTCCTTCGTAACCTATGACCATTTCGCCGACGGCTTGCTTGCCTCAGCCAAGGTCAACAACGAGGTAAACACCACCATTTCGGTCACATACGACCACGCACGCAACCGCCATAAGCTCACTGATCCCAACTATGGCACTTTAACCACCGTCTACAACGCCTATGGCGAACTGTGCAAAAGCATCACGCCTAAGGAGTGGCAGATGCACAAAGAGACCGTATATCAATATGATGGCATGGGGCGTCTTACGCGAGAAACCGACGGCATGGAAAACACCACCACCCACTATGTCTTCGACGAGGAAAGCGGCCCGAGGAAAGGCACCTTGAAAGAGATGCACCACCGCACCCTCAACAGCACTCGCATCCAATACATCACCTACGAATACGACGACTTCGCCCGACCTGTCAGAACCATAGAGACCCGACCCAACGGCACCTACGAGACCCTGACTTCCTACGACGAATGCTCGCGCGTCAGCCAAACGGTCTATCCTACCGGCGTGGCCATCAACCGTGAATACAAGCGTGGCTATCTGTTTGCGCTCTACGATGACAACGGCAAGCAGCTCTGGCGCACCGACAAGGTAAACGCCTATGGCCAGTTGATCGATGCCAGGCTAGGTAACGGCACCAAGACCCATCGCGCCTACACGGAGGACATGCACTACATCGACAGCATCGTCACCTCAAATAATTTACAGAATTTGTCGTATGAGTACGATAAATTCGGTAATTTAGCCAGCCGGAAGGACAACCTCCGCGATTTGGAGGAGACCTTCCACTACGACAAGATGAACCGCCTGACCGACATATACCTTGGGAGCACACACAGCCAAATCGTTTACGACCCGCTTGGCCGTATGACCTCGAAGCAGGCCGACGGCCAGACCGTGTTCGCCAATGCTAGCTATACGGGAGGAAACAGTCTGCCTCCCCGCCCCCATGCCTTGAGGAGCGCCGAGTCCACGGAGGGCGTCTTCCCCGCCGCGCGACAAGACATCACCTACACCAGCTTCGACAAGGTGAAGACCATAACGGAAGACGGCAACATGCTTGAATACACCTACGGCTACGACCACCAGCGCATCCGCATGGCCTCTGTAGTGAACGATACGATACGTTGCAAGGACTATGTGGGCATGTGCGAGTATATCACGGAAGACGATGGCGAGAACGTCGTGCAGAAAACGCGCACCTACCTTATGGGACCCTTCGGCGTTTTTGCCGTGGTGGAGCGGCAGGACGAAGAGGAAAGCATCCATTACATCCTGAAAGACCATCTCGGCTCGTGGACCACGATTACCGATGCCGAAGGCAACGTGGAGCAAGAAATTTCCTTCGATGCCTGGGGTAACTTGCGCGACCCGCAAACCTGGAGCGGCTCGTTCTCGGGTTCGCCCATGTTTGACAGAGGATATACCGGCCACGAGCACATGACGGCTTTCGGGCTGATTAATATGAACGGCCGCTGCTACGACCCGTTGACCAGCAGCTTCCTCTCCGTGGATGCCTATGTGCAAGACCCGACCAACGCGCAGGCCTTCAACCGCTATGCCTATTGCGGCCACAATCCCCTGCGCTACACCGACCCGACGGGATGGTATAGAGACGGATATGGTTGCCAGAATATACAGCAAAACTACGACCCGACAGCCAGATGGCATCCCAGCGATCCTACCGATATGCTTTGGGGAAGGACCGTTCATCCTTGTGCGAACACTTCATCGGGGTATGTAAATGGAACGGCTGTTACTAATACGGGGTATTCTGAAGGGAATGGTTCAAGTCAGAATACGACATCATCGGGAATTATTCCAAAACCAGTAATAACAGGTGAGGGTTATTATTTGAACATTTTTACTGGTAAAATTGAATTTAACTCAGGAGGGAAAAACCTATTGTATGATAAAGGGCTGATGTTTATAGCATCACAAGATGCAACAGTTGGCGATGTTGATGACATATTAAACAATTTTGGACTCAAATCTGGTTTCGATGAGGGGAGAAAGTATTATCATACCGAATCTTTAATCAAAGGCTGGAATCTATGGCATAGTATTCCAACAATGGCAACTTTCTTTGCTGGAATGACAGCGGATTATATTTTTGAAATATTGCCAAATATAGGAAATATAATTGAAAAGATAAAAACACATACCAATCCTAAGGTCTCGTATAAGTTTTCTGCTACCGCATCTGCTCGTATGTCTGAGAAATCACGATACGTCCCGATAACTATTCTTGATGAAGTTATTAAAAATCCCCAAGCAATTCGATCCGACCCTCAACATTCTTTGGGAAAATCTATGTATTATTCTACTATGTACAAGAACCAACAAAAATATAATATTGAAGTCTTGTACAGCCCTTCAAAAAATAAAATCTACCACTTTTTATACAACAAAAAAGCTATGGGGCCATTGCCTGCAATAAAACCTTGATACTATGTTTGAAAAAAAAGACAAAAGGTACTTGTATTGGATATTAGAGTTATATTTATCCAATAGAATTGATGAAACATCATTTTGTGATGCATATTATTCATCATACAATTTTGAAATTGAAAATTCATCTTTAACAAAATTAGAACAAGATGTTTTTTCTTCTATATTTGATTCTACAGAAAGATTCACAACCTCCGAAGAAGATTTAAAAGAAAGTCCTGAGTATTTTTTAGATGCTATTACTCTAAGAACAAACGTTGAAAATTATTGGAATAAATTGAATTATAGAATTGATGCGGAAAAATATACCGTTCGTTTTTTGACTCTGTTTTTTAAGATATTCAATGCTTATATAACAGAAGTCACACTTGATGTAAAAGTCAAAGGAATTATTCGTTATGAAATAGACAGAAAAACAAAATCGTTTGAATGGCAAGATTATTCGGATAAACGGTTGGAGACCGCAACAGAAATAATAGAGACGTTTTTTTTTAATAAAGATAATGTTATTTGCAATGACCAAATCCTATTATCACAAACAGAAATTGTTAAACTATTTAGAGAAAAAGGTTGGCCAGATTCAAAAACTATGTCAGGTTTAGATTTCCTTTTAAAAGTACATATAACTTTATTGGACGAAGAATTCCCTGTTGATTGCTTATCCCTTCATTTTTAAATGGTTATTATAGATATAGACACTTATATGCAGAAACTAACAGCAAAAGAATACTATTCATTAGAAGCTCCAATTTTGTTTTCAGAAGAAGACAATAGATTCAATAAACACCTTGGTTTTTTTTCCATTGGGGAACAAAAATATAAGTTCTCTTGGAATAGTGAAATAGAACCAGCTATTGAATTACTAAGTTCAAGCATATACGGAATTGGAATAGACCAACATTTTTGTTTGTTGAATTCTGCTTGTGGTGCTTTTTGTCATTGGGATTTAGATACACCTTTTTTATTCATGATGGTCTATGAGAAAAACGTATTTGTTATTTGTGAGACTAATATCTTAATAATTAGTTTAGACTTTTTTAAGACAGAAAAAGAATACATGTTTTACGACATTGTGTCACAAGTGGAATTTGAGAATTGGAATATGAGAATACGTTTCATTAGTAACAAGGAATTAGTTATTCCTCTTCATGACGATAGCAATCCACATCTTGTAATAAAAGATGCTTGTCATAAAGAAACAGTTTGAATTTGACATTGCGAACTGATACATTTCGCAGTATATAGGAGACCTTCCACTACGACAAGATGAACCGCCTGACCGACATATACCTTGGAAGCACACATAGCCAAATCGTCTACGACCCGCTTGGCCGCATGACCTCGAAGCAGGCCGACGGCCAGACCGTGTTCGCCAACGCCAGCTATACGGGAGGAAACAGTCTGCCTCCCCGCCCCCATGCCTTGAGGAGTGCCGAGACCACGGAGGGCGTCTTCCCCGCCGCGCGACAAGACATCACCTACACCAGCTTCGACAAAGTGAAGACCATAACGGAAGACGGCAACATGCTTGAATACACCTACGGCTACGACCGCCAGCGCATCTTCTTGGAAGAGCACGCCAACGGCACCGTGCGCACCAAGCGTTATATAAACGGCTGCGAGCGCGTCACCCTCACCGAGGGGAGCAACACCAGCACGAAGACCCTCACCTACCTCAACAGCCCCATCGGCATCTTCGCCGTCGTGGAGAAAGTAGGCAGCAACGAGACCCTGCACTACATCCTCAAGGACCACCTCGGCAGCTGGACCACCATCACCGACAGCCAGGGCAACGTGGAGCAGGAGCTGAGCTTCGATGCCTGGGGCACGCTGCGCAACGCCGAGACCTGGACGGGCGCGGCCACCGAGACGCCCATGTTCGACCGCGGCTTCACCGGCCACGAGCACCTCTACGCCTTCGGACTCATCAACATGAACGGCAGGATGTACGACCCGCTGATGTCGTCGTTCCTCTCGGTGGATGCCTACGTGCAAAGCCCCGACAACGCCCAGAACTTCAACCGCTACGCCTACTGCCTCAACAACCCCCTGAAGTATGTCGACCCCAGCGGCTGGCTCATGCAAGGGGCGATGATGGGAAATTCCTCGCCGGAATCCAGAAAATGGTCGTTGGGCTTCAAGCTCCACACCGTAAGCGACTTCAACAATGCTTACTACAAAGTGAACATGGCCATGTACGGCAACATGGACGGGCCGTGCGAAGACAGCCCTTGGGGAAGCGGAGGAATGGGTGACTACTTGCAACAACAATACGGCATGGAGTATTACTCTTCATTTACTCCTCATTTGGTATGGTCTTATGGGTATCTGACGAACAAGTATACGGATAACCCATCTACATATAACCTCAAGGATCTTTTGGATTCAGGAATAAAGGGATACCAATACAGTACTTGGTGGACTGCAGACGGATGGGGAGGATACCAATACAGTTTTGAGCTAACGCGAGGCACATATCGATATGGCAATAATAATTATAACTTTGGACATAAAGGGGCTTCAGATATTGGAATAACCTGGATTGATTTGTCAAACAGCCCGGAGAATCGCAGCAATTTGATGAAAGCCAATCTTTTTGCACAAATAATGGGTGTACCTATGGGGACAATTTGCGAATGTACTGATTTGGCAGCTAAATCGTATTATGGTGTATCATTACTTAAGCCTTTTAGCGGTTTGTCAAAACCACAATATGTAAATGCTTTGACAAAAGCAGGTTATTATACCATGAATGTAGCAAAAAAGGCAGGAAGAACCTGTGGGTATTTATCTGCTGGAATTACCACTATCCAAGCTATAGATTTCTATTCAGAAGGTGGAAAAGGATGGAGAGTAGGAGTAAAAGCTGGTATAGATGTGATTATGATTGGTGTTGGTATGTATGGAGGCCCAGTTGGTTTAGGAATCAGCATAGGCTATTTGGTAATTGATTGGGCCACAGATGGATTTGGTATGAATAATAAAATGAAACCATATTAATCATGCGTATACTAGAATATCTTTTCTTTAAGTATTACAACTGGGCGATTAAAGTCGGCGATGGAGACATTCCAACCTCCACATCAATATTTTGCATTGCCTTCGGTGTTCTTCTATACGTGATAGATATAACTATGGTTGTGCTATTCTTCATCATACCGAACACTTCGTTTAAACTGCCTAAATATTCCTTTGTGATAGCAGGCGGCATCATATATGTTGCTTTGTATATGTTACTTGCAGCAAAAGGGAATGATAATAGGATTCTAGAAGCTCATAAAGAAGAATGGACTGGAAAGAAACACTTGGGGGCTATTCTTTTTCCAATAATAGCTTTTGTTTGGTTTAATGTCAACTGGATTATTAAGATGCTGATGAACGAAGGACGATTATAAACACATAGGATATGCCTCTATTGTGTGGCATATCCTATATTCACAAAACAATATTTTGCAAGATTTGTCCTACGATTACGACGGATTTTGTAATTTAGAGGCGCGAACCGACAACATACGGAACTTGGAAGAGACCTTCAGATACGACCCTTAGTTCCCTACCCTATCTCCTTGACCAATCAAAACAACCCAATGGCTCGCGCTTGTGTTGCCCTCGCGAGCGAGTTGGAAATAAACAAGGAATGCCACCCGCTGGGTGGCATTCTCTATATTCACGATAGATTTGTGTAAGATTGGTTTCCCAAAACCTTACTTCACTTCCACCAGCTCTAAGTCGATGAGCAGCGGGGTGTAAGGCGGCAGCATCTCACCCAAGTCCATCTCACCGAAAGCCATCTCCGACGGGGTGAGCACCGTGACCTTGGCACCGGGCGCCATGGCCATCACGGCCTCCTCGATGGCGGGGATCATCTGACCCCCACCGATGGTGAAGGACATCGGCTGATCATATTCATAGCTCGACTCAACCATCTCGCCTTGCAGGTTGCGCAGCACATAGTGTACCGAAACCTTATCGCCCCACTTGGCCAACTCGCCCTCGCCCGCCTCCACGGGGAAGATATACAGCCCCGACTCGGTAGGTTCCTGGGTCACGTCGTTCGCTGCGATGTAGGCAGCAATGGCCTTGCTCTCTTCAGCCTGACGCTTGGCCTTCTCGGCCTCAGCTGCGGCTTCCTCTTCAGCCATCTTCTTGTCATAGTCGGCCTTGTCCATCACGCTGTTCATGCGCATCTCGACGACCAGCGGCGTATACGGCTGGATGAAACGCTCGTAGCCGATGCTGTCGAACGCCAGCGACGAAGGCACCACGAAACGCATCGTTCCGCCTTCGGGCACCATCCCTATGGCCTCGTCAATGCCGGCGCAGATGAACTCCTCGCCATATTGCATATCAACAGGCTCGACACCAAACGAATTCATGATGGTGTCGCCATCGGATGAACACATCAAGAAATCGAACACGACATAGTCGCCCTTCTTGGCCACCTTGCCTTTGCCCGACTTCGCCATGACAATCAGTCCTGACTCGGTCAACGAGTTCTTGGGGTCTTCGCGCAACGCAGCCAGAAACTCGGCTTCGGCCTGTCTACGGCTTTCGAGCATGGCCTGACGCTCGACTTCAAGCACCTCAAAAGGCTTCACCGACACCAACTTCAGGTCGTAATAGATGGGCATGCCGGCAAACTCCACGGGCACCTCGTCCATATTCATCAGCTTGAGGAACACAGAGTCTGACATCACCACCAGGCGAGCCGAGTCGCCCACATGCATCATCAGCACGCCGTCGCTCACGTCGCCTACGAAATCGGACTCATGAAGCACCAGACTAATCGGCTCATCGCCTATTGTCGAGTAAATCATCGAGTCGTTGAAATACTGGGCCATCTCGAGGGTCACCTCATCCTTGAGGCGCGGCATGGTCTCGGAGTCGCCGTGGCTGTAGAACTTCATGTAGGCACCGTTGTCCATCCGCTCAAAGCCCGCATAGATGGAGTCGTCATGACCACACGAAGCCATCAAAGCCAGTATGCAGAACGCAAAAAACGCACTTGTTATCTTTCTCATTGCTTACTGGAAGTCAATAAGTTCAACCTCAAAGACCAGATTAGAGAAAGGCGGAATCATACCCGCGTCTCTCTCTCCATAAGCGAGATAATAAGGGATGTAGAGCACGCCCTTCTCGCCCTTCGACATCATCCTGATGCCTTCGTCCCAGCCGGGGATGACCTGACCGACGCCGATCGGAATGCTGATAGGCTCGCCCCTGTCGACAGAGGAGTCGAACACCGTGCCGTCGAGCAGCTTGCCCGTGTAGTGCACCTGGACTACCTGTCCGACTTCGGGCTTCTCGCCATTGCCTTCCTGGGTCATCACATAGTACAGGCCCGATTCGGTAGGCTCGGCCACGACTTTGTTGGCCGCAAGATACTCAGCCAAAGCCTGTGCGGCAGCTTCCGTCTGCTCGGGGTTATCAGCCTTCATCTTGGCAATCCTCTTGTCCGCTTCCTTCTTCATCTTGGCACCATAGTGTTGCGGGAACTCGCTCTCGGGATAGCAGTCATCCAGGCGAAGCTCGAAACGCATCACGTCGGTCGGGAGATACTCTTCAGGCAGAGAAGGATAGCCAAACATCTTGATGAAAGTGGAGTCGATGTTGACGATGAAAGAGGCGGAGTCGCCCTCGTGCATCATGGCCAGGCCCTCGAAGAGGTCGCCGGCAAACAACGGTTCCACCAATTGCATGGTGTTCTCATCGGTAGCAGCGATGGGGAAGACAGAGTCGTTCACATAACACTTGATCGCCACGTCCATCAGGTCGCCAATCTGAGGCAACACACCCTCGTTTTGGGTGTAGAACTGGTAATACAGTCCACTAGCGGTTTTCTTGTAGCCCGGATAGGGGGAGTTTTCGGTGCAGGCGGCCAAGGAGCCAACCATCAGCACGGCCACAATGGCCATCGAAAGGATACTTTTTTTCATTTTTTGAAATATTTTTAGTTGTTTAGTTATTGTTCAGAATTAATCTACAACATTTTTGACTTCGGGACATCGAGACATTTCGACTATGACCATTGACAATGACTATGACTGCTTTTTCAAAAGAAATGAGATTCTTCGTTTTTGTTTAAGCAGTCATTGTCATAGTCACAAGTCATCGTTTTATAGTCCCGTAGTCTCTCGTCTTTATTGCATATCTACTTGTTTTGGCTTGTCTATAACATTCACCAACTCGACGTCGAAGACGAGGTTGGAATAGGCCGGCACATTGCCGTAGGCCATGTCGCCATAAGCCAAGAAATAAGGCAACACGAAACGCATTTTCTCGCCCACGCGCATCATGCCTATACCCTCTTCCAGGCCTTTCAGCACCTTGTGTTGGCCCATCACCACGTCGTAAAGCCCACCTAAGTCGTCGGACGAGCCCAGGAGCGAGCCGTCAAGGAATCGTGTCTCATACTTGACTTGGGTTGTCTGACCGTTTTGAGGAGCTTTGCCCTTAGTTGTCAGCAGCTTGGTGTAATACAGTCCCGACGCCGTGTGGTCGGTGATTTGGTTCGCCTCCAGATATTCGGCCAAGTCCCTCTCGGATTGGGCCTTGATTTGTAACATGGCCTTGTCGGCTTCTTCTTTCAGTTGTTCAGCGGTCTGGATTTCAAGCAGTTTCACCTCATAACGGAAATAATCCTCAGGCTTCAGGCCTACGGCAACGGGGTCTTGGCCATAATAGCGCAAGGCAATCGAGTCAGCCTTGACCATGAACGATGCCGAGTCGCCGACATGCATCATGGCGTAGCCTTCCTCAAGGTCACCCGCAAAAAACGACTCCCTAAGCTGGGTGAACACGGCATTCCCAGACTCCCGGAAGTCATAATACAGGGAATCATTCAGATAGCACGCCATCTGCAACCGCATATAGTCGGTCAGCTTAGGCTGGACAGCCGAAGGGTTCTGGCTGTAGAACTTGTAATACAGGCCTTTAGGACTTTCTTTGTAGCCTGGAAACTTTTGCGTGCAAGCCGTCAGCAGCATCATGGCCGCGAGGCAAAGCATGACAAACAATACACAATGTTTCTTCATAACTTATTGATTATCTATTATTTTTATCGTATAAACCAAAGTGGCGTATTCGGGGATGGCGTTGTCGTCGCCGTGGAGGCCATAGCCCAAATGGAAGGGGATGATGAGTTTGGCCACATCGCCGCGATGCAGGTAGTTCATCGCCTCGTCAAGCCCCGACTCCACGGTACCTTCGCCCACGACGAAGGTCTTAACGCCGTCGTTATCAGAGGAATAAATCAAGTCTCCAGCGATGGAATGCAGCTCATATTCCAGCGTGACTTGCTCGCCATTTTCAATGCTTTGTTCCGAGCCTTGGCTGAGGATTTGATAACGCAGCCCCGTGCCTGTCACGGTCATGTCAAGCCCATGCCGCGCGATGTAGTTGGCGATATCTTCTTCCTCTTCGCTCATCAGATAGCGGTTGGCCTTCTCCATGCTACTCTTCATGTCGCCTTTCGACACGGGTTGCTGAGGTTCTTTGGGCTTCTCACCACAAGCGAACAGCAGTGCCAACAGCAACAAAACCAAATATTTAAAACGCTTTCTCATTCCGCTTCATTCAGTTGGTCCTTGTATTCAGAGAGCACGGCTTTCAGTCGCGCCACAGCTTCCTCAAACGAGCAGGTCAGCGTGCCGCCGGCCGCGTTGGTATGGCCACCGCCCTTGAAGTGTTTGTTGGCCAGTTCGTGTACCGAGAAACGTCCTTTCGACCTGAACGAGAGCCTGATTTGGTCCTGCCGCTCGGTCACCAGCACCGACATCTTGATCTTCGCCATCGAGAGCGGGAAATTGACCACGCCTTCCGTGTCGCCCACCTGATAGTTAAACCTTTCCAAGTCGCTCTTATTCAGCGCGATGATGGCCGTAGCATAGTCATCGAGCACCTCCATCCTATTGTTGATGGAGAAACCCAGCAGGCGCAGGCGGTTCTCTGACATAGTGTCGTAAACCAACTCATGGATTTGCGAGAAAGGCATGGATTTCTCAATCAAAACGCTCACCAAGTCGAAGGTGCGCGGATGATAGATGGAATGCGCAAACGAGCCCGTGTCGGTCATGATGCCCACCAGCAGGTTAGTGCTCATGCTCTCGGTCAGATGCTCTTTTCCGTAATGCAGGATAATCTCGGTCACGATTTCCGAGGTGCTCGACACGCCGGTGCTTGAATAGACGCAATAGAACTGGCTCTCGTCAGGGTCGAGATGATGGTCCACCAAGATTCGAGGACAACGCGTCTTGCCGATTTCGTTATGCAAGATACCGCTGCGCGACAAGTTGTTGAAATCCAGCATCATGATGCATTCCGCCTCAGCAATAGCCTGTTTACAGGCCTCGGCATCCTTTTCGAACACCAGGAAGGCATCGCTGCCCGGCATCCAATGCAGGAAGTCAGGGAAATCGTTGGCTACCACCATCTTAACCTCGTGTCCAAGGGTTTTCAGGAATTCGGCCATGCCCAAAACGGAACCGATGGCATCGCCGTCAGGGTTGACATGGCAAGCCAAAGTGATACGTTTAGGTGACTGGATGACAGTGTCGAAGCGTTCAAAAAAGGTGTCTGTTTGCATAACTTCCATAAAAGTTTGCAAAGGTACACATTTTTCTAATGCAACACCTTATATTAATGAACAAGTGTCCAAAATAAAACAGAATTGACCATTGACATGGGACTTCGGGAGTGTTTGACCATGACCATTGACCATGACCATGACTGCTTTTACCAAAAGAGAAGCGGTCATGGTCATAGTCACAAGTCATTGTCCCAATGTCTCGCAGTCTCGCGTCCAAAACACCTTAACAAAACGAATTATCGGGGTTGGAGCACCTCAAAACTGTGGTCGGCATACACCAGGATGATCTTCTGCAAGACCGCATCGGTAGGAACAGCAGCGGGTTGTTGCGGCGCTTCTTCCTCGACAGGCTGGACGAAAAGGGTTCCTGCGGCATCGTCGAAGCCCAATTCGGGTTCCTTTGCCTCGTCTTGGGGCGTTTCTTTCATAATAGGGGCAGGCTCGGTGAACGGCTCCGACACCGTGATCGGCCCGCGACCGAAAATCACCCAGTCCAGGCTGTACTCCGGAAAGGTCTCTTTCAGTTTCTTCACGAAGTCGAGGCTCGGATTGTTTCGCCCCGAAAGGAGGTGGGAAATATTCGACGGCTGGATGCCAAGGCGGAGTGCAAACTCGGCGGCGGTCAAATTCTTCGCCCTGATGATGTGGGCAATTCTATCTTTCATTTCTCCGTTCTCCATGGTTGTATCCTCCAAATTATTTCGTTTTTTGATTCAATTTAAGTTCACAAAAGTAAATAATTATTCGTTACAAAATACAAATTTGAAAAATTTATTCTTGTAAACATTTCAAATTGTGCTAAACTTTTGAAGTTTATTGTCAAAATAAATAAATTATTTAATTAAATATCAATATATTAAATAAAAACACAAACGTATTTCATCATTATGGCTTTATTTGGCAAAACTTTCTTATTTTACTTCAAATAAAATCATTTAAACTACTGAAAATAATTGTATTAAATTACAATTATTGTAAATATGTAAAATTATTACTTGCTTCAATTATTTACTTATGTGTATATCGATTGTTTACTTATGTAATAATTCTATAAATATCTATTTTACTGCATCTTACAATAAGTTGGTTTATTTCTGTAAACAAGACCAGTCCGAGAAAAAACCATTGACAAATGTCCCCAATTTGGCGTTTTTTCCGGCAAGTCGACTCCTCTTTCATCCCAAAACCAAACGCGCTCTACGGCCTTAAAATCGCCCTTTTCACAGTTTTCGGTTTTCTACCCCACCCTGCCAGCGTCCCCTCCATTATCCCTTTTTTGATCCTGTTTTGGTGCTTCATTCTTACACCTTATTAATATGGGTGCATGCCCGAATCCAAAAAAGTCCTATCTTTGCGGCGATGAAAAAGAAAGACCACCATATCCAAAACCTGATTGCGGAAGGCGAACACCAGATGCTTGATTTCAAGTTCGAGATTTCGGACAGTCGGCGCATCGCCCGTTCGTTAGCCGCGTTCGCCAACACCGATGGTGGTCGGCTACTCGTTGGCGTGAAAGACAATGGGGCCATCGCAGGGGTTCGTTCCGACGAGGAAATCCACATGATCCAGGCCGCTGCCGAGATGTATTGTCAGCCCAAAGTGGAATACACTACCGAAGAATGGGAAATCAATGGAAAGACCGTGCTAGAGGTGATTATCCCAAAAGACAAATACCACAAGCACAAAGCCCCTGACAATCAAGGTAATTACAAGATCTTTGTCCGCGTCAAGGACGAGAATCTGGTCGCCGACAGCGTATTAATTAAGGTGTGGAAGTCCGACAAGTTCGCCAAACCCGCAAAAATTGCGTTCACTGAAACCGAGACGCTCCTCCTCCACTATCTCACCGAGCATGGGGAAATCACGTTGCAGGAGTTCCAGCAAATCGCACATATTAATAAAAGGAGGGCCGAAGCCATCCTCGCGGATTTCATCATTGTAGGCACAATTGAGCTGATTCAAACCAGCCAAAACACGGTTTTCAGGCTTTCCGAGCCGGAAAATCACGTCAATAATCCCTGATTATCGCCAAAAAATCGCAGTTTATAAATTTTTTATTTATCTGGTTATCAAAATTATATCAAATATTATCAAAAATAATTGAAATTTTTGATTGCCAATAATAAAAATTGCCGTACCTTTGCAATCCGCTTCGCCCAAAAAAGAGGGGTAAGGAACATGATGAGAGGCAGAAGCGCAAGTTCTTTGAAAGTCTGAGGCCAGCACAAGACCTGCGGCGCGGGAGCGCCGCGAGGGATAGGAACCTTTAACAAAGGAACACCAAAGAGAACATCAAGGCGGAACCCGAGATTCAGAGAAAAATTTGAGTAAGAACAATAGTACAACGAAGAGTTTGATCCTGGCTCAGGATGAACGCTAGCGGCAGGCCTAATACATGCAAGTCGAACGGGAGTCCCCCTTCGGGGGGACGAGAGTGGCGGACGGGTGCGCAACGCGTATGCAACCCACCCCGACCCGGGGCATAGCCGGTGGAAACGCCGGGTAATGCGCCATGAGCCGTGCGGGGGACATCCCCCGCGCGGCAAAGCGAGAGCGGGACGGGACGGGCATGCGTCCCATTAGATAGTTGGCGGGGTGAAGGCCCACCAAGTCTGCGATGGGTAGGGGATCTGAGAGGACGGTCCCCCACACTGGTACTGAGACACGGACCAGACTCCTGCGGGAGGCAGCAGTAAGGGATATTGGTCAATGGCCGGAAGGCTGAACCAGCCATGCCGCGTGAGGTAGGAAGGCCCTACGGGTCGTAAGCCTCTTTTATTCGGGGACAAGGGCGGCGTCGCGAACGCCGTGTGAGGGTACCGAAGGAATAAGCGTCGGCTAACTCCGTGCCAGCAGCCGCGGTAATACGGAGGACGCGAGCGTTATCCGGATTCATTGGGTTTAAAGGGTGCGCAGGCGGCTCGGCAAGTCAGCGGTGA
>Ga0310690_10004625_pt1 | contig 19325 bp, 22 predicted proteins | sample AusTroGonzalo_MG_2_FD_207661 | JGI IMG/M metagenome (GOLD analysis project Ga0310690, IMG submission 207661) | Bovine rumen microbial communities from tropical cattle in Woodstock, Queensland, Australia - Gonzalo_04 (v2) (version 2) | ecosystem: Host-associated > Mammals > Digestive system >...
CTTCACCACTGGCTTCCATAGCACACTCGATGGCTAGATCAAAATCCATCTCATCTGCAAATGATTCAAGAGCAGAAGCCTGTTCTAGAAGCTCATCCACCGATGCTAGCATTTCTGCAGGATCATCAAGGATATATAGGCTCTCTAGAGCAACAACATAATTTTCTATCATAGCATATTTCCTTTCTATGAAATAAAAAATATGGGGGGGGGGTAAATTTTGATTCATTTTTACCCTCCCACCATATGGTAGTAATAGATTTTACTTAGATGTTTTTTATAGCGTATATTTGCTGAATTTTGGTAATGTATTTTTATAATGCAGAAATGGAATCCAAGGGTTTCTGACTACTTAAGAAAGGAGTATCTCGTATGGATAATAGAACCTACTGGAGGATCGAGTTTTCTGGTACTGAGGATATCAAGGTCCTCTATCATGAAGACGGAAGCGATGCGTCTGTCAGAACTGTCTATAACATGGCAGATGAACGCCTGAATGACAATTTTCAGGAATATACGTATCTTGGGCAGCCGATCGAAATCTCTGTCGAAAAGATCGACGAGGATGAGTACATGGTTGCCAGGGAAGAGGACGACTTCGACGTCTTCTAGCACAAAATGAAATACATGGATGGAGTTTCGGCTCCATCCATGTATTTTTTTGGTTTATTTTTTGAGAACAACGGTACCGTCGTGACTATCCAAGAAAGACTGTAGTTTCGGTTCAAGAGATTCATACTGAATAATCTCGATCGAACTTTCAACAGGTTCCCCATCTGTAGTAAATAGTGCCTTAGCAAGATACTTTTTATTAGTATCTAGTCCATATTTCTTCAAATCATCTTTAGAAAGAATCGAAATTCCAACCTCCTTATCGGGGTTTGTATTGAGATTGGATTTTGCGTAGTTCTTAATCGAATCGAAAGAAACAGTGGAGGCCTTAATAACATTTGGAGCAGAAGAAAATTTCCGTTTGACGGAAGATCCAATTTTTACAACAGCTTTCTTAGCGACATCCAACGCTCCCCTAAGCTTAGAGCTATCGCCCTTCTTAAGATCGTTTGCAACAACGATTGCACCTACGGTTAGAGCTGCAGCGGATGCGGCGGCAATTGCAAGTCTAATGATCTTCTTTTTCTTTTCAGGATCCTTCACTTTTTCATCAATTTCGGCGGAAGCGCTGTTAACTTCCTTAGAAGCTTCTTGGATTTTCTTAGAGTCGTTTTTCTGTACCGCATCGGAAAGCTCTTTATAGGCAGATCTCAGTCTACTACCATCGGGTTCATTGGAATCGACTCCGGAACTTTCGATAGCGATATCGAACATGAGATCATTCATGAGAGACTCTAGGGCTTCAATTTCCCTTGTAAAATCTTTTCCACAGATGATATAGGAATCAACGTTGATCATGGTGTCCAATACCTTTCAACTAAAAAATATGGGGGGGGGGTAATTTTTCTTTCGAAAAATACCCTCCCACCATATGTACATATGAATTTACTGTGTTTGTTTTGAGATATTAAGGGGTGCGAAGACCTCTCTCCCATAATTTCCATCTCAATGATCTTTCTTGAATTCATCAACATAATCCATGAAAGTTGTAATTAGATCGATCCCAAAGTAACCTACTATGACGACAGGTGCAGCTAGTAGAGCTGCTAAGCTTATGAAAATCAAGCCAACGATGATAGAAACTATCATCACGATCGATTCTATGATTTCACCAAATGTGATTTTTGACATCATTTCCATCTCCTTCCATATATTAATATATGGTTGAAATTGGTCACTGATAATAGAATTATCGTCGTAGACAATTTAATTTTTTAATGATATATTTTTTACATGATAATCTACTGGGGGTATGTGTCATGAGTAAATTACGACTCACCATATATGACGATGGAAGAGCAACACTTTCATCCAGGATGGTCAGCATGGGATATTATACAGAAGGGGATTCTCATGTTCTTAACACGAATCCTGACCTCTATGGCCTCGGTGAAACCCAACTTGAAGCTAGAACCGAGTTTAGGAAAGTTCTTGAAGAGTATATCCATGATCTTCAGATATTCCTTGAGAATATCTATAGAGAAGATCCTATTATCATCGATCATACGAATCGTGTTATCAATGACTACCAGGGAAGAATCTGGGGTTATGGTGAACCTCCAAAGTCTAAAATAGTCGAAGAGTCCGTCGATAGTATCGAAGATATCCAAGTTTGTGAATTCGAGGAGGATGATGAATGTGAGTTCTAAGCGATTCTTTCCACATCTACATACCATAGATCAGAACGGACACCCGTACTGTAGCGATGATAACTCGTACCATGAAAGCTTCAATGGCGTATATGCCCTGATGTGCCAAGCCTGTTTTAGGCTTCACTATTTTGAAGTGAATAGCATATCCTTCATTCGACAGCTCAGTCTGGAAGAACCCAGCTTTCTCTACGATCTCACATCTTCCATGGAAGTTCGTTTTATGTGCATGTGTGGTCATGAAGTTCGGAGCGATGGAAACTTCATGGATCCAAATATTGCTCCGATCATCGTAGCATTGAATGAGAAGGGCTATTGGACTCGTTTCTGCTGTGAAGGTCATCCGGAAATCTGTGGTGAATACACCTATAGCTCCGGATATATCATGTTTGTCGATGGAAAATTGATGTCCTCCCTCATCAACGACCATCCGTTACCTGAAAATTGGAAAGTTGATACCCTCAGTGAGTCGGAAGAGGTCTATTATAAAGATGCACTCGTGATCAAGTATGTTGGAGGTCATCTCGATCCACCGGAAATAAAACTTGAGCCTCTCAAAGCTTGGATAGATTCCCTTCCCATGAGGGATACCGATGATATCATTCTCGATCGTCATCATCAGATGAAAGAGAAAAATAGATCGGTATAGGTTTCTAATCTTCCTCTGACAACAAACTAAGGGAGGTATGAGAATGAAATACGCATTTCTCGATGAAGCCAAACTATCTGAGAAGGAAATCGAAGAGAAACTTCTCGAACTCACGAATGGTACAATGGCTAACATTATTCAGGTACCAGTTCATTTTACCACCGATCTGATCACCATTCAACCTCAGGCAAATGGCAACTGGATCGATGTGATGAATGCTGAAGATGTTAGTCTTATGACAACTAGACCTCCATTTGGGGGTTTTAAAATCTCTCTCGGTTTTTCTATGAAGATTCCGAAAGGGTATGAGGCCCATCTCGCACCAAGGAGCAGCACCTATCAACGCTATGGGTTGATCCAGACCAACGGAATCGGAATTGTTGACGAAAGCTACTCTGGTACCAAAGACATCTGGATGCTTCCCGTATGTCAGCTACAGACACCAAAGGTGAACGAGATTCCGAGAGGAACTCGGATAGCCCAGTTTCGATTTGTTGCGAGTATGGAAAAGGAAATGTTTACGGCACCAAACCCCGCAACCTACTATAACGAACCCACCATCGCGTTCATGATTCGCGATACGCTTGACGGACCTGATCGCGGTGGATTTGGATCTACCGGAATCTAGAACAAGAAAGGAAAATGGACATGGACGAGATCAAGAACGAAGAGATCCAGGAAGAAGTGCCCGTCGAAGAAGCTCAGGAAACGCCCGAATCCGAGGAGGAGAGCAAAGAGGCCGAAGCGACCAGCGAGGAAGTTGATGATGGTGTTGAAAAGAAATCCATAATCACCGTCAAGTCTTCTGACTATACCTCGATCATGGATGCCCTCTATATGCTCAAATCTGGGGACAACAAGATGGCCCGCTATGCTCCCCTGATGTTCCTCACAACCATGAGCTACGCCGACTCCAAGGATTGGGTTAACAGAGCCCTCCTGGAGTACAAGCACACCATCTACAAGGAAGGCGAGCCCAAGAGCTGGCCGATCCAGCGCTGCCTGAAGGTCTATCAGGCCAGGAAGGAAGCCAGGCTGAAGCGGCGCACCGGCAACATCGGCTAATTACATGCAAATAAATATTGGAATCGGTCTGTGGATCGATTCCAATATTTTTTAGTGATATATTCTTAGAGTGAAAGGAAGTGACCCGTGTGAAGATGAGTTTTCAGATCATTCTAAAAGATCTTCTATCAGAAAAGATCTTTGTGGATGACATCAAAGGAACCTATGGCAAATATTTTACTGACTATGCATCAAAGATCATTACCGGTGGTGTAGATCCTAATGACCCTGAACTTCTCGCATTTCTGAAGATCTGTCTGGATGTCTATACCTATAGTGTAAATGGCGAAGTTCTCATTCCGGACTCTCTCTATGACCAATGTATGCAGGTGTATCGTTCCGATGGAAAGGATCTGATCGTATTCTCCGATACCATAGGAAGAAAGTGGAATATGATCGACCATGAGATTCCTGGTGTTGTCGGTACCATAGACAAGGTCTATACCTATAAGGAGCTTAAAAACTATCTCTCCAGATTCAGGGGCATCGAATCGTTTATTATTTCTCCTAAATATGATGGAATTTCGGCTGCCGTTAAGGTGAAAAATGGTGAAATCGTCTATGCGGCAACCAGGTATAATGGAATTCAGGGACAAGATATCACCGCCCTTGTAAAAAGATCTTCCAACGGTCGAAAATTTATTGACAAAGATCATCAGAACGGCTTCTATAAATGTGAGCTCTGTGTGAGTACGGAAGCGTTCGAAGAACTTAAAACCATTAAAGCCTATGCCAATCGTAGATCTGCAACATCTGGAATCATCAATACTCCGAGCAATCTTGAATATGCTAGATTTGTTACAGTAATCCCTCTTGCATTCTATGATGATAAAAGACAGAAACTGGAGTATATTGCACCCGGACAAAAAAGGGTGCAGTTCTATTCTCCTGCAGATCTGATGGAAGATGTTGAACAGCTGTTGTCTACGATCAGAGATAGAAAGTTTCCGTTTAGAGTGGATGGAGTTGTAATCAATCCAGATAGATCCAAGTTAGGTCCTCCAAATGAACTGGATCTTATGGATACGTCTATCGCATATAAGGTAAACTCTGCCGAGGGAAGAACCAGAATTAGATATGGATATATGTCCGTAGGTCGTACAGGTAAAGCCGTCCCGTGTCTAAAAGTTGAGCCGGTTGAGGTTAATGAGACCATAGTAGAAGACGTGTCTCTTGGCAGCTATGATAAGTTTCTCTCCATGGATCTTAAAGAGGGGGAGGATGTCATCGTCTATTCTGCCGGTGATGTGATCCCTCAGATAAAACTCCCGGATGATAGAGAAAACTTCGAAAATGCACCCGATCTTAAAATTGACAAGAGATGCCCCTATTGTGGAGAAAGACTTGAGAGAAACTATACCGAGTATGCCTGTAAAAATCCAGATTGTATTCGGATAATCACTGGACGAATCAGCAACTTCCTGGACAAACTCGGAGTACAGGGTTTTTCCGATCGATCTGTTGAAATGATCTATGAGGCTTTGAGGATCCGGCATATTACAGATTTTCTTGCACTGACAAGAGAGACGCTCGAGAGGATCGAAGGTTTTAGTCAGATATCTGCCGATAATCTTGTAGAAGAGCTCGAAGGGATAATGAAAAGACCCGTTTCTCTCTCGAAGTTCTTCGGTGCGATGGGTATTGAGAACATTTCTGAAAAGAAGTGTCGAAAAATCTTTGAGATTGTTAGACTCAAGGATCTTCTGTCTGGTGATAAAAAGAAGCTGGACCAGATCTATTGGGAGCTCCTTACTGCAAATGGAGTTGGAGAAAAGACCGCAGGAACATTTGTGGAATTCATTAAAGAAAATCTTGAAGAGATCCGTGAGCTGGTTCAAATGTTCAATATTGAACAGGACATTCGATTCAAAGGGAATTTCTGCTTCACTGGATTTAGGCCGGATCAGGAACATGTGGATCGAATCCATAGACTCGGATTTGAGGTGAGTGAGGGATCTGTTACTGGAGAAACACGAGCCCTCTTTACAGCGTCCATTGAAAAACAGAGTACCAAATCAAAAGCCGCAATTAAGAAAGGAATTCCCATCTATCCTGCACATCAACTCAATGAAGTTCTTGACCAGATTGAAATGGAACGCGGTTAATGTGTGTATATTGTTAGAATGTGACCAATAGAAGGCTAAGGAGGGACTAGCATGGTTTATGATGTAGATGCCCAGGCCTATGAGAGAATAGGTAAATTTTTCGTGATCCCGCAAAATCCTGCAGATCACGAGTTCCTTTTGGCAGTGGACCGTAAAACCAGATCGGACATTGATCTGAAATATGGATTTCTCGCTGACTATGACTGGATGTGTAATACGGTGGCCAATATGTTCTTCGAGGGAATGATCGGCCATCTGAAGTATTTTCTCGATGAGAATGGCTTTGAAGGTGGCTCCGCTGGAGTCTCCTTCTATGATCTCTTCTCTGCCACCATTTCCAATAAGGTAAATGAACATGCAGAGAAGGAAGGCAATTTGAACATCTATTTTGAGCCTGGAAAACGGGTAACCGAACTGATTGAGAATGGACCTCCTCAGCTTCCCGACAGGATTGAGCGTGTTTCCATGGCAGATGCGTTCTCTACCGATGATCCTGAAGAGAACGATTTTATGATCCGCTTGGATAACTATTGTAAGTTCGAAGTGAATAAAAAGCACGGGATCAAGCTTGGAGAAAAATCTCCTTTGGCATCCGTTGGAGTGGCCTATACTTTCTTTGAGAACCTCTTCATTGAACTTATCGTACGAGCCAATGATCAGAGAAAAAGAACTCTGGACAACGCGGATGGCTCGGATGATGATGCAATGGTCACCGTGAACTTCAATGACAACATCGAGTTTCACTGCGTCGTCTCTGATGGAATGGCAACGGTTATGATGCGCCCTGGTATGAACGTCAAGCTTCTTGTAAAGAACGATGGGTTGACGGAAAGTACCATGGGCGATCTGGATGACTGAGGTGTACCATGACATTCAGAGACATCAAGTATCCTAAGGAACTGGCTAGAAAGAAGAAGCTTGAACTCTATAAGTGCTTCATTCTCGATCCGCTCAAAAAAGGGTCGCCCCTAAGAACAGTAGACGTTGATGTTTATAAAGAGCGATGGGCTTTGACCGAGCAACAGGCGGTGCAATATGCACTCAATAGACTTGGTACGGACAAAGCCCTCGCACTTCTCTTCGGTGCACCATTTAACAGCGCTTCACAGGAGCTTAAGAATCGAGACAGTTTCTTTGTAATCCTATCTGTCACTCTTCAACATGGGGCTATGGATGAAGAAATTCTCGTATCCCCGAATGAGGACTATCATTCCAGCGCCGAACCGGACTATGACCAGGATCTTGGACTGCTAACCGCAACCATCAAGGACCGCTACGATTCCATGCATATCAAAAACTATACTCTGCATGACATCTATGTCTCTATTGAGCCGGGGTCAGGGCTACTCCACATAGATCATCTCGAAATGGATGAAGTGGTGATCAACAGCCTTCTCACCGGCGGAAAATAAGGGAAATATCACGAGCTAGTATGGAGAAATCCACTAGCTCGTGATCCTATTTTTCTTTCAAATTTGTGTGTACCCACAACGCTATAATCTTTTATCTAAAGGAGGAAACATATGACCAGAAAGCCCTGTCGAATCTGCGGTGAACAGGACAATGGTTTCACTGGCCTAAGATCCAACGAATCGTCGCTATGCATATTCTCCTCGATTGAATTCTCTCTTAATCGTCAGGGTATGCTTCGCGCGAGAGTATATGACGATACCCATAATCAGATAAGTGCTCAGGATGTGGTGCAGCTAAACTACTGCCCAATCTGTGGAAGAAAATTTGGGAGGGAATAGAAATGAAGTACAAGGTATTTATTAAGCAGGCATCTCCGACTATCACTAAAGAAATCAATCTCAATGCAACTAAAGTTGCCGAATTTGAATATGGTGGAACCGTTGCCGTGGAAGACGTTCTTCATCTGAGATCTAGTGATATGGTCAATGATTTTGAACCCGCTCCTGTTAAGGTGGTTGAGATCGAGCATGCTCTTGGCACGAATACCATCTATCTTGGTGTGAGCACGGACGTGGAAACCTATGGCGAGGGAGAAGATGAGACTGGTGAAAAGTTCGTTGTCACAGTTCCTTCCATTGGCCAGTTGGTCGACATGAAAGCGGAAGAAGAAAATGATGGTCGTCCGGAAGTAGTCATGCTGCTTGGCAGCTCTAGGTACTATGATGAGATTCTTCAGATCGAGAAACTCTTAACTTTAAAAGGAAAGGTTGTTCTGAAGCATTCTCCTTTTGATCGTGATGAGCATGACGATCTTACGAAAAAGGATTTTAATGCCATCACTACATCTGCGAAGGCAAAGTTGAATATGGCAGATGTCATCTACCTTGTCAGGCCTCAGTATGTTGGAGAATCCACCAGAGAGATTCTTGAATATGTAGATTCCATAGGGAAACGAGTGGAGGACATTTCCCGTGAGGGAAAGTTGATTAGAGAAATTGCAATACATGGAATCGAACATGAGCGTGTTGAACGTTCACAGGAGGGAAGATCTCGTGGTAGATAAATACCCAGTCATTACTCTCTGTGGAAGCACGAGGTTTAAGGATGAATTTATCCGGTTAGAAAAAGAGATCACTTTGGATGGAAATATCGTCCTCACCTGTGGTCTTTTTAATCATGCGGACAATGAGCAGATCTCAGAAGAAACCAAGCTGATGCTCGATGACATGCACAAGAGAAAGATTGACATGTCCGATGGCATTGTGGTCGTAAATGTGAATGACTACATCGGAGAGTCCACAAGATCTGAGATCATGTATGCAAAATCAACCGGAAAGAGCATTCGTTACGCATTTCCGCACAATATAGAAGAAGATCCAACCCAAAACGACACACTCCATTTTCGCACTTTTAGAGACTACTGTAATCTGGTCTTTTGTGGGACCTATTCAGACATGCTCTTTGAGATGACAGACGTAATTCGATTCTATAGAGATTTGGGTTATGTGGTCTGGCAATTTCCAGATCTGATTTTCTTCGAATACCCCGAACAGAGTGCCATTCCTAAGATGCTACGAACAAAAACCCTCGATAAACATGCATGCGACCTTATTGACACTTACGCAGACGTACTGGTTGTTGTTGATGCGGATGGATATAGAGGTCCGGTTCTTCAACAGGCGATCGAATATGCCAAATCGAAAAATAAGGTTATCGAGTACTTACGGTTTAAAAAGATACTATGACTATGAAGGGAAGGTCTAGACATGGTAAAATCAACCAAGATTTATGATGTCATCTCAGACTACCAGTTCTATGCCTACTACGAACCCCCGTATAACCACCGTGACGAATCTCCCGGCCCAGTTCTAATCGCTAGGTTTCAGGCAAGGGAATCAAATCGATTTCACGAGGGAGATCAGCTTCGGCTTAACAAAGAATTCATCCTTGATCCCAGGTACTATGATCAGCCCCTTAGCTGGATATCTAAGATTGACCACGCGCTCGATGTCGTCAATCAGGCGGATACGATCATTGATCATGTGCTTGTCTACTGCACACCATTTAACGATCCTGCGCCATGGGAAGTAGAAAAACCGCTTTGATACGGGGGGTGATGATTTGCTAAACTATATTACCATGTACCCGAATCCCTACGAGAGTGAGTTTAGCGATGAGATTATTCTTGCTCCACAGGATCCGACGATAGCAGATTTTGCCATCATGGAGATGAAGGAACTCGAAGCGATCGAGAACATCGATATCGAAAAGATTGAGATCGTCTCTGATCAGGACGATGTTGACCTGAATCGCCATATGGTAAATATCAACTACAAGAAAAAAGACATGGAGTCCATCGACATTCCCAAACTCAAGTACATCAATACGACCAGATATGGTGAGATTATTTTCACCATTCGAGTACATACCAATCTCAATAGCCGTGTGATTGAAAAACGGATTCTCATTCCTTTGAAGCACGATGGCTACTACGAGAACGGTGGTAAAAAGATGCGGGACATATGGCAGATTGTGGATGAGGCCACCTATTCCCAGAGAGGAAAGATCACCCTCAAGAGTCGTATGCCCGTGATCATCTATCAGAACAAGCGTCGAGAGATGACTGATGTCCAGGGAAATCTGGTCTATGCGCCTTCCTATTCCTACGCTCTCAACGGAAAACAGAGGAGGGGAGTGTTTGCAAAGGCCGCAAGAAAACCTAGGGCAAAGTTTATCAATCCGCTTATGATCTACTCTGCAAAAATGGGGTTTCAGAATACCCTTGAGTTCTTTGGCATGGAAGGGATTGTATCTGTAGAACCCATGTATGATGATGCGGAGCTAGAGTATAAGATCATACTACCTCTTGATGAGGTCTATATCAAAGTAAACCGGCGCCTCTTTGAGAAGTACGATCTTGTCAAGTCCTTTGTATGCATGACATACAATCTCAAGTCACCCAGAGACTTCCCCGTTACAATGGAAAACCTCAATGATCGTGTATACTGGACCTGTCGCATAGGGACGGTAGGGGCGGCAAAATCAAAGCAGCTCATGTCCTTCTATGAAAAAGGTACGACCAACATTTTCATGATCGAACGTCTGATCAACACGGTCACTAGGAATTCTCTTCGTCTGCCCGAATACTATAAGCAAAATATCTACTATATTCTCTACTGGATGATCACCAATTTTGACGAACTCCGTCGTTACACAAATACCGACATGCGTAGCAAACGGATTCGAAAGAATGAAGTGATCGTCAACGCAACCCTTGGAAAGAAACTATCTGAGAATGTGAACAAGTTGATCGAGGCTAAAGGGAGATCCAAACTCAATAATATGGAAACTCTCCTTGGTCTCTTCAACTTTAGTTCCGATATCATTGTCGCCGGTATGCGTAATCTGAATGACATCTTGAAGACCGACGACATCGTAAATGATATGGACTTTCTCGAGGGAATCGCATTCACATCCAAGGGATATCAATCACTCGGTTGATTGTGATACTTTTGAGTAAATATTTAAACGAACATTATTTTAATATATTTACTCTATTCCATAGGCTGAGAATAAACTTCCTGAATTGCGGGAACGACTTGTGAGGTCATCTGTACCAAGTTAGAGTAGTGATATTCTAATGGCAAGGTGTAACGCCCAAGGTATGGTAATAAGCAGGTGAATAGAGTCAATCCGCAGCCAAGTCTCACCAAACTAAAATCTATCCGTAAAAAATTAATGTATATCCTAATCTATAAAGAAAGGAGAAAGCTAATGAGAGTTTTTCGAAATGAGTCATTCAAAGCATTAACTGAAGCTGGATTAACTCCAATAGCATTTGAAATCTTGGAAGACATGTATTGGATAAATTCAAAATGCGACATCGTCCAGCTTATTCCAGCAGAAAACGAAAATGAGCATGATATGGTTAAGCGAATCTTTAGATGGAAAACCGATTTCAACACGGAATATGAAAAGATTCGATTTCATGCGATGGAAAACACCGTTTTTGATATTTCTCCAATTACTCTGTATATGATGACCTACTATGGATATCTTCCTGGTCCTGTGGTTATAAATCCGAGTTCCCTAAATCCAAAAACCCGATATTCGTATAAGATATTGAGCATCGACAAATTGAGCGATAAAATCATTAAGATTAATGGGTGGATGTTCAAATACTCTGAAAAATATGATGCCTATGCCAGCAGTAGCGGTTGCATCATGCAGAATGATACAATTCTTAGACACCGGATCACTAAAAAGCATTCACATGTTGTAAGGCTATTGACAGCGAATAATATCGGTGTACATAGAATTGTATACGATGCGTGGGTTGGAATTAGTTCGGATGAAAACCATATTCATCATAAAGATGTCCGAGCATGGAATAATCAATTGGGTAATTTTGAAGAAGTATCACCAGAAGAGCATGTTGAAAAACACCGCGAGGTTGGTAACCGAAACTACGCATACTCTCCAGAAATTGTTGATGAAACCTGTAGACTTATGCAAGAAGGTCATCGCCCGGCGGAAGCCGCGCGTATGGTCGGAATTCCTGCAGAGGCTGCAGTTCGATTTAGAGCTGGCCAAAGAGCTGATATATCTGGAAAATACGAATATCCTGAGCATGGTCAATATAGAAGAACTAAGTTAACCGATGATGAAGTGCACGAGATTTGCAAACTCTTTGTCGAGGGCAAACTTTCGAATGCCCAGATTGGAAAACAGTTTGGTTATAGTCCTGAGACCATACGAGACATTCGTGAGAGACGCACCTGGAGAGATCTTAGCTCTCAGTATGAGTTCTCTTCGGATAATCCTACGACCAGAAAATCGGTTAAAGGTATTCATCATGCGGCAACCATATCCGAGGAAGATGTGGTTCGCATATACGACATGCTCCATAGAGGTATTCCTCCAAAGGAAGTTTCACTTCTAACTGGAATATCCTATTTTATCGTAAAGAAAATCCGGTACAAGGTACGCTGGCGAGAGCTAACGGATAGGCTCGACGCTCAGTACGCAAATGGTGAGAAAGGTTCAACGACTATCGAAACCGTAGCCCAGGAGAAAGATCTGGGTGAGTAAGGGAGTAGAGTAGGGGAAACCCGAAGTGGGAAGCGCCTCCAGTTTGGTAGCAGAGCTGGAGGTGAAGATATAGTCTGTCCTCCTCGGAGACCTGGAGGGTAAAATGGATGGAAATTCTAAGAACATTGCGCTCAAATATCGATATCTGGATCCGAGCATGGTCGGTGTGCTCGATCTAAACGTTTCATCCAATAGTGATATTGGCATGTCCGGTTCATTCGTGCCGTGGGCTAAGCTCTATGATGGGTTTTTCTTTACCCCAGAGCATCAGCCATGTGCAAATAGGTTTAATATGGAGAAGTCTCTCCAGGATGAAGATGGTTTTCGTAGGTTTACCATTCCCTTGGATAGCTTCGAAAACTACATCAAGCTTCTAAATAACGGGGATAAGTTTAAAGATCTTCTCAAACCTGAGAAGATCGAAATCGTAGAGAAGACGCCGGAGGAACTTGCACGCAAATCCCGGCGTCAAAGAATTGACTACCAGGAAGAATCCATCGAAGAAGAAGCCACCAGGCCAGATGAAGAAGCTATAGAGAGTGAGGAAGAAGTTGAAAATGGATCAGAGTAATAGGCATCTGCCCAGGATCATTGCCATCGAGGGTTTGGATGGTACCGGAAAAGAGTCCGTTAGTAAGAAGCTTATGGAGCTCCTTTACAATAAAGGTTTCGAGGCTAAAGTAATCTCCTTTCCTCGCTATGACACGCACGTAGGACAGGTCATAGATGAGTATCAGAAAGGATATTTTAGCGATCCTACCACTACAGATCCCTTTATTGCAGGGGCTCTGTACACATTCGATAGACGAGAATACTTTAAAAGACTTAGCACCGAATCTGGTTTTATCTATTCCCACGGTGTTGAAATCCAAGATTTGAACTGGTTTAGGCGCCTTGATTTCCTTATCATGGACAGGAGCTACTTTTCCAACTATCTCTACCAGGGTCCCAAGTTCAATGTGGAGGTAACCGGAAACTATTCCAGACTTCTAGACTGGATGAGAATCAACTATTATGCCGAGATCGAAGCAAACACTGTGCTGAAAGAATCGCTTTTTAAGGTCTATTTCCTCGAGGTATCCGAGGAGCACCGTCAGGAACAGATCAAGAATAGGAAGGAACTCGATCTGAATGAGTCTAATCTGAACTATCAGAAAGCTCTTCGAGAGTTCTTCTACTTTTCCCGGTCCTATGATTTCTGGAAGGGACTCCGAAGCACCGACTATCCCTGGGTATCCTACGATCTTCTTCAAAACCTTGAAGAGTTTTACTATCGTAAGGTAATGCGCATCGAATCTGTTTTTACCCAGGATAGAGCAAAGATTCCGGAAGCGGTTAGCGCCACGGGAACCAAGATTTTGAACGATCTCTTGAAAAACGTCGAATCTTCAGATGTGACCAATCCTAATCTGGAGGTAGATTGAGATGGACTATGAGGATCTCTATGAGATAGACTTTCATAATCACCCTAAGAAATCCGAAAAGGAACTCTTTGCACAGTATCCTCCAGACCTCCTTCTCATTATCGAGCAGGTTCTTTCATCCAAGAAGACATTTCAGATGATCTTCCAGGACCTTATCGATATGATGAAATATGGGTTTGAGAGAGATGAGGTGCGCCATCGGATCATCTACTATAAATTCCACAAGAATGACACTATCAGTAGATCAATGCAGCTAAACCATTTCATCGCCAATCTCATCTTTTGGCAACCTCTGATCACCGTTGATGCTGTTGGACTCTTGGACGAGACCTGGATCTTCAATCTGTCTAGGTTTAATTCGAAGACACTCATGAGCTATATCAACGATAAGATCCTTCCGATCTATGATACGGACTATGCCACTAAGAATGCCATGGTCGATGATCTGTATAACTACATCATTTCCATTTCACATGCATTCTGTCTTCTCATGGGAATGGGAATCAGTCTCTATGATCTCCATCAGTTGGAACTTAGAGACCCAACGGTTTCTCATCTCATGAGAGATGGAGTTGATGAGAGTCTTGAACCGCACGAGATAGAGAATATTCTAAATGAACGAAACAAGGAGCTCATTGATCACCTGGTTAACGACCCTCTTGGGAATGACTACAAGCCATTCTTTGCAAGTGGAACTGGGCTAAAAGAGGCCCAGTTTAGGGAATATATTGTAAGGATTGGCTTTAAGGCGGATATCAACGGCAATACGGTTCCGGTTCTCATCAACAACAATTTTCTTCTTCACGGTCTTACAAAACCATCGTTCGTATATCTCAATGCACTGAGTGGACGGAAAGCCCTAATTCTCACTAAGCTAAATTGCTTGGCTGCCTAGAGTTGTGAGACACTAGGCGAAACGACGTGAACTGCTGGAAACTCTTGTAGGTCACCCGTACCAAATTAGACTAGCGATATTCTAATGGCAAGGAGTAACGTCCGAGGTATGGTAATAATCGGGTGAATAGAGACAATCAGCAGCCAAGCTTCTATATCACATATAGAAGAAGGTTCAGAGACTATCGAAAGGGTATCTATGGAGAAAGACCATAGAGAGTAACCGAGTAGAGTAGGGTCTAGATAGATCCGAAGTGCGTCGCTCTCTCAATGTGGTAATAGTGTTGAGAGATGAAGATATAGTCCATCTTTTATATTTAACTAGGCTTACAGGCATTAAACAGGTATATCTTTTAATGAGGCTAAAGCAATTTCCAATATCCCAGTTTTTCGGAGGATAGTCATGTACGAAAGTTACAGAGATGTAGTAGATGCCCCTCAGCAAATCATTCCCATTGACATGATCGATCTCTGGAAGCGCTACACGATCAACATCCGTACCGGATGCGTGTACGATCTAACCACGGGAGAGTACGTACTACCCTACCATGGAGATGACCAGGAACTCTACGTTGACCTCGAATCCGAGGAAAATGGAAAGGTCACCTGTCAACTCTCTACCCTCATCCTTAAGATGATCTATGGTAGAACCGATTCTGGTGCCATGGATCCGTGCACGGAATTTCCATGCAATACTGGATCTATCGCTCCGGAAGTTTTGGACTATTATAAACGTACTGATCATCTCGAGATCAATGGTCTAATCTATAGACGCTGGAGAAACACACTGTACTATGTTAATGAGTATGGATCGGTGTTTAGTGTCAAGATGGGGCAATGGCTCAGGATCAGTTACAACGAAAAAGGTTATGCCATAGTAGGGATGAAAAATCTTGAAGATGGTGTATCTAAAGTTAAAAAGGTTCATCGTATCGTCTGGGAAGCGTTCAACGGTACTATTCCAGAAAATCTCGAAATTGATCACATTGATGGCAGACGCTATCACAATGATCTGAAAAATCTCCAACTCCTCAGCCATATGGATAATCTCTTAAAGAAGAACCCCACTCACTACATCAATCTAACTAAAGAAGACCTTAAAAACATGTGCGAAATGTTCCGCAATCACGTATCAACTGCTGATGTAGCAAAGATCTATGGTATCACGAAACTCTATACCTGGAAGATTAAAACCGGACGTCTCTATGAGACCGTGACTAAAAAATTCGGTTATGATCCTTCAGAAGTATCACGAGATCGTATGTTTAATCCGGATCAGATTCGTGAAATCAGACGCCGTTACAAGGGTGGAGAACCTACCACTAAGCTTGCGGAGGAATATGATGTTCATAGGAACACCATTATTCAAATCTGCAATTATACAACCTATCAAGATGTAGTGTAATATTTAATGAAAGTGTCTGTAGTTTAGCCTCGCTACAGACACTTTCTGTAAAAATTACGAACATTTTACTAAAAAAGTCCTAGTTAAACATAAAAGAAAGAAGCATGGGCAAACCTGGGAGCTTCTCTAAAAAGCTAGCAAACTCGACAATATCTGTTACACTCAGAGATGACTATGAGATGTGCGATAGCATTCATGGAATTGACTATACGATCAAAGATGATCAGTTCCTATCGATGTTAAACGGAAGGTACTATTACGATAATAATGGAGAGATGAAACTTCTGGATGAAAGAAAAGATAAGCATCTAGTTGGCAAGACTCTGAGATTTAGATCTCCCATTACCTGTAATAGTAAGGAAGGTATCTGTAAATACTGCTATGGTCACATGTTTGACATTAACCAGAGCATGTTTAGTGCTGGTACACTGGCATCGCTTAAGATTACCGAACCCATTGGTCAGGGAATACTCAGTTCCAAGCATAGTCAGAGTACAAGTTCTTCCGAACTGCAGTTTACCGAGGGATACGATGATGTGTTTGAAACAACCAGTTCTGTGGTGAGTCTCCGAGAAGAGTCAAGCCTGGATGCAAACATGTACATCAAACTCGGAGAAGTATCCGTTGAAGAATCTGATGACTCTGAGACCTACTACATCCAGTGCTTTGACCTGGTTGACGAAAAGGGAAATCTGGTCAGGCACATTGAAGAGGCATCTGGAGCAAGATTGTATCTGAATGAAAAGCTTCTTCAGATGTATAAAAATAAGCTTAGATCAAGATCTGCAGATCCCCTATTCAGTCTTGAAGATCTTGATGATGCGGATTCTCTGTTTACCATTGAAGTGAAAAATAAAGAACTTACCGAACCCCTGAAGGTATTTACCAAGATACTCAACAGTAAAGATCATGGAGGGGTGATTGGTCTCAGTGAGCTAGCTCAGCTCTTTGCTGAAAAGCTTCTCCAAATGAACATCAGGTATGAGTTCGTACATGCTGAAATGATCCTTCGATCACTGATCCGTAAGAGGACCAATAATCTCGAAGTACCAGACTTTTCCGCGGCAGGAAATCCGGAAGACTATCAGGTTCTAAAACTAGATGATGCTCTTTTCCACAATCCCAGTGTACTGGTTGGAATGTCCTATGGCTATCTGAGAAGGGCGCTCATGTCTCCAGAGCTCTATCAGAAAACCGCTCCTGGGCCCTTCGATTCTCTTGCAGTCAGTGCACTTAGCGAATATCTCTAATAACCATAATAGAGGGATGACCATGGTCATCCCTCTATTATTTTTTTTTCATTTTTTAATCATACGGACACCATACGTGGTGGCGGAGATGGTGGTGGAGGCATAGCCAAGGTTGGCCACATAAGCGAATCTCTCCGAAGTCACGATATTATATAGCTTTATGTATATCAAGATTAGTCATAGGAATAAAAAATATGGGAGCGTCTAAAAAGACGCTCCCATATCTGGTTTGGTTAGCGATTGACGGTCGGATCCAGCTGAGTGACACTCTGGAGAGTGGTCCCATCAGCCATGTTGCCGGTGAAGGTATGATACTCACCGCGACCCTGGCCATAGGTGTAGGTGCCCACGTTATCGGTGGAGGCGCCCATATAGCCATTGGACTGGCCATTGCCATAGTTGTATTCAGGAGTGAAGTCGAGATAGTTCCAGTTGACCTTGGAGTTCTGGGTATACCAGATACCAATGTCGTTGATCGCAGGAGACTCGTACTTCTCGGAGACGAACTCCAGATCCATCTGGACTTCGCCACGGTTGCCGGACTCATAGTTCAGATGATCCTTGGGAACCCGCCTGGGGAAGCAGTGTGCAAACATGCACGCATACTCCAGAGCCAGACCGGTGGGATCATAGGTCGTATAGATGAATTCGGCGGTATGGTTGATCTCACCATAGGGAAGACCATTGGCGGTATCGCCATTGAAGTACTTCTCGATGAGGCCATGGTAGTGAGCGATACCAGAACGGGGGTCCCGAACACCGGTGACCCAGGTATCAAGGTACTCACGAATCGGGGAACCGGCCAGTTCATAGACGCTGATGGTAACCGACTCGGTGTTATCACGAGCCAGCTGCACGGTCTGGAAGTTCTGACCAGCGAAGCCACCCTCAAAGGTGGTGAAGTCCACGTCGATGTCGGCGATGCCGGACACGGCCTTGTAGCCGGTCTCCAGATAGGTCTTGAAGGCCTTGGTCATCTGGCTGTCCAGCTTGTTCATGAACGTGGGGGGCTTATGCAGGAAAATCCGGGACACGCCACGGATATAGGGAGTGAACTTGTCGAGGTTCTGGTGGGTGACATCAATGCCACCAAGGAAGTAAGAGAAGTTCTCAAACGTCTTGGTGTTTTTGAGCACCTTACCGGCGTTAGCGCCGATATTGCTACTCTGAATGGTCCGCAGAGGGCTCGTAGTAGCATTCTTGGTTACACTAGCCATTCTATCTTACCTCCTTTCCGATTACTCAGAATCCCGGTTGACGTCGATCTCGATGATGACAGTCTTAACCAGATCCTTGTGAACGAGCTCGATATAGAGATGCAGGATGCTGCGCTCAGCTTCCCACTGGCTGTGGTCAAACCGACCACTGATACGACGGACCTGAGTCTTGTCGTACTTGGTGGTGATGACCTGTAGGTCTTGGTTGAAGCGGGCAATGTCTTCGGGCTCCATGAAATCATACTCGTAGTTTGCAACGAGACGCTCGGCATCACGCTTCACATCGAGCACGACGAGCACGTTATTGAGCTCGGTCATGGCAGAAAGTTTGCCCTGGGTGGTGTTCTGCATGGAACGAACCACCTGCTGATTCTGATTGTACTTGGCGATGTTCAGCTTGAGATCGGCAAGATCATCCATCTGATCCGCATCAATGGACTCGTCAAACAGAGGATAGACAGAGCCATCAATGATCCCGCTGATAATGCCAAACTTGTTGCCGGCCATGGGACGATGCTTGCCGCCCCAGGAAGCAATGTGCTGCAGATAGG
>Ga0310690_10004626_pt1 | contig 19325 bp, 23 predicted proteins | sample AusTroGonzalo_MG_2_FD_207661 | JGI IMG/M metagenome (GOLD analysis project Ga0310690, IMG submission 207661) | Bovine rumen microbial communities from tropical cattle in Woodstock, Queensland, Australia - Gonzalo_04 (v2) (version 2) | ecosystem: Host-associated > Mammals > Digestive system >...
GGAGGTTATAATAGCTATTCTCATATTATACTGCTTTAAAGCTAATAATAACGACTACCGCATAGACCGAACAGGACTATGGAAGGAATACGAACTAACATGGCAAAAATACAGTCTCGTAATCACAAACCTACTAAGAGAGATAAGAGCTAACCCAAAATACTATTAAGAGGCATATCAATGACCGTTTTTATAAAAGGACTGGGAGAGATACTGGAAGCATTAAACAATATTGCTAAATCAGTACACCGAAACCGAATAGATCAAGATTACATCACAAACATAATTCATACATTAAACTACAAGGGTAGTGATTATAAAGAGTTCACTATCTATTGGAGTAACCGGTTTCATGTTACTGTTAATGTTAGCCAGTTATATCGTATTTCTTGTCAAAAAAATTGTGTTCAGATTCAGGGAAAAGACCATTTTATAGTAATCCCATACCGAAATATCGATTACATCAAAGTGAAGTGAATAATATGAGTTTTGAATTAATATTAGAATTTATAGTGTTTTTCTGGTTAGGAGCATTAACCGTATTACTCTTAACATTAAACCACTGCCAAAAAAATCAAGAAGCATTACTATACCTTCTTAGAGATGAAATAAACAAGTACAAAAGGGAAAGCGGACACATCTTCTGCACAGGCACAGATAGCGACTTTAAATGCAACATACCTCAAAAAAAAGGTTACAAACTAACTAAAAAGGGAGATTTACAATGGCAAGAAAAGTCCGGTACCGAACTTATAAAGGAACAAGAATCAAAGAAGTCATCAGCGATGGAGAACCCGATACAATCCGTCAGAGAATTATAACCGTAACTCCCGCTTATGTATGTGTCCGAAGTCAAAAGGGCAAAGAATACTGGGTTAAATTATCTGATAGGGTTCGTATGACTATGACTGTTAATGAGGGAGATACTGCGGTTATTAAGACTTTTGCGGATAGATGGTTAGTTGTTGATGTTGAACCGTATGTTGAACCTGTTAAATCTGAATTAGAAATATTATTCCAGAAAGCAGCGAAACATACCATAACCGATGAGGAACAGAAACGATTAGACTATCTGCGAGAGCATGACCCCGATTTTTTAGAACAAATGGCAGAAGCCGATGAGATATTAGGAAACTATTAAATGAACTCAGAGAGATGGAAACTCCATTCATATGTATTAGAGGACACAGAAAACTCCTATGAATACCGAACCGGAGTAACATTAGCAGATTGTACTATACCTTTTGAAGATTTACTAAATAAATCAGATGGAGAGAGTAAGTATTATCGAAATAAGACTCGGGAGTTGCGAAAGCAATTAAAAGAGTCTGAAAAAGAGTTAGAGAAGTTTGATAAGTTGAAAGAGTTTCTTAGAACTGAATTTGACTTAGATTATGATATGTTAATCGAGGAAGAGATAATATGAGTGAATCAGAATTTAAGTGCTTTGTTGAAGTAGATGTAAAAGCAAACAGTAAACTCGAAGCAATACATAAAGTAGAAAATGCTTTATATTCAAGTTCTAGTCTGTTTAATATTAAACGGATTGTTAGTTGTACTAAATGGTTAGATGTAGCATATACGGAGATAAAATATGACTAAAAAAATAATTTTATTAATAATACTATTAACCGGATTATTATTAATAACTCCAATCACTGCAAAAGAGATCACTTCCAAAGTTGATGACAAACATATCCAACATAGTTATGGAAATGATTATTATTTTATTCATACCGTAGTGTTTGGGGATATTCAAGTAATGGAAGAGGTTTATGATGGTATTATGATTAATGATACTATTAAATTTTATTCTAATAGTAAATGGGGTATCTGGGAAAGTGTAACGGTGATTTAATATGAGTGAATCAAGATATTACTATAAACATTTCCATTGTTATCAATATGATATTTACGATAGTGAAGTTCAAGATGACGAAGGTGGGGACTGGTGGATTGGCACTGCTAATGGTGAGGACGATGCAGTAAATATCTGTAAACACTTGAATATACTTGATAAACAGCTTAAAATTGTGGAAGGTCAAGTGAGAACCTACGATGAGGGTTGTAGGGGGATATACGATGACAAATGTAGATTAGAAAAAGAAAATGAACAGTTAAAAAAAGAGAATAAGAGATTAGAAAAGATGAACGATAACCTTGCGGATATTTTAGTAGATAATGGACTGGTTTAAATGACTGAAATTGAATTAACATTAACAGACGAAACTAAATCAGAAAAAGAATTACAAGAAATAGCAGACACCATAACCGCTGATTTTGAATGCGGTAGTGTTCAATTAATTAGCAGAGATGGAAACAAAGTGTATATGTTCCATTAGGAGTTGAACTGGAATGATTAAAATACGATGGAATGAATCAAAAACTCCATTGATGAACGGACATATGCGATTAGAATATCGCATCAGAAAATATGTAAAAGTATTACCAAAAACAAGACGGAACATGATGTTTAAAATCAGAAAACGATTTATATTCAAAAGAAGCAGAGAAGGTTTGATATAATGACTGAAAAACAATTCAAAAATGTGGAAGAAGAATTGGATTGGGGTACAGTACAATACTTCACATACAATGGAAAGAAAATAAATGATAATGACCTTGAAAATTTAGTCAATCACTTATTAAATGAGAATGAACAGTTAAAACATGATGCTACTGTTCTTATTCAAGCAAATCAAGATTATAGAAGAGAGAATGAGCAGTTAAAATCAACAATAAAAGAAGTTACTGAATTATTGTCTAATGAAGTTGATTTGTTCTCTGATAAAGCAACAGAACACGATATAAATGCTTATATAGAATTAAAGGAACTTGACAATAAAGATGCTTATTATATGGCTATTTCAACAAAGAAAGCAATTAAAATGCTAAAAGGTGATGTGGAATGATGTTTCAAGTAGGTGATGATGGAGTAGTTTCATCTGTAAATGAAGAGGATTTAATCTATGTTGATAAAAACGAATTAGACAAGTTTGTTGAAAGTTACCATAAATTAGAAAAAGAGAATGAGCAGTTAAAAAAGGAATTACATAAACTGAAAGTGGTTAATGAAATGTTATCTATGGATTTCTCAAATTCTGAACACGAATTATTGAGAGAGAATGAGCAGTTAAAACAACGAATTAACAGTAGGTTACATTTTTATCGTGAATTATATGACTCTACAAAGGATATTATTGCTAAAAGAGTTGTTGAAGATTTAGAAGATATATTAAAAGAGTGATGTGGAATGACTGAATGGTATTATGGATATATTTGTGGTGTAATTACTATGGGGATAACTAGCACTATTATTAGTATTATTAGGAGTTAAAAGAATGACTGACGATGTACCGGCATATATTGTACCCGACCGAATGCTAAGCATAAGCGAAGGACTATTAGAAGACATAAGACATGAACTCGCCAGTATTAGTAAATGGTATGCCTTTGAACCTACAAGTTACATTAACACTGAAAAAGACGGAGTTACCATTATTAACAATAAAGAATTTCTGGTAGAGTTAGATTTTGAAGACCTAATTGAAAAAATAGATAAGGTGTTAGACAATGACTGAACGATTTACCTACGAATACAATCCTGACTACAAACTATTCTTTGTAAAAGACAATGAAGACCACTGGTTTTTTCCAGTAAAAAGTAAAATACAAGCAGAAACATTAGTAGACAAATTTAAAAAATTAACATCAGAAAAAGAGGAATTATTAGAACATATATCCGATTTAGAAGATAAAATTGAAGAGTTAAAAATCTGCAATAGACGATTAAAAGGACGAGCAGTAGCCATTCCTGATGTCTGTACCAAAGATTGCCAATATGCAAGATTTGAAACCGTAGGACATGGAGATATGCGATGGATTTGTGCATTACAAAGTCGTGAAAAAGCGTCCGATTGCCATTTCGGTAAACTATGCAGTTTTTTAGAAGGATTAGATTTTAAGAATATCGAGGAGTGTTAAACAATGAGTGAGAAGTTTAAATTAGAAGTTTATAACGACCCACATGGCAGATATGGCGAATGGTATAGAATAACTGATGAAAAAAATACTCCGGTTCCATTCAAACCAATGTTAGCTAATTATGCTGATAAAAAAGAATATCTTCAAAGATATGTCGATTGGTTAAATGAAATTTCATCAATACAAATACCTGAACTAATACCTGACAGATATGTAACAATGAACGAAGACGAAGTATTTTACGTAACCGATACAACACAAGTCAGAAGCTTAGCAAAATTCAAAGAAATCTTTTCAGACCCCGAATACGAATATACTCCGGAGGAAATCGAAGAGGTAGCAAAACAAGAATACTGGCAAGAACTTTACGAGATGAGCATGGACGGTAAAGAAATAGCTAATCAATTGAATTATTATCACATGGAAAATTACCATCTCAAAAAAAGGATTGCGGAATTAGAAGATAACTTAGAGTATAAGCATAAATACAGTATGCCATGTAAAGTAATCAATGATTATATTGATTACAGGCAAGTAGTGTTAGATATTATTGATGAGGAGTTAGACCATGTATATGCAGAGAAGCAGCAGAAGGGAAATGTAAGGGTATTAGCTCCTAGTATTGATGACCGTATTAAATTGTTGAAATGTATTAAATGGAGGTTATAAATGAAAACCCGGACTAACTGGAAACAAAACAATATCGCACCAGTAAAACATTGCAAAGACGAAATAAAATGCTGCGGATTAACAGATACCAAACATAAAGATAGATTACTATGGTTTAGTAATGACAAAGATTTAGAATATATCTGCGAAGCATTAAACTTCTATGACACTTACCAGCCGATATTTGAATTTTTAAGAGAACAATGCGAAAGAATGTTATTTTATACAACACAGGAGAGTGATGACGATGACAAGTAAACCTAATGTCTGCATAGACTTCGACGGAGTATTAAACACCTACAAAGGTTGGGTAAACGAAGACTACCTATACGAACCCCGACCAGGAGCAAAAGAATTTCTAGAAAAAGTAAACAAAGAATACAACATCATAATCTTTACCACCAGAGACGCAGAAAAAGTCAGTCAATGGTTACGGGAAAACGACATGCCATACAGCATAGTAACTAACCGCAAAGTCCCCGCAAAAGCATACATTGACGACAGAGCATTAAACTTTGAAGGAAGTTACGATAAAACTTTATACGAATTAATAAACTTTAAAACCCACTGGGAAGAGTAAAAAAAAGTCGAATAAAAAAAAGGCACACCTACCATCATAGGTAGATGTGCCTAATTTTTTTTTTGAAATAGGTTTTAGCAATGAATAAAAAAGTTACAAAACATATAGAGAGACAATCAACACAGCGAAATATAGAATATTGAAAGCTAAAACCAGTGATTGAGGACATGTATGCTCGTTTATTTTAGGTGGGCATGAGCGATACTCTCTTGTCCTCATCACCAGCCATGTAACTTCCAATATAACACTTAAATATTTCGGAGTAATCAAATGAAAGATCAACAGTTTGTGTTGATAATAGTTATTATATCCGTCATAGGATATTATGCTTCCACCTTATCACTTTATTGTACAAAATTTTTATACAGGTTTTCAGAGGTATCTGGAATATTCTCTTGATGTCGCATTTCATTAATTTGTAACTGCAAATCTAATACCTCATCGGTTAATCCTTCTTTTTCGTATAGTTCATCAACTATCTTCTGTTTATCGTCTAATTTCCTCATTAAGACTATACGGTCTACTTTTTCTTGACTCATAGTTTTAACCTCTTGTTAATACCATTATTGATTTTTGACTTATACCATTAATATAACTTCTAAATTCTGATTGAGTACGGTATTCTATGTATCCGCAATGACAACCGCTGCTACAATAGTTTCCGAGACTGTTCTGAACTGTTATGTTACTGGAAACATTGTTTACGACTTCATAATGTCCCCATTGGTTACGGTAGAGGTTGTGTATTATGCAATCTTGATTTTTACTATCCACAATCTTTTTAATACCATTCCAACCCAAATCAGAGAAGTTTTTCCAAGAAACTTTTAGGTTCTTATTGTATTGTTTATTGAATTTTGCTACTGCGGTATCTAATCCTTGATGAGAGGTACCGGCAGTTGTAGTTCCCGCCCAACTTGCTAATGTTGATTGTGGTATCACAATATTGTATAAGTTCCTTATAACTTCTTGTAATGAGTGAACGCCACAGTAATAATCCGTATTTTGCCCCATATTGTCGCAGCCGGATTTAGTTGCATGTCCGTATTTCTTGTTTGATGTAGATGAGCTTGAACTTTTACTGCCACTTGAACTGCTGCTTTTAGTATTTTCAACATCGCTACTTTTAAACCAACATGTTAATGGCAAAGTATTGGAATTCTCATCGTAATATACAATTATTTTAGCCAGACCATACAACAATAATCTAGGACGAATATGGTAATTCTGATAAATGTTATAATTAGGTGCAACACCTTTATCATTAATCCATTTAAGAGAATTTTTAGCCAATTCCAAATATTCTTTTTTAGTCAAATTCTTATTAATTGTGTTACCACTAGGATTAGGTGGGAGTTCTACTTTTTTATCAGTAACATCTTTTTTAGGATTCTGTACTGCTTTACAAAAAATATATTCTAATTCCGCATAGTTATACCCTTTTATAGTAGGTAACTTCTTATTTGCTGATATGTATTTTTTAACGGTATCAGCGTTCTTTACAATATCTTTCCATTTCATCTTTTCACCTTGTATAAATAGTTTTCAGAATATTCATTACATAAATGCTTTCCATTTTGTTGATACGGACACCATTTCAACTCTTTCGTGCAACAATGCCGGTAAACACACCCGCTATGAATGTCTTCTTTGGGCATACTATCACCTCAAAAAAAAAATAGTTAATTTAATGATCTAAAAAAAAATAGTAAAAAAAAATAGAAAAAACGGAGTTTTATAAAATAACTCCATACTCTTTGCCATAAAAATTCAAATTTATATTTAAAGTAATGTCTTCATGGATAATTTCCTTATCAAAAGCTTTACCAATGGTTACGTTATCCATAACTGACATGTAGATTTTCCGTAAGTTTTCAGGATTAGTTTTAATATACGCAGCATGAACACGGTCTTTACTACGTCCGTGAATCAGGTCTATGTTATCCTGACTTAAACCTATATTAGACCCGTTGAACTTTCTAAGGTTATGAGGTCTGAAAAAAGTATAACCGTCTTTACCATAACCTAACTTCAACTCCTTGTTAATCCTTGCAAACTGGTCGCTGATTTGTTTCGGGTCTAAGTTCCATAAACTTGATTCCCATAAAACTTCTTTTTCAACCTTTTCGTCAGGATTGTCTTTGTTCACTTCACATACTTTAAACCTTAGCAGTAACCATTCGCAGATAGCTCTTGTTGCTTGTGGAGTACAGAAAGTGTAATATTTCTTTTCAGTTTTCTTTCTGAACATGCTAAATGTAGGCACAATGTCTTCTTTGGAGTAATATAACTCTTCTATGATTTCTGGTATGGTTTCTTTGGTATAGTAACCAGTACAAGCTTCTATGAATCCTCCAACAGTCATATTGGCACATTCCTCTCTTGCGGTTCCGTTAGACGCCATAAATAAAATCATGGAACCTACTTTAATACCTGCTACGTCTAACGCCATCGCAATATGCTCGGCAGTAGGCAAATCGAAATATGTGGTTTCGATTATGTCTTTACTTTTGAGACGTGGTAGGTTTGGCATTTCAATATCATAATATTTGTATATTGTTGAAAGACATTGCATATACTTTTTAACTGTACTGCTTTTTAAACCGGAATCTATTAAATGAGTACGGAAACTTAATAACCTTGCTTTAATTTGTCTTCTGCGTAAAGGTATCTTCTCGTCCTCTTCGCTCATTGCTTCCTCAATTAATTCGTCAAACTTTTTGTCGTGAAACAATGCGTACCGGTTTGTTGCGGTTTTATAATGTTTTGTTGATTGTTTTTTGAGGTTTCTTCCTTTGATAAACTCTTCGTAGTACATTTGTATCACTTTATACATATTTCTATCAGTTTTCCTTCGGAGTTATACCGTAGGATTACTTCTTTGTTGTTCACTTTTAGTCTGCCTCTACTAATGTAGTAATCTTCGGAGATTAGTATTAACTCTTCGATCACATCACTTATTGATTTCGCTTCGGTGTCCTGTTTCAGTTCGAGTAGTTTTTTGTGAACTGTTTTTGATATTTTGATGTGTTTTACAGACATAGTGATACATTATGTATGAGCATATATAAATACTTTTAGTTTTTGGTGGTAACTTTTTGATAGTTTACTGCTAATAAGTGATATATTCCTACAAGGTTACCTATATAGTATGGTAATACGTAGTTTCTTAAAACAGAAACTACACAAATTTAAATCTTATACAATTTTAAGTTAGAAACACTTCCATCTTGTACAATAGTTCCACTTAATAACTTACTTGGAGATATGGTGCTATCTGTTAATGTAATTGTTTCATCACCATCAGAATAAGTCATAACCCCATTATCATAGGTGAATTTGATGTGAGAAGTTTCTCCGACTGGTGCTCGTGTACTTGCATAAACAGAATTAACAGTTGAACCATTACTCCTAACAATAATACCTTGTTGAGAACTACCATATATTACACCGACAAGAATACGATTATTATTGTCTGTTCCTAATGAAAACCAAGTTTGACTGTTATTCGCACCCATATAAGCATCAAATTCCAATCCAATACTATTTGAGTTAGTGCTTACATCTAATGAAATAGTGGAAGATATTTCTTCATTGTGGTAAATAGTATCCCATACTGTGTATGGTACTGACTGGGAGCTACTGGAATTAATCGGATTCGCAAGACTGGCAACTACCCCAGTTTCACCAGCTCCAACACCAGTATAACTATGACTTAAACTGCTTCCGCTCGGACTATGATCCAAAGTTGCAACACCATTCGCATCGGTTACCCCGTATCCTAAATAAATATATTCGCTCATATTTACGCCTCCTTTTTTAAAATAATATACCACATTTGCATTATTTACTGAACTTGTTTCGCCTAAAAATTTAATTGTTCCATCATTAAAAACTTTATTCAAATTTGTCAAATCAATACCATAACTGGTTAAATCCAGACTCGTATCTCCAAAGTATAATATCCCGTCTTTACATTCAAAATGTGTATCTTGTACTGTACTTAATGTTAGGAGAGAACGGTCATGGTATCGATAAACTCCTTGATTCGGCAAAATCCACAATACCTCACCATTATTTGGAGTAACGCCACTTGCACATATATAAAAGTGCAATTGGGTATCAATTACCCAGTGATTGCCGATAGGTTCGTCAATAACTGTTCCCAGACTATTGTTACTGAATGTTCGTTCTTTGGAAGTCATTATTGGCGATGTAGCTGGTGGAGAGTAAACTCCATCAGTTAATGCCAGTGAATAAAATTCTATGTTCTCGGAACTTTGTATGATTTTTTTATCGCTCCATATGATTATCCCGTCTTTTAATCCGTCGGGAATATCGTCGATTTTGTTGATTAATGTTGTTAATCCTTCGCTGCCACTTGCGGTAACTCCTTTATCAGTTAGTTTTTGTGCCAAAAGTGTTTTTCTTGATTGATAAGTTGATATTAGACTCATTGTAGCATATCCTCCTCTATATCACCTATTAAATCGTCGATTTGTCCTTTTGTATAATAATTTGATAAAGATTGATGTTCAGTTAATAACTCCTTCCAGTTACCCCATGACCCCGATTTAATTCTAACATAAGTTTTGCCGGTATGGTGATATGTCAAAGTCTGTTTTACATAATTAGTTGTACCGTCTAATTGTTCGACTAATAAAAAGAATGAACGGTTGTCTGCTCCACTTAACGGACAATTATCAATGTATGGTGCTTCTGTATCCCATACTCCACAATAGAAACCTTTTGAAGTATAATCATTCAAGTAGATATGGTTTGAGCTTGTCGCACCAGAGATATTAGTTATAATGAAGTTTCTACTATCAGATAATCGGGAGTCGTTTGTTGTTACAAAATCATATGTTCCGTCCCCGTCATTAGTCAAATCGGAAGTTTTAGTTATCTTATCTTCAAAATCAATGTTCCCGGTAGTGTTATTAACATAGACGTTTTTACCTTTATAATTGGTTTGTGCAATGTCTAATTTACCAGAAATATCTTGATGTTGAGTTAAAAATGGATTACTTCCATCACCATCGTTAATAAGGTCTGATGTCCTTGTTGGGATTTCAACGGAGTTAATCAAGGTTACTAATTCCATTATCGACTCGAAGTTATCGTAACCAATGAATTTGCAATCTCGTCTTACTTGACTTCCCGCCCAGACATAAACTTCTGCGAAACCTAATTCCAAAGCGGTATCCATAGCTTCTTTTATCCAACGCCAGTAATCAATAGCGTCTTCTGGATATTGAACGAAACCTCCGTAATAATGAAGTCTATCTAATGTAAATCCTAATTCTTGCCCTATGCTATACACTTGTGGGTGATGTCCTCTATCCCGGTCTCTTGTAGCGTCAGATAAACCAGTAACCCAGTCATAATCTTCCAATTGCAAAATATCTAATTTTGCTGGACTGTAAGCCCCAGTAATATAATTAACTTCTGCCATCATAGCCGGAACCCTATCTGTATCCAATACAGACGGTGGGAAAAACAATGCCATATATAAACCATTACTGTATTTAGGTTTATTAACAACCTCACGTAACTTATCAGAATATTTAGTTAGCTGCAAGTTTAACCATGACATAACAGATGAATCATAAGTTGTAGCCCAACTTGTCTGATATTCAGGCATATCAGTATTAAACTCATCATAATACCGGGTCTTTGTAGCATCGTCATAGAAACAAGGCGGTTGTAAAGGTGTATCGTTTTCGTTCCACCACCACCATGCCTCACCCATTTGAAGTATAGGTTGCATAGCATTATCTACAACAATATCAAGACATGCTTCGCTTACACTTTGCATATAAGTGATTACAGAAGAGTTACATGGTGAGTAGAAATAGGTTGATGGAACCCAACCGGTAAGTGCGGGATTGCCATCACAATCGACTTGTTGCCAATCTTCCGGACATTGCAAGTTTTCCATTGAAACACTTACAATTAATTTGTCAGTGCCATTAGCTTTTAATTCTCTTGCATAGCAATCTAACCATTCCTCGAATGCACAATTTAAAGGTGTTGTCGGGTCTAATTCCATCATACCTGTTCTTTCATGAGTGAAATCCATTACAGTGATAATGTCTCCGGGATTACCTTCTTTTTCATAGTAATGACTTGCACCGATATATAAGTCTGCCCATTCAACATAACCTAATTTCCTCATCTCTTTACATAAACGATAAGGATTGAGGTTATAAATATCGTCATAACCTTCACATATGCGATATTTATGAGGTTTAAGATTTCTATGCTCATTACAGATATAACTATTAGTTGCTTCGATGTTAGTTACTTCCAATACAAAATCAATATTTTCAATGATCTCATACTGGGTGGGGTCATAAACGTCTGCTGGTGGAATCAATACTAACATTACACTTTCAATGTCTCTAACACTGATAGGTGTATCTCCGGATACCATTATTGTTTGCCTTTGATTATTGACATAGGAATTACCACTGACTAATTTTAACTGGTCGAATGGGATTGTAACATGCCCGTTACTAATGAATGGACTTATAGGCACATAGTATATGGAACCGTCTGTTTTATTTATGGTAATTGTACTTGCGGAGTTAATGAAATCTCTACAACCTGACATAGCATAGTCAAATTCTAATGTTACCCCAGTGTAATCGTATCTCGCACCATAACTAATGTATTCATGATTGAATATGTCTTTACTGTTCCAGTATACTCCGATTAAATCGGCGGTTGTACGGAATGTTCCAGTTACAGTGAAATTATCGTTACTTGTACTGGTTATCGCTGCACTTGCCTCGAAGTTATTGTTAATAGTCCAACAATCACCTCTAAATAAGGTATACTCGTTGCTGGATAATTCGAGATAATCTTCTAATGTTTCTAATAGACTTTCGTAGGATACGCCGCAGCATTTACCCTCACTGGTGGTTATTTGAATGTCTTGTAATGCGTCATTGATGAGTTTAAGTGCCATCTCTTCATTAATCTTTGATAAATCGAGTTCATTCAAAGCCAATCGTAGTTTATCAATGTCTTTTCTTAATTGATATTCATCTGCCATACTCACGCCTCCTTAGTTATCCCATTCGTATATTTCATCGTCAGTAATCGGTTCGGCAGTTCCAGAGAATGATGTAGTTTCTTTTTTAGCCATTTTCCTAATCTCTTGTAATTCTTTACGGATTTGTAAATCAATAGGTAATTCGCCAACACTGAACTGGGTTTGTATCTTTGGTATTTGTCCGTTACTACATTCATATTTCACAGACGAAATAGTCTTGATAGTGTTTAACTTATTAGCATTAGCTATGACTTGAACAAGGTCGCCTACTTGCAGATTTACAAAATAAGGTACAGTAACAGTGAAATCAAAAGTTTCCTCCGGATTATAGTTCGGATTAGTCAAAGCAAGATAATAAGCTTCTTTGGAACCTATCTTCTCGGTCGAAGTAATTAATGATGTCTGCTCTCCATATTTGAAAACAGATTCCGGGAACCTTGACTCAACATACCTATACTTATCCTGTTTATTCTTGAAAACCACCGCACTATTATTAAACAGCTTACTACGTGGGGTAAAGCTAATTCCACCGATTTCTAAAATATTATTGTCATCACCTTCATGTGCAACAAATTTAGGTTCAGTCTGATTATCAACACTGAAATTAACTATATCGTCGCAACGGTGTTTAGCATAAATTTTAGAAGCAGTATACTTAGAAGCAGTGAGAATATCAGAGAATAATGTAGTTATATTCTTACCACATGAATCTAAATCAGTAGGATTAATCAAGGTTTGATTATTAAAGTTAATACTGTATAAATCCATCTTACATGAAGAGTTATCATGGGTAGACTTATCATAAGTATACCAGTCTTCCACTTTGTAGATAGTTTTCTTTTCATGGTTAGACCTCTCAGTATCAACTACCTTATTGACAGGTGTAATGAATTTAATGTTATGTAAGAAGTAACGTTTTTCGCCATTTTCACTTTCAAAGATAACACTGGTCTTGATAAAGTGGAGTAAATCAATACTTATTCTTTTTACGGAGTTGTTAATCCATATTGGACTGAAACCACTGTAACTGTATGTTGATGCTGCTTTTTGTGTAAATCCAACATAGACGGTTTGTGTTTTATCTTTGAATGAAGGTTTGGAAGTGTCGTTTTTGTCTTTGTAGGAAAATTCAACAGCGAAGTATCCTTGTAGGACTTTGTCTCTGGAATATCCTTTTGTAACGTGGACGGTAGTGGTTTCTGTTTTGCTTCCGCTCTTTGAGGTTGCTTGTTCTATTGAACCGCCACTTGTGTATTTGAAAGGTGTACTATCTGGGTTTTTAGAACCGGAAGTGTTATTTAGCATATTGTCATATTTGTCGCCCCAACCATATTCTCGGTAAGGAAAATCAACATATTTTCCGCCTTTTGCTTGATATAATACGCTACGGTGTTGATTTGATTCGGAAGTATGGTATTGTACTACCTTACAATTAACTTTATATTGTTTTAATTGTTTGTAAATCCATTCACTGAAAGCCCAACAGTCTCCTACTCCATGTTTTTCCATTTCAGAAGCAGTGGAATAAGTATTGCCTCTTAACCTGTATTTGAAGTGTTTGAAAGCATAATCGGAAATAGCTTTGAAGATGTCGTCAGCACTTAAACTTACACCAGTTTTAGCGACTGCTTCCATTTTGCCGCTTTTTAACTTTTGAGCTTCTGCTTTGCTGGATTTAACAGTAGATGACACTTTCTTTAAGTGTTTGTTAGAACCGTTGATGTGTTCCCAACCTTGTACGGAAAAGTCTGCATCACAAGCTTTACAAAAGATGTGTCCTTCGTCGGAACCTCCTTCGCCTCCATGTCCTAAGCAATCACTATGTCCGTTATACCATATGTCCCAGATTAAATTTGTGGAACCGCAGTTTGGCATAGGACATTTTCTTTCAAATACGGTTTTAGTCCAACCGCTAACGGAGTCTTTACCGGCGGACGGTAATCCAATAGCCATAAGGTATTTTCCATCGGCACTGACACCGCACTTGTTAAACTTCTGACTTCCAGCTCCAACGGTATCCACTGTTTCGGTGGTTTTTTCATCATAGGAAGTTTCCGGGTCGCCTAAACCATACACCACCGTGAAATTATTATAATTAGTTATTTCTACTGGATATTTAACATTGTTTTTACCTACGTATAATTGGAACTCTTGTTTTTTAGCTGCGGACGGTTTGTTACGTAAGGTTATGAAGTTTTTACTGACTTTTGCTGTACTGTTTTTAGTTGTTACTTTTTTGATTTGTTTGTTTTTACCAAACTCTACATTGAAACCGATTTTTGCGGTTTCGCCGGTTACGAGGTTATTGTCTCCGATGTTATTGTTTAATGTGAGTTCCATACATTTGCATAAGTATTTTAATGCTTCGCCATATGTATTGAAGTTTATATCCATATCGGAAGTATATTCGTTTTCCAATGGAAGTGTTGAACCTCCTAATAACCTCATTTGAGTTAAGATATAACGATTTTGCCCGTCAATTAACCTATCTGCACAAGAAATATTTAAAATAGTACGATTAGAATCAGGTAGAATACTTGACAAATAACCTCCAAAAATACGAGTCTCTAACTTATCACCTTGACCTTTCAAATAAACATTCACTTCGTCATTGTAATCCATATAGAAACCGGATTGACTTTGCCAGTATTCTAATGCAGTGTCATAACCGATTTCAAATGATATTTCTGATGGGTTAATTTGTGATGAGCTATTGTAATCTACTTTTTCAAGTAATAGGTTAGTTCCAAATGTTGAGAGACTATCTCCTGTATATTCTTTGATTTTTCGGATTATGATTCCATACAGGTAAACGTTGTAAGGTATCTCTACATTTAAATCAAAGTTCCCTTCATTTAAATTAACAAAAAGAACTTTCCTTTTCAAATGGTTAATCGCTCCTTCAAACTGCAAGTCCTTACCATTAAAACTGCCAGTTAAATTATCATTCGTATAGGTCTCATAAATAATATCAACCCTATACTCCCCTTTAACCTCAACAAAATAATTAACAGCAACATTAAAACTTTGATTTTCAGTAGCAGTAACATAAGTAGTCCACGCCTTCCAACCTTTCGTCTTAGCATTACTTGTCTGGATATTATTCAAACTGGCATAGTATACTTTTGAAAGGTCATGATCGAAACTAAAAATTTCAACCTTATAAAATTCGTCCTCCGGGCGAGAAGTATTTCTTTGATGGTCTGAAAAATCTCGTCCGATATGTTTCCTAACCATAATCTCACCTTATACGTGAATTTGTGATTTTTTGTTCAGTTTGATTAATAAATTCCATCATTAAGTTACTAGGAGTGTCAGTGGCGGGTTCGCCATCAATATGCGGTGCAAGTATTGTATAATCACTTTTTAACAATTTCTTTGTAGTAATGTCATCATGAGGTAACGGACGAATAACCTGTAAACTATGTGTTTCATCACTATACAAAATAGCATAATTGTTATTATTGAATAAAATCCTACTTTCTGCCATTGCCTCATCAGGTTTATGATATTCAGTATGTTCGCCAGTTTCTAACATCAATTGGTTAAACCAGCATGGATTTTCACTATCTAAACCATATAAAACTAACTCTATTTGCATCTCATAAGTTTCTGCTAAGACATTAGCGGTTAATGAGATGTTTTCAACATGACTATTGTATTTGTCAGTAATTACAAAGCGTTCGCCAACATACATAGCATAGGAATCGTCAATAGTTTCCTCCTCTTCCTCTTCTTGACTATCTCCGTCCACTTTCTTATAAAAATGTACTTTCTGCCCTGTAATCGGACGTCCATGCTCGGTAACAGTACAACTAATATCAGTAGTATCACCGGATTGTATAATCTCCGGTGATGCTTCTAACTCAAATTCAGGTTCCACTTTCTTATAAAAATGGATTTTAACTCCTTCTTGTGATAATCTGCTGCCATCAACACCATCTACAAGATAAGCAGATATATCTGTACTCTCACCAGTTTGGATAATAGAAGGATTAGCAGTTAATCCTGCTACTTTGGTAGTAGTTATCTCGTTTCCATGAACATCAAAACAATGTAAGATAACTTGCCCAACACTGGGAACTCTACTTTTAATATTCCCTATACTGAAAGCTAATGTTGTTTCAAAGAAATTCTTTTGAAACTTTTTGAATTTTAAATGAAAAATGCTCATAACTAATCCCCGCCTATGAATTGTGTCAATCTCTGTAATCTGATGTTGTCAATAACCATAATTCCGCTCATAAGGAAGTATGGAGCGAAAAATTGTTCATTAGCAGTAGAATCATATTCCCATGTTGATTTTAACTCGTCATTATAGTATACCCTCAATACCCTACCTTCGTTTCGTAAAGTGATTGTTGGATTGTTCTTTAATTCGGAGTACATGAACATATATCCGCCTATGGTGATTGCGGTGAGGTTTGTAGCACTTATCACATCAAATCTAAATTCCCAGTTATTAAGAAGTGGGTTGGTAAAATTTAAAGTGAATGACCCGCTTTCATTGGAGTTAGTTGCTAATTGAACTCCTTTTGTAGTAACCTCATGAGTTATACTGCCTCTGGTATAGTAATCAATACGGAGAGTATTTGAATTTTTGATGTCGAAATAGTAGACATAATCTGTAAATACTCGTACTGGACTTTGTTGGTTACCGCATTGAGCATAAGCAGTAAATTCGCCTATTCCCTCTCCGGTATAGTTCACTGAAAATTTTCCACTACGGTCAGTAAGCCCATTGTAGTTAGTACCGTTAATATTGAGAGTTACTGGTGCATTTTGGATATATGCACTGTTAGTGTCTAATACTCTTGTAGAAATAGTTTCAACTCGTCCCACAGTAGTTATATGAGTTGGCATACTGGAATCAATTCTAACGCCTCCAACATCAATGGTGGATATTGGAAAGCTTATTTTATTCTCGGAATCGTACTGTACATAAACGTACAGTGTTTTATCTGAATTAATGGCGTTACTTGTGATAGTATCCGTTCCGAGTATGTTCTTTGTTGCATGAGTTGTACTGCTATCTGTTAGATAGACGGTTGGAATAGTTTCGTCGCTTCCGTCAGTATAATCAAAGTCAGGTACACTTACATTAACAGTGAATGTAACTGTTTGTCCTGGTGTAACTTTTACTTTGTCTGCGACTGCGGTTATGAAGTATCCACAGGCGAAAGCGTCAGTAACTTCATTTGCAAGGTATTCGTCATCACCATCGAATTTAAATGTGAGGTTATGAACTTTTGTACTCCATTTTTTGCTTGTGAATGTTGCAACACCACTGGAATTAGTAGTTTTTGTTTCTACAAGTACATCATTATCGTAGAGTGATATTGATTTGTTATTGATGTTGTTCTCACCTGTAAATGCTACGGATAAAGTTAATGTAGTGTTTCTGCTAATCCAGTCATGAGTATCGCCTCTTGTAACTGTAAGTGTTGGGATTGGTAAGTTAGGTTCCTCGACGATTACTTCGTAAACTCCGCTTTTACTTGATAAGCATTTGGTATTACCTAAATACTTTGCATATAATCTATGTTCGCCATATGGAACATTGATAGTAAACTCTTCTATGGTAGTGTTTTCAATACAATCCACTACCCCGATTAACTCCCCGTTATCGTAAAATGCAACGGAGCTATCACCTAAGTTATGACTGACCGTTGCATTTAATTTTAAAGTGAGGTAATTCTTATGATTATTGAGGTATGTTACTTCTAATGCGGTTTGAGTGGAGTTAGTATATCTCTCACTATCTCTCACCATGAAAACACGTTGCTTTAAATCCTTATCATATGTTGTACCGAAAACCATCTTATTTCACCACCACAGTAAACTTCTTAGAAACAGTCTTATACTTGTTCTTTACTGCTGCAAATTTGATTTTAGCAGAATAAGTTCCAGTTTTACCCATCTTAACACTTATCTCACCGTTACTATTGGTTTTACGAACATACTTCTTACCGCCGATATTAACATCAAGATTAACACCAGATAACGGATTTCCGGATTCATCTTCAATTTTGAACTTGCAAGATTTACCTTTTTTCAAAGATAATGTTACACCGGTGATTTTAGGAGTAGATTCTACCACAGTGAAAGTTTTAACATTCTTTGCGAGTAAAACCCCATCGTCATAAACAGTAGCTATCCATTTACGTTTTCCAGCAAGAACTTTTTCGTTTTTAGATTCTACTATACCTGTTGAAGGTGTAGTTAAATGCCATGTTTGATAAGTATTGTACACTTCCATCTCTAAACCGCTAACCGGAATACCATTGTGAGTTAATTTATAATCCACAGTACCTTGATTGTACTTCAACTTATTCTTAGTATTAGTCAAACATTCAATATTCCAGATGTCATCGGTTTCAGGATCTATCTCCTCTGGAACAGGTATGTTCTCTATAACTTCAACACTTACCTTGTTGGAAACTTTGACTGCGGTTGTAGCATTGCCCATGTAGATTGCATAGAACTCTGCTAATCCCGCTGCAACCGGGTCGATTGTTATAGAACCGTTTGTGAATGTTCCAGCGACAACACCGTTTACGATTAATGCTACATCAGGTATGCTTTCGGATAATGAACAGGTTATCTCTTCGGTGTCTAAGTAGCTTGTTTTGTCTAAGCTTAATTCTAATGCTCCGATTTGTGATAATGGAACATCTTCCTCTTTTACTGTTACACATGAAGATTTGATTAAACGTGTTCCTCCAATACATTCAGGTAATATGTTTTTACTGTTAATCAGATTGAATATTACTGGATATTCTAATGGGTCATCATTGATTCCATCACAGAAAACTTGACTGGCATTGTTTAAGATGTTTATATCTTCTTTTGGGTGTTGTAACATTACGTAAGGTCTGCCTCTCCACATTGTAATATTTATTTCGGAGATTTTGACTACGATAATGTCATCGTTGATTGTGGTTACTTCTGCGTCATTGAATTTGTCTATACGGAAGCGATTTGTACGGATATAACTTTTACTGATGTTATCCCATTTGTCTAAGTATAAAT
>Ga0310690_10004628_pt1 | contig 19315 bp, 25 predicted proteins | sample AusTroGonzalo_MG_2_FD_207661 | JGI IMG/M metagenome (GOLD analysis project Ga0310690, IMG submission 207661) | Bovine rumen microbial communities from tropical cattle in Woodstock, Queensland, Australia - Gonzalo_04 (v2) (version 2) | ecosystem: Host-associated > Mammals > Digestive system >...
CATATTAGTAAATATACAAAAGATGAATTAACTAAACAATATTTAAGTAATCAACAAGGCGGAAAAAAGAGTAATAATGATGATTTTATGAGTACAGGTACTAACTCAACAAAATTACTAATGAATGGTCAATGTATTTTAAATGGATTGGAGTGATAATCATAGGAATTGAAAATGGTATGAAGGGTAATGGTAACGATAATTTTTTTACCAAACCGATTATTGCTAAATAGTGTATAGATTTTTTCTACCAAATTTGTCCTTTTTATAAAGAAAATAAAATACTGGAACCTTCTGCTGGTGATGGAAGTTTTATTCAATTTTTTGATAATTTTACTGCTTTAGACATTCTACCACAAAATAAAGATATTATACAACAAAATTTCTTAAAATGGAAGCCAGATCGTACTGATTATATTTGTTTAGGTAATCCACCTTATGGTTATCGTTCACAAATGGCGAAAGCTTTTATTGAAAAAGCAATGACTTGTAGTGTTGCTATTGGTTTTATTCTTCCCATTGGTATGAAAAGATATTTTACTTATAATTCAGTTAAAAAAGATTGGGGTTTTGTGGCGTGTTTAGATTTACCAGAAAATAGTTTTTTATTTAATGGTAAAGAGTATAATCAAAAAACTGTATTTCAAATTTGGTTACCAAAAGAGACAATTATAGAATATAATTTAACTGATTTAAGAAGCTATAATAAACCACCAGAAGAAAATAGTTATTTTTCTTTATCTTATTTAGAATTTAATAAAAACCATGAACACACATGGGAAAAATTAAATTTAGATTGGGATTTTGCAATGCGTACTTCTAATTTAAAAGATAGTCCTCGCGGTACTATTATTAAAAAAGAAGAATGGACTGATAATGATAGAAAAAGTATGTATCAATTATTTTTCTTAAAGGATAAAAGCCAATTAGATAAAGTTTTAAAAATTATCAACAGCATAGATTGGAATACTGAGCATAATAAATGGTATGCGAATAATTATCAAACTACTGGTGCAGCTTTAATAGTTAAATTATTTAATGAAAAATTAAATAATTTTGTAGAATAAAAATATCATACTTGATTTTTTAAAAAAATTATGATATAATATATATAGAAAGTAAGGGAAGAGCCAAATCCCGACGGGGACTTTGAAATTACAATAAACGGTATGCGCGGAACACCATCGCGCCTCTTCTACTGTTCTACGACCAGCTCAAAGGGTATGTCGTTAAACTGCGCTTTGTGACTTTCGAGATTGCTGCATAATCCTCACTGGTTTCACAAAGCAAACCAAAGATGTCTTATGTCGTAAGCGTTTTAGCTGTGGTTAGCATCCGCGTAAGAGATGGGATAACACGCAACTTAGCTAAGGGGTTTCCCTTGACCTCCCTGCGGGGAAACAAGGAGCATATCAAAAACAGGCTTGGAAACCTGGCGGGACACCGCAAAGAGTCTTGTGCGGATGTAAGGCTTGTATTACAGACGACGAAGTGATATAAACAAGACAAAGAGGAATGGCTATGAGACGTGAGGGGATGCCCGAAGTAGACGAAATAGTCAAGGTAAAAGTCCTCCAGGGAAGAAGGATCGGACCTAGGCTTCCCAATATGCTGTACTAGCTCAACCGGTCAGAGCACACGACTTATAATCGTGAGGTTCCTGGTTCGATCCCAGGGTGCAGCACCACCTGCAAAGGATTTTACGCACAGCCTTGGACTTGCCGCCCAAGTAAATATAGCGGCCCGTCCTCCAAAAAATTGTCAGCGGACAAAAATTGTTAACTTGATTTTTTAAAATTTTTATGGTATAATAGATATAGAAAGTAAGGAAAGAAATAAATTCTTACTTTGTATAAAGAATTAAATAACTACTGGTTCGAATCCTAGGTAGCGGAGGCCCCGAAAGGAAAGAAGCATAATTGCCCTTCTCCGCAGCAGTTGGTGCTTAGTATTTAATTCTTTATAGAAAGCGAGAAGCTTTCTAATATGGCCCGTTAGTCCAGTTGGTCAGAACGATAGACTGTTAATCTATGTCAGCGCTGGTTCGAGTCCAGCACGGGCCGCCAGGCTCTGGCAGTAGCCGAATAAAACTGTCTACCTAGTTAGTTATATAGGTATTGTAAACTAACCAGCAAGCAAGGACGCTGTGAGTGCCTTGGCTAAGGTCGGGAGTTAAACCGATGGGGAATATATAGCACGCCCCGCAGGAGTGCGAAAGATGCCGCAAGTAAGGATGTAGGCTCTGCGAAAGTGCGCCTCCCAGTGAAGAAAGTAACACTGATAAAAAATCCGTTGAGCTGCCAGTCCAATTACAAAGGTCTTACTCAACCAACTGGCTCGCCAAAGTATTGTACATGGTGAGGTTGGTGAAAATCCAACACGTAGCAAGAAATGCTCTGAGGAATGTCTTGCGGCGCCGGCCTTGATGCCGGAGGTTTAAGGGCAGACGCGGGAACTGCGATAGTGCCTTTTATATGCCCGATTACTCCAATTGGAAGAGAGGATAGGTTTAGGCCCTATAAAGTGCGAGTTCGAATCTCGTGTCGGGTACCAAAAGTCGATTGTAAGCTAAGACTATAACTTTATATTAACTTACCGCGGCAAGCAGGCGGTCTGCTGTAGGGTGGTAAAATATGCGCCCATTCTGGTTTTCTGTTTCCAATAGCCCAAAAGACAGATATGGTATTGAGAATACTCGTTGTGCCCCGGACAGGACGATAACTGCGGCGGGTCTAGGTGCTGGCACCAAGTAAACCAGCCTCAAATCTACGAGGGGTAGAGAACAGCATACAGGATGCTCGAAAGAGGGGGTGGCTCCCCCATCTGTACCAAAAAGAACAATCAGCAGGGGAGTGTTCCTCGGTGAAAACCCGAGTCTTGGGCTCCCAATTATATGCCGAAATGGCGGAATTGGTAGACGGAGAGGTCTCAAAAACCTCTGCCATAAACGGCGTGTGGGTTCGAGTCCCACTTTCGGCACCATAGGCGCACACAGCAATCATTCTTAAAAGAATATTTATAGCATATTGGAAATGCATTTGAATTTGTAATCAAACTATGCGGTTCGAGTCCGTAAAAATTTTCTTATGCGCCTAGTTTTATATGGCTACGTAGTTCAGCAACGAAGAATACCAGTCTGTCACACTGGAGGTCGCGGGAGCAAAGCCCGCCGTAGTCGCCAGCCAGTTGAGAGTTATCTGTAAAACTCCTAGTTCCGCTATGAGCTATAACAATCTACGGCCTAAAGCACAATTGATTAGCCGGTTAGTTTTGAAATCGTCCCGTAATTCTAGATGGAGGGAGCCCCAGCTAGCAAAAACGCATCCTACAGCGGTGCGAAGTGGGTTAACGCACAGCGGTGTTAGTACCATCGCTATATAAAACAATAAGGTGTACCATATAGGAGACCGACGTTCCCTATCGCTCGAAAGAGAAAATAGTGCGACGGCTACCGCAGGAATGGCATCGCTCGCGGGTAAGACAAGCCATTATTGAAGAAATGAATAATCCTATGGAGCTGAGGGGAAGTCGCGCTCCCCAGTCGTAAAATAAGCTCACTCCTGAATAGGCATGCGACACGACCGCCTCTGCTAGTGATTATCTTTCTTCAAAACGGAGTTAGGAGTTGCAAACGCTTTATCCGTTAAGACAAAGCGGTAGTTTATATGGGCCCTTAGCTCACCTGGGAGAGCACATGCTTTGCACGCATGAGGTAGCCGGTTCGAGTCCGACAGGGTCCACCAATGTCAAAATTTCGCCATAGTTAATGGTTCAAATTCTGCTAGCAAATAAACAATAGAAGTCTCGCATGGGGTAGGCGTTCCAATAAGATGTTCGGCGGAAATTTGACAAATAAAAAAAATTTTGGTATAATATATATAGAAAATAAAGAAAAGGTGATTTTTTAATGCGATTTTATTAATCCTTAAAATATAAATACAACTTTGATAACTCAGTGGAGACCTAATGCGATGTTAGGGCTGAGAAGTACCGAAGGAAAGCTCGGGGCAACGAAACAAGGATACTTGTGGATAGCCGACCGCATCCTTAGCGTGAGCGAAAGGACGAATCCCGGTTGGGAGAAAGCCAAGGTACTGTGCTGAGATTATCGCAAACAAAAGCAGCCGTGGACAGGCGGGAGCAATAGAAAGCAAGCGTTAAGAGCGTAGCCGAATCCAAGTTAGGGTTTAGCCGGTGACTGTATCAAACCTTGGAAATACCACCAATCCCGCGTGCGGTGAAGCAGAGAAATCTGTGTATAACTGTCTACAGCATCCAAGTAGCGGAAAACGCAGTGACATACTGAACATATAGATATTCGAAGATTGGACGAATAGTTTATTTTCTGAATATCCCGTGAAAGGTAGAGGTAATCAATCCTCTGATGGCTTTGAGGAGAAATCCTGTGGCAAGAAGTGTATTGGGGACGCCTGGTATGCTCAGACTTGTTACCCATGTGGCTGAATATGTTTGAAGATAATGGAGAGTAGGGCGAAGGTCCATCAATGCCTTGTATTTATATTTTAGGGATTAATTCTATGCCGAGTGAAAGCCGACCGATAGGGAGGACAAATATTCTATCCCACCAAAAATGTTCTCAATGCGGTCTAGAACGCAGAAAGCCGGTTACATCGCGCCTAATGTGCGAGGGATAGTTCTGGCAATCGGGGAAAGTAGGCAGTCTCTAACCGAATAGGACAGTAGAAGACCTGAGCGTTCAAAACCTCAGTGGCGCGCGCATAGTTTATTGGTAAAAACAGCTACTGTGTAAAACTATTCGGATTTATATGCGAGCGTAGCTCAGTTGGTAGAGCACACGACTGATAATCGTGTGGTCATTGGTTCAAGTCCAATCGTTCGCACCACCTAGCGCAGCGAGGTTGGCGCCATTAGCTGATTGATGAAAGGGGCGTTCCTCAATGCGGTTGCAAACGCAACGAGTAAATAGCCCTCGCTGGGGCCAATTAGCGACCGCTATAAACGGTATGGGTGAAATCTAACCCATTGACAATGAGTGAAGGAACATCACTCTGACGCTGTAATTTATGCCGCGGTAGCTCAGTTCAGTAGTAGCGGAGGCCTGAAGAGCCTCGCGTCGGGGGAGCGAAGCCCTCCTGCGGCACCATATGGGCGAGTATTCAAGTAGACAAAGAAGCTGGAAGTCGAAAAAAGCAAGTCTAGTCCCAGGCTTTTACAGCAAGTAAATGGACGGTAAATCCAGTGCTGAAAAAGCTTCGCAGGTGCAAATCCTGTCCTTGCCCACCAAAGTTATTAGAGCAATGCGGTAATACCGGTGCACCGGTAGCAAAGTTACCCTGCTAATAACAGTGCGATATATTCCCAACAATAGGGAGGGTTAAGCGCACGGGTGTTCTAGACGCCTTTCCCTATCTTTATATGGGCGGTTATTCCGTAAGTAGTAGCGGAGTGGGCTGTAAACCCATTGTCTAACGACTCGGGAGGTGCGACTCCTTCACCGCCCACCACATATCTCGCTCGTATAATGGCTATTACACCAGACTCTTAATCTGCGAAATTAGGGTTCAAATCCCTAGCGAGGTACCAATAGGAAAGCAAGTATGTGAAAGGCATATAGTGCGAGCTCCCCACACGATAACAAGAAGGTTCGGGCACTGCTGAAATGCGAACACCGACTCTACGGAGTGGTCCTCGGAAGATAGGCTCATATTAAAGCGTGACTTGCTAGCGAAATATGTCCCTCCGCTACGCTAAAAAATTTCCGACTTGATTTTTTAAAAAAAATATGATATAATATATATAGAAAATAAGGGAAGGGGTTATTTCCAATGGAAAATTTTGATGATTTTGATACCCAGCGTCAGAGTGATGAATATGGCGATTCCTTCGTTTATGGTTACTTCTATGAATATGATGTAGACTGTGACGATGGGACTGCCGGCGATAAGATTTATGAGTGGATTCAGTCCACCCCCAACTTTGTCGGCACGCTGTAAAAAGTGTGCCACCTATATGGCTCCTTCTACTAACTGGTACAGGTAATCAGCCTCTCAAGCTGAAAATGTGAGTTCGAGCCTCGCAGGAGTCACCAGCCGCGTGCGACCACCGACACGCGTAAAGAATATCGGATGCCTAAGGCTAAGAACCTTTAGGCTTGGTACAATTTAGTACCGCGTCCAAATGAATGGGTTATGACTATAAACTGTACCTATCTCCACGCAAGGGCGCACGAAACCTAACGGCGTGTACAAAATAGGAGCGAAGTGTAGTGCAATTCGACATTCCGCACTTAAATATCGAATGTTGGTGGATAGTGGTTGGCCACCCGTAAAGAAGTGACCCGCAGAAAAGGAACTGCGTTACAAAACCTAATAATGACCTAATGAAAGGAAGATGTGGGTTCAAGTCCCACCCTGGGCCGAAGGCGTGCCCGGTAGCTTAATCGAGGACAGAGCAACTGAGTAGTTCACCAGAGTGCGGTATGATGGCTGGATGGAGTAGTGACCAAACAGAATTCAAATTCCGCAGGGTCGGCCCTCAAACACTACATTGGGGGTTTAAGTCCAAACGAGTTATGACTTTAAACTATGCGCCGCAACGCGGTTCGGTGCTACCGCGCTAACAAAGTAGTCCGGTGGAATACACCTGCCACCTACAAAATGAAGAGGCTCGTGGTGAATATGGCCCACGTAAATCAATCCAAGTTGTGACGTGTGCCGACCGCGTCCTAAAATAAAGGCCCGCATTAATGCCATTCTTCTTGTTGCCGCAAGGAGTGAGAGAACGGCAATTCTCAAAACGTAGACCGGGTGCTGAAATACCGGCGGACACCTCGCCCGTTGAGGAGGGAAGAGTGGGTAAGAGAGTTAAATCCCACCACCAGAACATAAGGGCATATGGAATGGTTAGATTACTCGGGCGCGCGTGACGCTCTTGCCAATCACGCAAAGAGATATTTAGAAGTTTGTTGTTCACTCTAATAAGAACGCTAAACCCGCACAGAGCGGCATGCGGAATAAAAATAAGCCGCAGGTACCAAATACGTTTCAGAGGCCAGAAAATGCGCGGACTGGCATATACGGCAGACCAACTGCGGCAGATATTATGAGAGGACTACCGCGTCTCTCCTGGAACATTTATATGGCCCCCTCGACTAATAGGTCAGGTCGCGAGCCTTTCAAGCTCGTAATGCTGGGTTCGAATCCCGCGGGGGTCACCATTAGTCACGGCTTGACTATCAAAACAGCCGAGTGTCATAGAAAGCACGGATTCACCTACTAAACTACCCTTGGCTCAACCAAATAATCAGTTTTATTTCTTATAAGCCCGACTGGTGGCGTGAGATATGGGGCAACACAAGCGGTTTAGATAGACACTATAATAAAATACAAGCGAAGTAAGTAGGCGAGGCGCGTGGTCAAGCTCGTTAAACTACCACTTTTATATTGCGGGGTAGAGGAGTGGTTTCCTTGCGGCCCTCATAAGGCTGAGACACGGGTTCAAATCCCGTCCCCGCAACCATTAAAGACGCATACAGCAATCTTATAGAGGGTAATGAAGAAGTATTTGATAAACTTTGACTAGGTGGTTCAAATCCACCAAAGATTTTATGCGTCTTGTGCGCTATATGCGCACTGAGGTATAGTGCGATAAGACCCAATTACAGGGAACCCCAACATTTATTCAATCTTGCGAGGCGCCTGACGAATACTTCGTGCCAGTTGGGGCTGTTGGGAACGGCACTACCTTTTCCTATATATTTCCGAAGTATATAGGATAACAAAAGAATATCAAATCGCGCCGGCGTTTCTTTTACAATCCTAGGCCACCACTTGGTTTCGTTTTTCTTGCGCCGGTTTTTATGTACAGGTGGGTGAGTGGTTTAAACCAGCGCCCTGCTAAGGCGCCGACAGGGCAACCTGTCCGAGAGTTCGAATCTCTCCCTGTACGCCACAAGTCATATGACATAGGGCGTCCAGACGCTCTTATAACATCTGGATGGTTGGGGCTGTGAAAGTTAAATGCCCTCATATGCGGAGCGAAGGTTGGTCGCCGCATTTAAGGTATGCTCGCTTATACCTGTCACACAAAACTAAGCCGTGTCGCCACACGAAAGGAAAGGCGGGGCGTAGCAGGCAGTCGCAGCCCGAAGAAAAAGGCAATGCCGGAGTTACAAGACCCGTAAGAAAGTCGTACTTTCATCTTATTTATGCGTCCTTATGTCACCCGGCGGTGACCCCGGTCTTGAAAACCGGTGGCAACAGGGATGTTGTGGGGGTCGGCACCTCAGGGGCGCGCCACTAACTGGGTCTCACAGGTTTGCGGGGAGACAATAAACTAATCCTTTTGTGAATAGCAATAGAAACCCGCCCCTTTCTTTTAATGGAGGTAATTATGATACAAGTTATTAAACATGGATACTCAAGATATGAAATTACTTGTCCCAAATGTAAATGTCGTTTTTCTTTTGATGAAACTGATGTTGAAATAATAGGGCCGATATATGATAGAGCAGTTAGAATTTATTGCCCTGATTGTCATAATGACATAGAAGATTGGGATATAGAAGAATTAATAAAACATCATGGCTAAAAAATGCTGTGATACTTGTTCTCACTATAATTGGTATTATGATTTCTGCTCCAAATGGAAATGTATAGTAGATGATAGATATGTATGTAATTGCTGGCATGGCTCAACGGTAGAGCAGCTGCCTTGTAAGCAGCAGGTTGGGGGTTCGATTCCCTCTGCCAGCTCCAGAGAGCGCGTTGACTAACTCGGGGAGCGCATTAAGGGGAGTCATGACCCCATCCCGTGTCCGTGGAACAATACCGGTGGAACACACGTTAAATAACTAAGCCGGACGCGTGCGAAAGTAATTCAATTGGTAGAATACTTGCTTGCCAAGCAAGAGGTTGCGGGATCGTGCCCCGTCTTTCGCTCCAAAAGCTATAGGGCTAGCGCATTTAAAGGGGTCATGCGCGGCCCCGGCCCTATAAGCCCCCTGGGGAATTCGTATAATGGCTATTATGCGTGCCTTCCAAGCATGAGATGGCAGTTCAATTCTGCTATTCCCCTCCATATATAAAAGGAGATACCTTATGGAAGAAAAAACTTATTGGTTTATTACTGTTTTTGAATGTATTGAAGAAGATGATTTAGGTTGGCCTAAGTTTGGAGCAACTCGTTGTTGGGGTTTTTATACTGACAAGGAAGTTGCTTTGAGAGCTCTCCACGAAAATTGGACTGATATGTGGGAAACCTGTTATGATTATGCTGTCCTAGAACCTTATTATGAAGGTATTAGTGGTGTTGGCGATAAAGAAGATAGACAATTTTTTGAATACGACGCCGATAAAAATGGCTATTTTGAAATCGAAGAACCAAGAAAAGTCAGGCACGTTGTTGGTTTCGCTTTTGGGTAATTAAAATGAAAACAAAAGAACAAATTAAATTTGAAATAAAATTTGGTTCTGTATTTACCATTGAGGAATTTGCGGATTTAATCTGCGATGGTTACATTAATGAATATGATGGTATTGGCTACTTCCACGATGGAGAAAAAGAGACCAATATTAATGTATTTAATCCTAAATTAACAGCAGAGGATATAGAACAATATCCATATGTTTGTTGGTATAATAATTAAGCCCCAGTCGCCTAAAAAACTTGAAACTACATTTTAGACAAAATTTTATAAAATGTTCATTCGAAAAATCATATATAATAGAAGATATTGAAAAATTATAAAGGAGAAAAATTTTATGAATTATTGTTTAAATTGTGGTAAGGAAACTACAAATCCTAAATTCTGTTGTTAGTCTTGCGCCGCTAGTTATAATAATAGGCAAAGAAAAAAAGTAGAACGTTTTTGTAAAATTTGTGGCATTAAAATTGGTGAAGGTACAAATTGTAGAAAATAGTATTGCGATAATTGTAGGCCAGGCCATGTAGATTGGTCAATAATTACTCTTGGCGAAACAAGAGATAAAAGAACTTTTCAAATTAATTCTAGAGTTAGAGAATTAGCCAGAGATAAAACTAAATCTATTAATAGATTTCAAAGATGCGCTGTATGTGGATATACTAAACATGTAGAAGTTTGTCATATTAAAGCAATAAAAGATTTTCCAGATAATGCCACTATTGAAGAAGTAAATAATTTAAACAATTTGATAGGGTTATGTCCCAACCACCATTGGGAATTTGATAATGGATTATTACCATTTGACACTGAATGGTTAAATGATATTTAAAAAATATCTCCCCGTGGCGCAGCGAATAGCGCATCACTCTTCTAAAGTGAATGTCGTTGGTTTAAATCCAACCGGGGAGACCATATGGTGAGATTGGTGTAATAGTAGCATTACAGTTTGTGGCACTGTCGGCATCGGAGCGTAACCGATATTTCACCCCATATAGGGGGTTAAGATAGTAGGCAGTCGGCGGGTCTCCAAAACCTTGCAGCGAAGGTCCAAGTCCTTCACCCCCTGCCACTCTCCATATGGGCGGAATAGGGGAGAGTAATAAATACTTATAACAACCACGAAGAGTCCTAGGTTAAATTCGATAAAATGGTTGGCCCGCCTTGATATGTCCCGGTAGTCTAATGGATAAAATACAAGGTTACGGCCCTTGAGTTGTGGGTTCGATTCCTGCTCGGGACGCCAATAGTCAAGCAACCGTTGATTGAGAAAGAGCTCGCTCAAAAGATACGAAACAGATAACGTCTGCTCTGTTTGACTAAATATTTTTTTTGTAAAAGGAAGGAATTTTACAATGAAGATTCTTAGCGAAAAGACCAATAAAGAGTATGCGAGCGTAGAGGAATGTCTCGCTGCCGAAGAGGAATTTGACAAACAGGTTGCCCTTGAAAAGGCAAAGAAAGAAGAACTTACCAATACCCGTAAAGAGCGCGCCAAAGAAGTAGAGGATGCTTATAAAGCAATTCTTGAAGCGCAGAAGCATTATAGAGAACTTCTAAATGCATTCGTCAAAGACTATGGTTCATTCCATATGACTCTGCGCACTGGCGACGGCAATCCTTTTGATTTGTTTAATCGCTTCTTTGATAATTGGTTCTGAGGTTTTAGGGGTTTTCCCTAAAACCCCGTTTATACCCTTTTGGTGTAATTGGCAACACATCAGTCTCTGAAACTGAAATTTATGGTTCGAATCCATAAGAGGGTGCCACTTGACAGTGATAAATTTTTATGCTATACTATATATAGAAATAATATATAAAGGAGCATAAAAAATGTCTTATATTCGTACTAAAATTTCCCCACCTTGGTATACTTATGTTAATAAGTTGGAAGCACTTTTTGATGGCGACCCACAGATTGCCTTCAATGTAAATATGAGTGGCGAGACTGGCCCATCCGTAGTGCTTGCTACTAACAATGGTGAAAAGGCTACTGCATTGCGCAGAGTCCTGCCCGAAGAGGTTTATTTCGGCAATGTAGTTCTACACGTTAGTGTAGATGGTCCCGAAGCCAATATCGCTTTTACAAGCAACAAGATGTTGTTTGAAACAATGTTCGCTGGCAATCCTGCCTTCGCATATTGCGTTGCCCCCGCACAGGAAGGATACTATTATATAGATTTTACATATGTAGTATTTAAGAATTGTGTTGTCCAATTCTTCAATGATAATCTAAATGATGCTCATGGTTTAATCAGTACCCTATATCAGGATATTGCCGATGAAATCTTTGAAGATAGCGGATTAACCGGTGTATATTTTTGTACCGATGTTGAGGTCGGAAAACTCGGAAAGCCACTGGGCGAATGGCCTTAATTTGACTTTTATAAAAAAATATGGTATAATATATATAGAAAATAAGAAATGAACTATTATAACCAGGAGTGATAATATGAACATTCAAAGTCTTTCTATCGTAGTACCAACCAAAGCATGCTGGAACCACTGTCCTTATTGTGTGTCCCATCTGCACTGTGAGGATTATGGCGACTATAGTAGTAAATTAAGTGCCGATATTATCAATACTGGTTATACAAATCGTATTAAATTTGTGCGTGACCAGGGTTGTAATACTATGATGATTACCGGCACGGCAGAACCGCAACAGAATATGAATTTTATTAGACGTCTCTTGGTAACTAATAAAAGTTTGCAACAGCCTTTTTATAATGTTGAAATTCAGACTACTGGTAGTGGTATGAACGAAGATACCATTAAAGAATTGGCTGAATTAGGCATTACTACTTTGGCTTTGTCTATCTCTTCACTTGATCCCGTGCGCAATGCTGAAATTATTCATATGCCCCCAAAACTAAATACTAATTTTGAGAATTTAATTTTTGATGCTCATAATTTTAATATGAATGTGCGGGCTTGTCTGAATATGACTGATGAATTTAATAAATATCAGCCTGAACAGATTTTTAAGTGGGCATATGGTCTTGGTATCGAACAGCTTACTTTCCGTTTGATTTACCAGCAAGAAGGTAATGGATTTCACGGTATGGAAGAATGGGCTTGGATTAGTCAGCATCGTATGACTTATGAGAACTTTGACAAATATAAAGTGTATGTTGAAAAATATGGTACACCTATTGCTCGTTTACCTTTTGGTTATATAAAATATTCTCTTCGTGGTATTTCCACGGTAGTTGATACCAATTGTATGGCAAAAGATGAAATTGACAATTTCAAATATGCTATTCTGCGTCCCAATGGAAAACTGTATTCTCGTTGGGATGACAAAGGAAGTCTGATATTTTGAGAACACGAGCCTGGCGTAGACATAAAAATTATATAAAAGCCAAAAGAAAAGCAGATATTGTACACGACCAAAATGACTATTGGCATTATAAATATTTTGGTCAATATATCAAAGGCAAGATAAATTGTAGTTGCCCGATGTGCCGCAAGAAATCACGCAATAGAGGCGCAGCCGCATATTACAATGGAGCATATAATTATCGTATGATGGATTTAAAGCGTATTCATGCGATGGATGAAGATATAGAAACCTACCATGAGTGAAATTGTTGATAAGCCCTATAAAATAGAAATCGGGTTCTGGAACGAAGAAGAATTTATCGCATTTTGTAAAACTTTTAATAATGCTATTATTTCATATCGAGATATTATTAATTCAATTCGTTTCGGTTGTGAACTTGGCCCAAAATGGAAGCTCCTAGAAGAGAAAGAAATAGAAGATTTAGACAAAGATTTCTTTTTACTCTGTGATGTATATACACAATTTCACAACAAAGAACACGAAAGCCCATAATTGACTTTTAAAAAAAATTATGGTATAATATATATAGAAAATAAGAAAAGACCCTAACAGCAACCTTCAATGAACTCCATTTTTAACTTGAAGATGTTCGTACTTCTCGGGTCTTGTCAGTCAATGAAAGATAGCTCGCGAAATCATAGTAAATATATAAATTAAAGGCCTACACAGCAACAAGATGATATATTTAGAACTGCAATTTCTGAAAATATAACTATCAGGGCCTTGTTTATATGCTGGTGTGGTGGAATGGTAGACACCACAGACTTTGGAAAAATCCACAGAGCACTGGGATAGGAAACTTCCCAAGTGAATGCTGGCTAATTCGGTGAAAAACCTTATAGGTTAACGCCGAGCTAAATTGAATAATAGCACCGATGAAGGTCGGTTTAAGAAAATAATCTTAAATAAGATGCAAGACAGGGATGCGGGTCGCGCCCGACAGAAACACCGATAAGAGTCGAAGTACTGACGGTGGGAAGCTATTATTCATAAATGTGTAGAGACTATATACCAGCCTCCTAAGTCATAAGATATGGAGAAGACATAGTCCAGACTACAACATATAAATATAGGTGCTACGAAACAAGGATAATCGTAAACGTATTTTGAACGAAATTCAACACTATCTATATGATAAGTGTTAGCGTAAATATCCTGTTGAGCTGTAGTAAATGGAATTTGATGAACAGCCTTTATTTTATATGGCTATGGTAACATAGAGTAGTAAGAAAATCTGTTGCTCCTCGTGGGCGTGCCGGTTCGAGTCCGGCCACCAGCACCAATAAAAAATAGCTCAGAAAAATTTTTTGGACAAACTGAGCTAAACATAGCTCAATAAATTTCATATATAATGAAAGGAGTGGGCTATATGCCAAAAGCATTAGATTTAACAGGACAAAGATTTGGTAAATTAGTGGCATTAAAAAAAGCACCTAGCAGAAATGGAAAAACATATTGGTTATGCCAATGCGATTGTGGTAATCAAAAAGAAATTCAAACAAGCCATTTAACCAATAAAAATATTACTTCTTGTGGGTGTAATCGTAAAACTATTCCAACATTAATGAATAAAATATCTGATGATAATTTTGCTGAAATTGTAAAAAATGCTTATAAAATCACCGATATTATTTATCAATGTGGATTTAATAATGTTAGTGGCGCAAGTAGAAAAATCATTATGGACAGAATAGAGCGCCAACATTTAGATACTACACATTTTACCAATTTACCAAATAATAAAAAATGGAACGATGAAGAAATTTTTATTAAAAACTCTAAAGCTTGTCAAAGTGTTTTAAGAAAACACTATAAAGATGGTGCTTATACAGAATATAAATGTTCTATCTGCGGTCAAGAACCGTTTTGGAACGGCAAAGAATTATCATTAACTTTAGACCATATTAATGGCAATAATAAAGACGATAGAATAGAAAATCTTCGTTGGGTATGCCCTAATTGTGATAGACAATTAGATACATTTGGTAGTAAAAATAAAAGCTATAAATAATTATAGCTTTATATGCGGGTATAGTTTAACTGGTCAAAACACTGGACTTACATTCCAGAGATGTCACAGTTCAAGTCTGTGTACCCGTACCAAAGACGCAAACAGCAAAATTAAAATAACATTAGAGGATTTTGATTCCCCTTGCACAAAGGTTATTAGCGTCTTGAATTTAATATATCGAGGCGTAGCGCAGTTTGGCTAGCGTACCTGATTTGGGTTCAGGGGGTCGTGAGTTCGAGTCTCACCGCCTCGACCATATAGACCCGTACAGCAATTATTCTAACAAGAATTTGTCATTGGTTCGATCCCAATTATGTAATCCATTTAATTTTACGTATAGCTCAACAGGTAGAGCATTTCTTTGTAAGGGTCTAGTTTAAAAAATTACTTGGTCAAAACTGGTAAAAATACCTATTTTACCTTTCATAATATAGTGAAAGGAAGATGAATTATGGAAACAAAAATTTGTACTAAATGTGGTAGAAAATTACCTCTTGACCAATTTCATTGGCGCGATAAGAAAAAAGGCACGCGCCGTTCAGAATGTAAAGATTGTCATACTGGCTATATGAAATAGCGTTATGCTGAAAAATAGAATATTATTGAAGAACAAAAGGCATAGCAAAAATGTTTAAAATGTGGAGAATCTCGTGGTTATCTATTAGATTATCATCATATAAATCCAAGTGAAAAAGATAACACAATATCACGCATGACTTCTAATAGATATAAGATGGAAGATATACAAGAAGAAATTAAAAAATGTATTGTCTTATGTGCTAACTGCCATAGAGAATTTCATCATTTTGAAAAATATAAAAGTATTACAATTCAAGAGTATCTTGCTGAATAAGTAAGATAAATTTACCGCCATAGTGTAAAGGTAGCACGAGGGTCTTTGAAGCCCTGCGTATTGGTTCGAATCCAGTTGGCGGTGCCACTTATAACGGCTTTTGGTATATCCCCAATATAAGTCCGTTCATATAGCCAGGAGGTAGGGCTAGGAACTCATCCTTTAAAGAGCGAATTGCGGCAGCTGGGTAATTCCTTGCGCAAAGCGACACTGGCAAGGTTTTCGGTCAACCTTATACAAAACCGAATTAAATTTGTTTGTTTATCTGTACAGATACAAATACCGTGGGCAAGATAAGAGACTGGCGGTAATTCCCTAATGAACCAAAGCAAATTAGGGCGCCCCCAAAGCGAAAAGTTGGGTGATATTGGCTATAAACTTATTATTACGATTGTATGCAGCGTTCCTACTGTGATTGTAAATGATATCCTTTCTGCGGACAGACGCGGGTGCGCCAATCACCCCCGATAGGATAAACTAACCAACTCATAATGTCGAGTGTTATTGGAGGTTTGTCTGCGGATTGTGGCGAGAAATCCTTTATCAAAAATTCAATACCTTCTGAGGGTGGTTAAAGGCAACGAGGCGCGGTCCAAGTAGGGCAACCGGAGCTTGGTAAGTAAGAAGGTTTTGAATTGGCGATAAGGGGTTTTTTGTTTTATATAGGGTATAAATTTTCATTGAAAATGAAAGCCCATATGCTGATTGCCGCGCGCACAGCCCAGCCACACCGCCACCCCAAATTAAAAATGCCTTTGGAAATTTTTTGGACGAAATACCACAATATCCCTATTCATATTTTCATATTATATAGATATTAAAGGTCTGAAATGATGGCCTCTTTATATAATTATGAAACTTTGAAATGATAAGGGATATAATTAGAGCCTATATAGGGATAATTATGTCCCTATATAGGCTCTTTTTTGTTTTATAAGGAAGTGAATATATGATTAAACAAATGACAACAATGAAGTCAGATACTACAGAAAATTGGAATAAAGCCATTAATTTCATTCCAAGAGAAAATGAAGTGATTATATATACAGATAAATATCCCCCACTTATGAAAATAGGTGATGGAAAAACAAAATTATTAGAACTACCTTTTATTGGTAAATATACTATGACTGCCTAGCAAGATTAGGCTTGGATAGAATTCTAAGGAAAGGAGAAAAATAATTTGGCTAATTTTATTCCTAAAATTGGAGTAGCAGCAAATTTACCAGGAATTGAACAAGGTTCATTATTAATTACTTCTGATGAAGGTAAAGCCTACGTAGATGTTAGTGATTCTTCTCGTATTGCTATTAGTAATATTTTTTATGGTACTTGCGATACTGCCGCTGGCACAGCAGCTAAAGTAGTTAATAATGTGACTGGATTCCATTTAAATACTGGTGTAATGATGGCTGTTAAATTTTCCAACAATAATACGGTAGCCAATCCTACTTTAAATGTTAATGGTACTGGTGCAAAAGCGTTAAAATAGTATGGAACAATGGCTATTGGTACTACAAGTGCTACTAACGGCTGGTGCGCCGGCGCTGTTGTAGTTTTTACATATGATGGTACATATTGGGTACGCGACCAAGCATATAATACTAATGATCGTGACCCTGGTTATGGTAAAATTAAAGCTGGTACAGCAAGTACTTCAACCGCCGCTATTACTGCTAATACTTCCACTGCTGAAGCTTCTACGTATAATGAAACATTAACTATTAATCCAGGTAATAAATGGATTGCGGTGGCAGCAAGTAATAGTAGTACTGCTGGCTCAGATACATTTACAATCGGACATGCGCTATCAGGTGCCACAGCAGGAAATTATGGTGATGATAATGATTAGACTCCAGATTATGGAAGTACTTTTAATGTACCATATATTTCAATAGATGCCGGCGGTCATATAACAAGTATTAGCTCACATACGGTTCAAATTCCAGCAAGCGATAATACTGATTATCAAGTAAGACAATCTAGTAGTACAACTAGTAGTGATTATAGAGTGTTATTATCTTATAGCGCAAACGACACACAAGAGGATAATATAACATATAAGTCTACTAATTTAACATTTAATCCTGGCACAGCACAGTTATCAGTAGGTGGTAATATATCTGCTACTGGCGATTTAAACATTACAGGCACAACTAGTTTTTCAAGTGAAAGCTATATAAATAGTTTAACAGCTGGGGCATTATTGGTTAATGGTGCAGCCAATTTTGTACAAATACCAACTGCTCCAACACCAGCTACAAGTTCAAATGATACTTCTATTGCTACTACTGAATTCGTTAAATCTGCATTTTCAACGAATGGTGCTGTTATAGGCCCAACAAGTGCTACATCAGGACATGTGGCAGTATTTGATGGAACAACAGGTAAATTAATAGCAGACGGTGCATATACAATTGGAACATCAGTACCTTCAACTGCTAAATTTACTGATACCACTTATACCGCATCTACTGGATTAAGTTTAACGAGTACAAGTTTTTATGTATCACAAGCGAATGTATCCACTATGATAAATCTACTATCCACTGGTGCTTCAGCTCCAAAAGATGCTGATTATTATGTGGCATAGTATGCTGGTGGCGGTACTTCTACTACTTCATATCATCGTCGTCCACATAGTGCTTTATATGATTATATCAAAGGAAAACTTGGTATAGATACTAGTGGTACAACATTTTTACGTAAAGATGGCACATGGATAACCCCAACAAATACAACTTATACATTTGACGGCACTTATGACGCTTCTACCAATAAAGCTGCAACAGTAGCAACTGTAACTAGTGCTATTAATGCATTGACAGCAACTATAACCGGCACAGCTTCTACTTCTGCTACTATTTCAGCATTTAGCCAAACTAGCGGAAAAGTTGCCGTAACATTTTCACCAATTTCTATCGCACCATCGCAAATTAATGACACCATTCCTAACTCAGGTTTAACTAATAGTTCAATTAGTATTGCAGGAACATCTGTAGAATTAGGTGGTAGTATTAGTGCCGATGATTTAAGAACTAATTTAAATTTATCTTAGGCTCTTAAATTTGTTGGTATTACAAGTGCTGGTGTGGCCGATGGAAATAATACTATACCAACCGATTTAGGTATAACTAGTTATTCACCATCAGTTGGCGATGTAGTAATTGATTCTGATACTAATTATGAATATGTTTGGGTTAAAGGTGAAGGATTTTTAACGGGTCGTTGGGAAAAACTTGGTAGTGATAGTAGTTACAAAATTACGTAGAGTACAGTTTCTAGTGCTACAACTGCTTCAACAACAGCAGCAACAACTTTTGTTTCTATAATTTCACAAAATGCCAATGGTGAAATTTCTTATACGACTAAACCAGTAGCTACCGCAACTACTGCGACGACTGGTATTGTTCAATTAAGTACTTCTACTGGTAGTACATCAACAGCACTAGCAGCGACACCCAGTGCTGTAAAAGCAGCTTATGATTTAGCCAACACTTATAAAGGCACAGTTACATCAATTGCAACTGGTACTGGCCTTGCGGGTGGCCCTATTACAAATTCGGGTACTATCAGTTTATCTGACGCTACTACTTCTACTATTGGTGGTGTTGTCCTTAGCAATGTTGCTGGTAGTGCTTTAACAACAGGTACAGCATCAACAGGCTCATCTACAGCCGTTGCACGTGCGGACCATACACA
>Ga0310690_10004629_pt1 | contig 19313 bp, 17 predicted proteins | sample AusTroGonzalo_MG_2_FD_207661 | JGI IMG/M metagenome (GOLD analysis project Ga0310690, IMG submission 207661) | Bovine rumen microbial communities from tropical cattle in Woodstock, Queensland, Australia - Gonzalo_04 (v2) (version 2) | ecosystem: Host-associated > Mammals > Digestive system >...
GGCAGGGCGCCAGCGGCATCGGCGTGGACACTGGCAGTGCCCTCGACCTCAATTTGGACACAGCGGAGAAGGGCGAGATCGACGCCCTGGCCCTCCAGCAGCAGGGGCTGGACAAGGCGCGCAACCTGGAGATCCAGGCGTGGAACAGCAACGCCAAGGCGCAGAGCTACGGCTGGGCGGCTGACAACACGATCTATCCGGACAGCGGTGACAACAGCCTTGCAACTGCTGGCACCATCCTGGGCGGCATCGGGCAGGCTGGCAGCATGTTCGGCAGCTATAAGTGGGGCGGAGGCTCGTCCTCTGTCGTGAGAACTGTTGGCCGTGGCGCAAACGCCGCGTCTATGATGAGGTGGTAAAGCCATGAATAACGCCTTCAGAGTTCCTCTTCGTGCCGGCGGCGGCATGCCGGAATATCGCCAGCAGACGGCAGGCCCTGAGGCTGGCGCCAACGTCTCCGCCCGGCTGGATGACAGCGCGGGGCAGATCATCAACGCCCAGGCAACGCGTAACTACAACACGGCAATGCGCGATGCGCAGAACGACGCTCAGAATTGGGAGAAGTTCAACCGGGGGCTGCAGTCGTTCCTGCACACTGGGAATCGGCTGTACCACGAATACCGGGACAGGACATCCCGCGCCTATGTGGACGAAGCCTTGATGCAGGCCCGCGAGGAGATGGAGGCGTGGCGCACCGATTACGATCAGACGCACAAGGGGCAGAATGGTCTGCAGGCTGCGGCGGACTACCAGCAGGCGTGGGCCAAAATCAGCGAAGCGCGCATGAAAGGTTTGCGCGAGAAGGGTGTCAGCGGTCCGTATGAGCAGCTCGCCGACCTGCATCTGCGGGAGAACGGCATTCATTACGACAACCAAGGGCTGCAGTATCAGCGGCAGCAGGACAAAAACTGGAATACCAGCATCTTCGAGGGGAAGAAAGACGAGCTTGTCAGATCTGTGCAGGCTGACCCCAACAATTCGGCGTGGCAAGGTTTTCTCAGCGCGGGAGTGCTTGAAGCATACAAAAGGCTGCACCCTGGCGAAGACACAACAAAGTTTGAAAACGAACTAAAAAACCTTATCGCCACGACCCGTATTGACACGAAAATCGCAGCCAACGATTTCGCTGGGGCTGCGGCAGACGTGGCTGTTTTTTCAGGTGGCGGCAGCTCGTATGGTGGCGTGGGAGCCCTTGCCGTCGGGCATGAGTCCGGCGGCGATCCGGGCAAAGTGTCGCCTGACACGAGCGGCTCTTACAGCTACGGCTTGTTCCAGTTCAACAGCAAGCCCGGGGGCACGGCGCATTCGTTCATGCCGTTTCTCAAGCAGAACCATCCGAAGATCTATGCAGCCTTGGGCCACGGCTATCTGAAGGTGGGCTCGAAAGAGTTCAATCAGGTGTTTCATGACGTCGCGAACGGCGAGATGAAAGACGAGATGATCAAGGCGCAGCAGGAACATCTTCTGGCGACGTATGCTGAACCGGCGGAAAGGAAGCTTGGGGGGGCTGAGTTCCAGAAGAAATTCGGTGGGAATGCCGCATATAGGGAAGTCATGCTTTCCACAGCCATTCAACACGGACCGGGAGGGGCGGCGCGGATCTTGCGCGAGGCATGGGGCAAGGTGGACAAAGGCGCCGGAGAACAGGAGCAGCTAGAGCAATTCATCCAAGCAACATATCAGCTGCGTGGCCGACCGGGAGAGTTTAGGACGGCCCTGTCCGAAAAGCAAAGTGATGCTGCCAGGCAGCGGTTCATGAACGGCATGCAGCGCCGCTACAGCCAAGAGGCGGCGCAGGCGCTTCAGATCGCAAGGGGCGGGTCCGTCCCCGGCGGCTACGGGCAGAGCGTCCTCACGCCGAAACAGCGGATCCACTACGACGCGACGCTTGCCGCAGCCGAGGACAAGGTTGAAAAGGAAGTAATGAAGGACTTCCCCGACGTGAAGGAGAAGTTGAAATTCGGCGATACTTCCGAGGCGCTCCGGGCTGCCGATGCCTTGGAGGCGAGGGGGTTGGCCAATCAGGCGAAAGCTTGGCGGGATGCGGCCTCTGTTGTTGAGCAGACGAAGGAAACGCGGCAATGGGCGGCGAAAGCTCCCCTGCCCGTTCTCATGGCCCGCGTACAGGAACTTGAGAAACAGGCGGACCCGGATTTTCCGGCCCTGCCGAATGAGAACTTAACTGCAGCGGAAGGTCTTCTGGAGCAGGGAAACATAGACTTGCATAAGAGGCCGAAGGTTCAGCTAAAGGATGGCAGCACGGCGACTGTGCGCTCCATGTCATTCAATTTTGACGGCAAGGAAGTGCTGATCCCCACGATCTCCCAAGACGGGCGGGAACTGTCAGAAGACGAGGCTATCGCTGAGTACAAGCGCACCGGCAAGCATCTCGGCAAGTTCGACACTCCCGAGCATGCGGACGCGTATGCTGAAAAGCTCCATCAGAACCAGGAAGCGGAGTACGTCGGCGGGCGCAAGAAGGAGCTTGTCGAACACCAGCGCATCAATTCAAGCTTGAAGATATGCTCGGAGATCCTTGCTGACAGGTCACGGGCGTACAAGACAGACCCTGCAGCGGCGGCTCAAAATGATGCCGGCCTAGTGATGCCGGACAACGCGACGCCGGAAGAGCAGGTCCGGCTCCGCATGGAGATACAAAGGGAAAACGGGGTGCTGTCTCCCGTGCCGCTCACCAAGCAGGAAACAGAGTCTCTTGGCAAGCAGTATGCGGAAAGCGCGACCCCCGTGGTGTTCCTCGACAATCTCAGGAAAGCCTATGGAGCCCAGACAAATGCCGTGGTCGGGCAGCTGGTCAATGAGAAAAAAGTTCCCCGGCAGGCGAACCTGATATTGGACATGGATCCAAATGCCGCTGGAGTGCTGGCCATCACGTCGCGCAAGGATTGGGTGAAGGACGCGGAGAAGGCCCGTGGCATGAAAGATTCCGACCGGGAAAGCCTCAGAACAAAAATTCGTGACACGATGGAGGACGTGCTGCATACGCTCCTCATGCAGGGCGATTCCAATGGCGTAGAGGCGATCTCGAGCGCCGCTTACGGCATGACCTTGTATTACATCACGAGCGGCGTTTCCGCGGGAGACGCCGTGGAAAGAGCCACGCAGGAGGTCTTTTCCGGCAGGTACAAGGTGAACGGAACATTCCGCGTGCCCATCAGGTACGCTGCCACGGACGAGGATCTGGAGGGCGTTGTCAACGGAGCGAAGTGGGCCGTGAATGACATCGCCAAAAAAGCAGGGGACTACGCCATCTCTGTGCCCTTTCAGACGGGCATGACAGAAAGCCAGGTCATCAAGCGCAAGGAAGAGTTGATCCGCTCCAATTCCAGGTGGGTGACCAATAAGGATGAGTCTGGCCTGTATCTGATCGTTGGCACCCACAGCGCGCCGCTGCGCAAAAAAGATGGCACCCTCGTGGAAATCACGTTTGAAGACCTGCAGAAGATGGGCAAGGCACGCGGGACGACTCTCGAGGAGACGTATGGCCCGCAGGGCGTTATGTACGAGGAGAAACGCTGATGGCTTACAATGCGAACATGGGGCTGAATTTTGATGCCGTTCCCAGCATAGAGGACACGTCCTCCAGCTTGGGCGATTATCTCGGAGCGGTCGCCAGTGATGCCTGGGGATACAACCCCACTGTCGCTACAAAACGGGGGCTGGACATTCTGCACTCGACCATCGACATGGGCGACGTTGATGTCGGCAACGACGACATCGATATAGATGCGGGAAGCTTTGACAGCACCGGCGCATGGCAAAACGGCGACGTGGGCGGTATCCAGCGAAAGGCTGAGTCCGCACTCCCCATCGAAGAACAGCAAAAAATGATCGACGCTGCCGGCTTGACCGGCAAGCTCAAGCCACAGGATGGATATAACGCTGAAACCCTGAGGCTGCTTTTCAACAACAAGCATCAGGAAGCTGAGAACGCCTTGATCCGTGAGCAGGCGTCCAACTGGATGGCCCCCATTGGTTTTCTGGGGACACTCGGCGTTTCGTTGCTCGACCCCATCAACGTGGCCTCTGGATTCATGCCAGTGGTGTCCCAAGCGCGTCAGTTGCGGATGCTCCAGGGCGCGAGCGGGTTCTGGGGCAGGACAGGCGCGCGGGCTCTTGTGGGTGTCGCCGAAGGTGCCGCCGGTGCTGCTGCCGTCGAGCCCGTGCTCCAGCTTGCAAGGTCCATTGAGCAGGCTGATTGGCACATGTACGAGTCTTTGATCAACATCTCTTTCGGCAGCGTTATGGGTGCCGTATTGCACACGGGGAAAGGCGCTCTCGGCGAATGGATCCGCAACAGGAGGGGGCAGCGGCACGAGTGGGAGATAGCCGCACCGACCGACGAATCCGAAGTCCTGCGCCGTCAGATGGCGCAGGACGTCCTGCAGGCAGCCAAGGATGCCGGAGCCGAAAAGATCGGCTCCATGGAGGCCGAGGCCGCTGCGATCCTGTTTGACGTTCATGCCAGGCAGTGGGCGTATGACTTCCGTGAGTCTGGCGGCACTATTGCCGGATTCTATGAAAAATATGCGCCTGTTTGGAAAGCGGGAACGCTTAACGCTATGAGGGACGAAGGCAATAATCTTGGGACAGTGCTCGGCACATTCATTGGAGGCTTGACGGAAGAAGGCTTGGCACGAGGTCGGTCTGCCGCGCGTATCGTGGATGCCCTGCGAGAAGCTGAATTCAGAGAATCTGCTGGCATGGATATGGAAGGCATCGCTTCAGAAACCGGCTGGCGCAAGATCAACGGGAAGTGGCAGTATGAAGGTGAGCCCGTCTCATTGAATCAGTTTCTCGGGGAAAAAGGCGCGGCCGAGCTGGATGCGGCAGAAAATGCGACTCGTCGTAAAGAGGCTCTTTCTGTCGCACAAAAAATGGAATCCGCAGGCAAGGACGCCAAAGCCATCAAGATGGCCACGGGATGGGAGCGTGGGGCTGACGGTAAATGGCGGTTTGAGATAGACGACTCTTTTCTTGATGCCGCCAGGTTGGAGCAGTTGCGCGAAAACAGAAAAAAATTCAATTTTAACAGCAAGGAAAAGCAGCCTCTTTTCTATGCCAACCTCGAGGATCTTATCAATGATCCCGCTGTTCGTAAGGCTTTGAAAGAAGCTTATGGCCAACTGCCGACCGTGTATATTGGCCATGAAGGATGGGGTGGAGGTGAATACGATGGGTTCAAAAACGCCATTTATTTGCACACGGCTTCTGGTAAAGATGTCTTGCTGCATGAAATTCAGCATTTTATACAGCATAAGGAAGGTTTCGAAAGGGGCGGAGATTTAAGATTAGCAGACAATATCATAGACACCGCGCCTGAAATTATCAAGAAAAGAGAAAAAATTAAGCTGCTTGAAAAAGAGGCCCAAGGCAAAGGAGGCGAACCCTTGCGTTTGGCGAAAGAATTCAGGAAGGCGGAAAAAAAACTCGGGCTACAGGACAGTTCTAAGCGGATGACGCCGGAACAGCAGGACGCATATAGACAACGAGTCAAGGAACTTCAGGAAGAAAACCCTGACGCCGTGGAGAATCTGAAAGACATCCTGCGGCGCAAGGAAGAAGCCATGGCCACTGCAGAGCGCCGGGCAAAAGAACTTGAGGAAAGCATACCCGTAAATGTTGAAATATACCGCCGGATGTCAGGAGAGGTGGAAGCCCGCAATGTTCAATCCCGCATGAACATGTCCATGGAGGAACGGCTTGAGACCCTTTCACGCGAAACAGAAGACGTTGCTCGGGAAAATCAGATCCTTTTGAATGAGAGTTCTGAATTTCAAGACCGCATAGATGCCTTGGAAAACATCGAAGGGCTGTCTCCGGCAGATCGCGGGGCTTTGACGGCAGATCTCAATCGAGCTCGGCAGGCGGCTCGTCATCGCGAAATAGAAAACACGGTGCGCGAGATAGGCGACGGCTCCCGCCCCGGCGGGCCGGAGCCTGGTGATGTTGTGAGTGGCCCCGCTGTCCTCCATCAGTGGCAGAACGTGCCGGAGTGGAAACAGCGGCTTGCCGATTGGATGCGGAACGACGGGTACAGCGAGAAGGAAATCGCCGAGCATATAGGCGCCATCGAAGGTCAGATGAAGCTATACGAGGCGCTTGGGGATAAGCTTGCCGCTGAAGTACAGGGCGCCAAGGTCGCTGAAAAGTCTTCAAACCAGGGCGTGAAGTTTTCCGGTCCCGTGCGATCCAACGCTGACGAGATTTATGTCATAAGCTTTGACTGCTCAAGCCAGTGCGTAAAGCGCCTTGCCGCTGCCAACACCGCCAAAATTGCAGAGGAAGCCCTGGGTCGTCCTCTCAAGGTCGAGGAGCAGATGGCTCTGATCGCCCTAGAACGCGCCAAGGGTCAGGAGGCCCCGTGCGTGTACTGCTATGTCGAAAGCAACCGCGCTAAAGCAAGGCAGGCTGTCGGTCGCGCGTTCGATCTCATTGAGAAGGGCGAGATCCCGAAGACCTGGGGAAAACAGCGCAAAGAAGCAGCTGCCGCAGCCATCAAGCTTTTTCGTGAGAGCGGTCTCAAGCGGGAGGACATCAACTACGAATATGTCCTCAACCAGAGCATCCGCAACACGCCGGAAATCGCATCCATCCGCGAGGATCCCCGGTTCCGTGACATCTATGCGTATTTCGACTTCGAGGCAAACGCGACAAAGCAAAATATCGCAAAGCCGTATGAAGAGTACACGGGCGAGATGCTGGACTTGACTCCGGAGCAGGTGGAGATGCTCAACGGCTATGCCGGCATGCGTTTCTTCAGCACGTCCGACTTCCAGGTGGAGCACGTCGTAGATCTTATCCAGGCGTTCTGGGATATGAACGCCATGGGACTCAAGACGCACGGCTACACGAAGGTGCCTATGTACGTCGACATCTTTGGGGACACTGGCCAGAAAATCAACATGAGCTGTTTCGCCAAGGTCGACCCTGAGACGGGCGAGATCCGCATGGATGAGGCTCAGGGGTGGAACTGGGACAAGGCGAGGGAATATCGCGCTAAGCATCCGGACGTGGGCATCATCTTCGTGTGCGCGAACGACAAGATCCTCAACTGGGCAATGAACCAGGAGTGGATCGATTACTGTATTCCTTTTCACTATTCCGGCCTGGAAAAGCAGTACTACCTGCAGATGGGATGGCAGGACTTTACCAGCACGCAGATGGAGTCGAACATTTATGCGACAAACCGCACCAGGGCGAGCGGCGTGTTTGAAGAGCGGCCCGTCAAGACCGTCAATGCCGGCGAACAGAAAATGTTGGATGCGCTGCCGCCGGAGCAGGCTGCAGTAGAATATGCCAGGCTGTGCTATGAGCGCAGACTGTTCCCCGTCAAGCCTGAGGAGTTTTTCAAGCCGGAACTGATCGGCGGGGGCAATAAGGCGCAGCGCGCCAGCTCTGCGAAGGCTCTTTGGCTGGACGTGCTTGAATCTGAAGATTTTGATCCAGACATGATCAATCCATCGTACTGGGAAAAGTACAAGACAAAAGGCGCAACGACCAAGGAGAAGACCGTTGACGACGTCAGCGTCAAGCGCGTCCGCATGCATGAGATGGGAACGCAGGACGGCATATCCGATGCTGACGGAACGAAGAGATATCTTGAACTCTGCATGGAACGGAAGATATATCCCGTCTTCATCAACTTCCTCTTCAAGAACTACAAAGAAGCGGAGTTGTCTCCTGCCAACATGGCGAACCTTGAGAAAAGCTATGCGGCATGGGTGGCGAAAAACGAAAGGAAAGTCCGCGCCGAGATAGAGAAGACTGATCTCGCAGTATGGAAAACGGCGCATCCGAAAGCCACTCCTGAAATGCAGGCGAAGTTTCTTGAGTCGAAAGTGGCGGACACGCTCAAGTTTAAGCGCCTCGACATGGAAGCAGCAATGCTTGGGAAAAAACGCGGGGCTCATGTCAAGACGGCGAAGGAACGCTGGGAGGACATGGTCATCGCGGGCAAGGTTGATTGGGAGGCCATCAACCCAAATTTCTTCAAGCTAAAAAAAGACTATGCGAGGACGGATACCCCATTCCGCGTCCCAGATCCGCGTAAGATCAACGCCATGGCGGCAAACAGGCCCCTGGAGGAAACGCTGGCAAAGGGGCTTGCGGAGAAGTACCACGGCGACCCAGAGATTGCTGGGCAGCTCACCAGGCTATCACGCTATGGCGAAGAGAACGGCATCAACATCGGCAGCGCAAGCCTAAATGCGTTGCGCAGGGGCGAACACCCGATGGCCGTGGCTGGCGAAGCGGTGGAACTTGATCGCTCCCAACTGAATTCGCTGTGGCAAAAGAAACGCAAGCCCAGCAAGAACTACGCCGACAAACAGCGTGCGGAGGCGGAAGCTGCAAGAGCACAGCGTCAACCTGTGGAGCCGACTGAACCTGTCGAGGAAGCAGGGGCAACCTCTGAAGATGCGGGCGCATCTCCCCTGGGCGAAGAACAAGGGCGCATCACGTTTGGCGCTCTTGAGGACGGCAGGGCACTCATCGAGATTTTCAAGGCCGCAGACGCAACGTCTCCTCCGCATGAGCTGTACCACCTGTTCCGGCGGCAGATGGCGGAAAGCGCATCCGATCCGAACGCTCCCCAACGGGTCAAGGATATGTACCGCCAGGCGTGTGAATTCGTCGGAGCAGAACCGGGCAAGCCTTGGACCGTGGAGCAGGAGGAGAAGTTCGCCCGCGCTGGCGAGCGTTTCCTGCACGAAGGCAAGGCCCCGAATGCGAACCTCCAGGGAATGTTCGACCGCATGAAAGAGTGGTTCACCGAAGTCTATGGCGCCGCCGAGGAGCACGGTTTTGAAATATCCGACGACATGCGGAAGCTCTTCGGAGACATGATGCTTTCGCCGAGCGTAGAGGAGGCGGAAGCTGCATTCCGGTATTCCCTCGGGCGCCTGCTGGAATACGATCCCGCAGAAGGTGCTGACGTGAATCCTGCTATGCGCACAGACGGTGCCGTGACGCCAGACGCGATAGCCGAGATGCAGGAAGTGGCGACAACCCGTGTTGAGCGGTCGCTTGATTCACTTTCCGAGCGGATGCCTGAGCGTGAAATAGAGGCGTTCCGTGCCGAGTTTGACGAGGCGATGCGTTTGGAAGATGAGGCGGCTGCCGCTGTGGCTCGCCATGGAGAAATCCTTGAAGATGCCTTGGCATGTGAGATGAGGAGCGTGTAATGGCCAACTGTGTTGAATGGCTGATGGACAAATTCGGAATTGATCAGGGGCAGGCTGTGGACATCATGACCGAGGTCAAGAAAGAGCGGGCCTCCTTGCAGCAAAAAATCGGCGACGTTGACACGCTGACCAAAAAGCTTTTCGAGAGATTGAAGGACAAGACCCTCACGGCAAGCCTTGAAGCAGCTGCCCATAAGCGTGCGCTGACGCTCCAGTATGCCAAACGGCTCGAGGCGTTTGACATGATCACGCAGGAGTTCCAAGGCATGGAAGAAGAGGGGCTGAGTGCGCTGCTCGTCGGCACGAACAGGGTCCGTAATGGAGCCCGGTTCAGCGTTGACGCTGCCCAGGTGTCTTTGCGGGGGTATTATCTCGGGGGGCTCATCGCGGACGTTGAGGCCCTGGGGGATGCCCATATGCAGATGCTATCAAAGGGGACGCTTGACCGCGACATCGCGCGAGCCTTGTGGGCGACGGATGCCGATGGCAAGCTGGATCCCGCATACAATGGACCGAAAGAAGCGGCAGACATCGCGGGCGTCATCTGGAAATGGCAGGAAAAAGCCCGTCAGGACGCTAACCTGTCGGGCGCATGGATCGGCAACCTTCCGGGCTATATCGTCCGCCAGAGCCATGACAGGGAGCGCATTGTCCATTCAGGATCTGCGGCATGGATGAAAGATGCCGAACGGCTGTTGGATTGGGACAAGACAGGCGACGGGCTTCTCCTGACGACGCAGCAGAAACAGGATTTCCTCTCGGAGGTCTACAAGAATCTCGCCCTTGCCCGCATAAATGAATCTCCTGCGAACCCCCTTGCCGGGCGGTTTGGAAACTCTCGCATCGGCAACGCGGCAAACCGCATGAGCCAAGAGCGCGTCCTGCATTTCAAGGACGCCGATGCATGGTTTGAGTACAACCAGAAATATGGACGCGGAAACCTGCGCGAGGCATTGATCCATGGGCTGTCCTCGTCAGCTGAACAGACAGCCCTGATGCGTCGGCTCGGGCCTTCACCGCAAGCGCAGGTGGAAGCCCTCTATGGAATGCTTGAGCGCGCCATGCGAAATGCTGGGGATGAGCGGGGAATTCACCGCTTGCACAATGCCCGCAACCGCATCGCGAACCAGCTCAAGGAAGTCGATGGGACGCTCAATGTCACGGCGACACCATGGCTGGCTGCTGTTGGGCGGAACACTAGGGCTTTGACCAGCATGGCGAAACTTGGCGGCGCCGTCATCTCGGCGATATCGGATGTCCCGGTCTTCTCTTCTGAGATGGCGTACCAAGGACGCAGCTTCTTAAGTGCCATGGCAAAGGGCATGATGGAAATGTTCAAGGGGCGCGGGAGTGCGGAACAGCAGAAGATCCTGTCGCAGCTGGGCGTCTTCTTTGATGGCATGTGCGGAGATATCACGGCGCGCGTTAGCGGAGACGAAACGCCGGGAATGCTATCAAAGATGCAGACCATGTTCTTTAAGCTGAACGGCCTGACATGGTGGACAGACACTTGGCGGCGAGTGGCAGGCCTTATGATGTCGCATGAGCTGGGGCTTGAAAAAAATGTTGCCTGGTCAGGGCTCAATAAAGACCTGCAGCGCGTACTGGGCCAGTTCGGAATCGGCGAGGCGGAATGGGATGTCTACCGGAAGGGCAAGCTGTCAGCAGCTGACGGCAAGGATTACATGACGCCGGAATGCGTGGAGTCTTTGCCTGACAAGGTGATTGAAGACTACATGGTGCAGACCGGAAAGCTGTCAACCGGCGGCAGAATCACCGACGCCGCCATCCTGACGACGCGTGCGGAGCTTGAGGACCGGCTGCGCACATATTTCCGCGACCGCATCAACTTCGCCGTGCTTGAACCGGACGCCAAGACGCGGTCCGTCATGCGCTGGGGCACCTCTGCAGGAACTGTCCCCGGGGAGGTGCTGCGGTTTGTCACCCAGTTCAAAGCGTTCCCGGCCAGCTACATGCAAAAAGTTTTAGGGCGTGAGTTCTACGGGCGGGAAGGGTCTGGGAAGGGCGAAGTCATGATGTCCCTGGCTCGGCTTTTGCTCATGACGACCTTGTTCGGATATGGCGCCATGACGTCGAAGGATCTCCTCAAGGGCAAGACGCCGAGGGATCCTTCGGATTGGAGAACCTGGACGGCGGCATTCGTGCAGGGCGGCGGCGCAGGCATCCTCGGCGATTTCATGTTCGGGGAGTACAACAGGTTCGGGAATTCCTTGGCGGCGACAGTCGCCGGACCGACAGCAGGAACGATATCCGACATCGCAAACATCTACGCCAGGGTGAGGGATGGCGACAGCTCTGCACAGGCTGCGCTAAGGGTGATCATCAATAACATCCCGGGGAACGGGCTGTTCTACTTCCGTGGCCCGTTTGACTATCTCATCGGGTACAACCTCTATGAGATGATGAACCCGGGGTATTTCGCCAGGCAGAAGAGGCGGGTTGAACGTGAGAACAGCCAGACATACTGGGCGAGTCCAGTGAACTGGTGAGAATTAGCAGGGCGGGTACATAGGGGAAGACGTGTCCACATACTTTTCGGGGCAAAAGCCGAGCATATCTCCGTTGCCCTTGGAGATCATATACCATGTGCCTCCCTCGTCATCCGTGGCGGTGACGTCGCCATCGTACCGTAGCGACGTGCCGTCCTTGAGGGTGTATCGGAAGTGGGCGCCCTCCGGCTCCATCTTCTTCACCTTCACGATCATGAAGTCTCGGCAGTGAGGGTATGTCTTCATGGCAACCTCCAGGGATAATATGATGAACTCTTTTTGGGGGAATCGCAAGAAGTAACGTTGGGGCCCCGGGGAACCGGGGCTTTTTTGGGGGGCTATTCGGCAGGCTTTGGTATCGGACCGGCAAAGGCGAGGGGAACATCCCCGATAGGGGATAGGAGGGTATGCAACTGGCGAACGGCTTGAAGAATATTTGTTTTGTCTGCGTATTGGATACGGCTGTACGCAGGGTGCATGACAGCGAAGCTATCGCCGGCTTTGTATATCATGAAATCGTAATCTCTGAAGTTAATGCGGAGAAAATACCAGCCGTCCTTTTCAGGTATGTCTTCGGAAAAAATTAGGCTCATGACTCCTCCTCGAAAAAAACCCTCCCGAGGAATCCTCAAGAGGGCTGTGGAAAAGGCCTGTTGGCGGGGTATGCACCAAAGGGTTTTGGTGTGGTTTTACTTCAACTGAGTGTTTTTATTGCCCCTATCATGTCCCGGAACGGGGCGTCGGTTTTTAGCGAAAGTCCTTATTGCTCAAGGGGTTTCGCGGTTGAATCCGCACCAAATGACACCAAATTGGTGCAGGTGGGGAGCAGTGCCCCGGCGTTGCGTTGCGCCCGTGTCAGGGCGTGTGTATAATAAGACGCCGTGGTCGAGATGTTCTTGTGGCCAAGCTGCGCTGCAACCGCAGCAAGGTCTGCTCCGTTCGCCAGCATTTCGCTTGCCGCGATATGCCGCATTGCATACGGGGTCATCCTGACGCCGACCTTCTCGCAAGCCCTGCGCCATGCGGTGTCCCAGCAGCCCGAAGTGATGACTTCCCTGCCTTTTTTATTCCGGCAGACGAAGACTTCGCCCCGGGCTGCATCTTTTTGATAGCGTCCCCACGCCTCGTCAAGGTAAGGCTGCGGAGGGTAGACGATCTTGGTTGCCCTCGTCTTTGGCATGTAGACGTTCACGATCTTCTGCCTCCAATCAAAAGCCGACCACTTCAGCGAAAACAGCTCGCCCATGCCGGGCCTCAGGCAAAGGGCAATCGTTGTCCGACACGCCCACTGCATCCAAGGTGGCAACACGGCATACACCTTCTGGAAATCCTCAAGGGTGCCGGTCAGGCTGCCGGGCTTTGCGGGCAGCATCCTGTACTTCGCCCATGGGTTCTCTACTATGATCCCTTGTTCGGCGCACCAAGACAGCGCCGCCTTAATCTTCGCCGTGTAATGGTTGATTGTCGATGCCGACATGCCCCTTTCACGACATACCTCGCGGAATGTTTCAAGATCTCGCCGGGTCAACGTGTCCGCATACCGATCAGCGAGATGCTCGGCGGGGCCTAGGGTGTGCTTGCCATCTCGCCTCCTGTCATACCCTGCTATGAGATACTCGAATTTTTCGATCGTGCGTTCGCTGAACTGCTGGTTTTTGAGGTAGATTGCCACGACCTCAAAGAGCGTTGGCCTGGTGTTGTCCTGTTGGTCGTACTGCCATTCCTCGTCGAATTGGCGGGCTGCCGCCTCCTGCGACTTCGGGAAGGATCGCTGCCGCCATCCGTCCCTTGTCTTGTACTTGACCAGCCACCTCCCGTCCTTACGCTGTGAAACGCTCACGGGTTCTTGCCTCCTTCTTCAAGCCCGCGAACAGACCTCTCTTTCCGGACGGGCTTAACATATCCTTCCGCGCCTTTCTAGGGCCGTTATCCAGCTCCAACAGCTCGTGCAGTTCGGCCTTAAGGCGCGCGCTTTCCTCGGCGATCTCGTCCTGCCGCTGGATAAGCTGGCGGATACGGTTGATGCGATCGTCCATGTATTCCTCCAACATGTATTCCTCCAACAAAATAAATTCCCCGTGCAAGTTGTTTTTACACTGGTGCTGACCGCGGCTTGTTTCCCTTAAGCCGCTGGTTAATGAGGTCTTGCACGGGGAAATATCTATTCCGGCTCCATCTCGGCTTCGATTACGCAGCGGCAATCCTTCAAAACTTTTTGGTAAGGAATTTTAGGGAATTCTACTGGCGGGTATAGATTCTGAAGGCCGTCAAAAGCTTTGGCTAATCGCAACGCAACGCGTGCCTCGAACTCGGCGACGTCCTGCCAATCCTTAAACCGCGTCGGACAAAATGCTCCGCCGACGGATCTATTCAGACAATCCCTTCCGCACCATTGGCAATAGTTGTATTGTTCTGGTGTCATTCCGCATCCTCCGGCTCCGGGATTGGCCCGGCCCATTCTTCGTCATATTCGCCGTCTAATCTATCAATAAAGGCGTTTTGATATCTTCTGTAAGCATTCATCACAAGCTTGTGGTCAAGCGTGGTAATCAAGCTCATTATTGGTTCGGTAACTTTGTCTCTGTACCAATACCATCCCTCCTCTGTCGGCTTCTCCCGCGTCCACCGCAAGCGGCGCGGCAGAACAAAGTGTTGCAGAATAAAGCTATCCTCACATTTGCGCGGTAGGGCGTTCCATGAGTAAATTGGTTCTATCGGATAATCTTTGAGGTTTGCTGTGACTCGTGGGCCTCTCATTTGGCATTTGTTACATACAACTGCGTACAAAAAACCAATGGTATCAATATATAAATCTTTTGAGTTACAACAAGGGCACGATTTCACGACGGAAGAAAGACGCTCAGGCAAGGCTGGTTTCGATTCAGACATACGCCCTCCTACCAATCAGCGTGGCGGCAAAATTGAAAAATATATCCTATGTCGTATTCTTTTTTGATAATGAAATATCCATATCCTTTTTTACGTAAAAATATAGCCTTTTCCCAAGGATCACTTTCTTTTGCTCTCACCTCTACATGATCTCCAAACTTAAACTCTGGCTCCGGCGGCGTGGGGTCGTCGGTGGTGCCGAGGAGGTGGGCAGTATTGTCGTTGTAGGGAAGCACGGCATCAGGCGAGAAAAGATGGGCAGTGGATGTTGCAATCTCTCCATCTTCTGTATAATGAGAGAATAAAGTTGCAAACCATATTTTACTGTGAGTAACCCTTGCAAGTATTTGCTGGAACGGCTCGAACTTTACTTCTGACATACAGCCTCCTTTGCGGCAGCTCTATCAACAGCCTTCTTGATCATACCATAGCTTGCCTCTACAATCGCCCTCGCCTGCCGCAACTCGGCTATCAGCTCAAGGATTGCGGCGGGATTCGCGGCGGCGATATAAGCGGCGTTGGAAACAACTTGTCCTTTTGAAAAATTAGTATTGCAATTCGCCAAAACATATCTATCACTATCAGCCACGCATTGACCAACTGCTTTCCACGGCCCCGGCGTTGCGGACTTGGCGGCGGCTTCAAGGGCATCAAGTTCGGCGTCAGTCATTTATCCTTTCTCCCTGTATGTATTTTTCCCAGAATGTTTCCCATGATTGTTTTGCGTAGTCAGGATAGCATCCGATCTCGCGCTTGTGCATCCACCAACGCTTCACGGCGTGTTCAAATGTCTTCCAAACCTTCGGGTAAGCCTGCATGGATGCCGCCGCTTTTTCACCGTGAAAAATGAACGGGCAGACGACGCAACCAAGGCGGCCATTTCCTTCATCGTACAGAGACGGATATGCGAGGCCGTGGGTGTCGATAAAGTCCCATACCTGCCATTCCTGCCAACCAAAGATTGGCGCAAGCATTGTATTCCCTTTGTAAACATTGATGCGGCCTCTCTTTGCTCGCTTGACCGATTCTTCGGCGCGTATTCCCATGACGCGAACATGCAGTGGGATATCTTTTGCCGGTTCCTTTTTCAGTGAGTCACAGCACCATCGCCGCATCCGAAACGGTGGTGCCTTTTCTTGAATAAGCGACCAGAAAGATTTTTTCGGGAAGAGCCATTGCACCTGTGGATATTCGCGCTTGATGAAAGGATAAATCTCTGGAGGGTCAATCCGCGTGCATGAAAAAAACGCTTGATGCTTCACGCCTGCCATCTCGCACAGGGTCAGTGTGACAATGCTATCCTTGCCGCCGCTGAAGCCGACAAAAAAGCCTTCCGGCGGTTCATGCTCCCGTAGGAAGACTATGCTCTCGGCCACCATGTCGGCTGTGTCATATCCCGGCAGGGCGGCTTGTCTTTTTGCATGGTGCATCGTTTTTCTTCCTATGGCGTTTTGCAGGCTGCGCCTTTTGACAATGGATAGTCACCGACTGTACCAGCCCCGGATGCTCCACAAAGCCCTTGTTCATTCTGGCCTCCCGCGCATCGGCGACCTGCTGGCATCCCGCCAGCGTTTTCACGGGCCGGTATTCCTCCAACGCCACGGCATCCTGCGTGGCGCGAATCTGACGGCCGTCAGCGAGGGTGAAGAGAAAAACAAGAATGTATGCGGTCATGATGCGTCCACATTCGCGATGCGCTCACCGATCCATTTCATGCACGGTGTCGCCATGCTGTTGCCCAACGCCTTGTATCGCGGGCCGTCAGGGCAATCTTCTGCAGGCTTGCCCTTGTACGGTATGCGCGTGTAGTTGTCGGGGAAACCCTGTAGGCGCTCACATTCCATTGGCGTAAGTCTGCGGACGCTATGCTGACAACTGTGCGCGAAAAGCGTTTGGTCGTTGTTCGTTGCCAGCGTCAAGGAAAGCTCCTCTGAAAGTAGAGGACCTTTCCCGCCTCCCGGCTTTTCCTCTCTCTGTCTTATCATCACCGCAGGCAGAGGGCGTCCTCCGCCTGACGGGCTGTCTTTCATAAGCGGCCCGATAGCCTCATCAATCCGCGAACAGTTTTGCTCATTGTCGATGGCAAACATTTCAGTTTGAGCGGTACAAACAAGATTATGATGCTCATCTCCGGCTGGGCCGGAGGTACCTTTGCTCCATTTGCAGGACATGGCCTGCGAAACTATTTCGGGAACGTATCCGGTAACAGGAACACAGAAGTCTAACTCGTTGCAGTTCCCGGCTGGCCTATCGAGGCCGCCTTTGTTCGCAGACAGCGTTCCAGCAATTTCGGGAGCTTCTTGCCTCTTTTCTCTGCGCGGCGCAGGATTCCCTGACATGCAGCCTGACTCAAAAAGTACCTTTGCGGTACACTTCCAGTCTCCAAGATGTCCGACAGCAAACACACGGCGGCGTCTCTGGGCCACTCCGAAGTATTGAGCGTCCAGAACTCTCCATGCGACATGATACCCGAGGTCAGACCATTGTTTGAGAATGAAGAGGAAGTCTTTCCCCCCGCTACTTGATAGACATCCTGGGACATTCTCCCAGACAAACCAGCGCGGACGCACTTCCGAAAGCAGTCTGAAATACTCACGGACGAGTCCACTTGCTCCAGAAAGTCCCTCCCTTTTGCCTGCGACTGAGAAGGACTGACAGGGTGTCCCTCCAACAACGACATCTGCACTGCCAGCATATTTCCTCCAATCAACTGTTGATATGTCCCCGAGGTTTGGTACGTTTGGGTAATGATGCGCCAGAACGGCGCACGGAAAAGGATCTATTTCCGCAAAACAAATGGGCGTCCATCCCAATGGCGCCCACGCAACAGTCGCGGCCTCGATGCCGCTGCAGACGGAGATGTATTTCATGCGCTCACCTTCATCCACAGCCGCGCTGCGGTCTCTTCTGCCTGTGGAAAAAGAGGGTAGAGGTACTTGATGCAGAGGGTGTCCGTGGTGTCGGACAGAAATCTCCAGTTTCGGTTGTGGTAGTCAGGGCAGTTGCAAAGCACGTCGATGATCAGCATGCCGGCGCATCCGGCGAGGACGCACCACTGCTCGGCGGCGACCTCTTGGTTTTTGGCGTGCTTCGTGTCGAAGTACGGCTCAAGCAACTTGAGTCGCGACTTCGTCACCTGCCACATCGCCATGGGGAGGCGCTGTGCGGGGAGGGCCTTTGTGCACTCGCCATGCCATTTCATGCAGCGCAGCAACTGCTCCTGAAACGGCTTGCTGGGGAGATTGGCCTTGTAGAATCTCCCGAACACGCCGGATGCGGCACGCAGCGCGAGCTCCGCCCGGCACCGCTGAACCGCAGGGTTGTTCCACATGACGGCCTCCTAGCTGTTGACGGTTTCGACGTCGCAGCCCTCGTCGGACAGCACCACGTCGTTTTTGAGCCGCCACAAGCGCCGGCATTCCGGGCAGCGGTAGTCGTCAGTCGGCTTTTTACAGTCGTGGCAGCGGCGCTTGGGCTTCGGCGTTGAGTATTTCCGCGAGGACAAATCGTCCTTGCTGCCCCTTGGGGCGGCAACCCCCGCCTCGATATAAGCTCGAGGGCCAAAGGTCATGACCAGAAGCTTGGAAACGGACAGCCACTTTTCGCCCAGCCGCACCCGTGGACTTTGACTGCCTTCTCGGATGCATTGCCAGGCGTATGTTCTCCCGGTTTTGCGGTTGAATACCCGGCCGCTCCTGTTGATCGCGAACTGCTCCATCCCCGGGATAGGCGCGGCCTCCGCTGTCAAATCCCCCGCCAGGGGGTTCGGGATGATTTTCCCCCGCTTCGCGGCCTCACGGATTTTTTCAAGGGTGACTTTTTTCTGCCGACCGTCGCGGAAGAGGTAAAAATATTTTTTGTCCGCCCCGCCTGCGCGGATCAGATTCTTCTTAGGGCTCGCAACTTCGCCTCGGTCGCTGACAGCGTAGCCAGGAAAGCCCGGGATGGTGCGCCACACGCTCATGCTTCCTCCCGCATAAAATACGCCCCGTGGGCCGCAGCCCACTCGAAGCCGTGGACAACGTCCAGCCGCCCCTGCATGTCGGTGACGACGAGGTCGCCGGGGTGCGCGACGCTCGTCTTGTCTGGTCTGCGGATCCGCAGGCAGTTTTTCTGACTGCCTGGGATGGGTTTGCCTCCGCTTTTTGGACGGACAATCGACAGGCTGCCGGATCCGCGCAGCCGCAGGACAGCCACGAGAGAGTCGGGACCATCCCAGATTGCGGCTGAGGAATATCCTCGCATTGAGTATTTGACGTTCACAGGTTCTCCCCCCTGAAAAAAGTTTCGACCCCCGCGCAATTCGTGGCTGCGCGGGGGTCTAGGAGGTTGAGTATGCCCTTCTTCTCAGCCGGGATGTTTCATCACCGGTATGACAGCCACACGCGATGGCACAAGCGAGGGCTGCATTCCTTCTCGACTCCCGGGCCGTCGCGGAAACATTAGCCTGCACAGTGGCCGTAGGCGTTTGTGCAATATATGCATTCAGACGCATTGTATTTTTCGCTACAAGCCTCGAACGCTCTTTCTTCTTTTTCGAAATCAGGGTTGTATCGTCCATCCAGCCATGTTCTTTCTGTGCATGCAATCGCCCCATTTGGCGTCCGTTCAACAATCCAATTCGGACATTTGTTGCCCACGCAAAGCCTAGTCCAGTCTGATTTTGGACATTCAATCGCGCATGCTTCTATGCTTGTCATGCTCATTTTTT
>Ga0310690_10004630_pt1 | contig 19311 bp, 18 predicted proteins | sample AusTroGonzalo_MG_2_FD_207661 | JGI IMG/M metagenome (GOLD analysis project Ga0310690, IMG submission 207661) | Bovine rumen microbial communities from tropical cattle in Woodstock, Queensland, Australia - Gonzalo_04 (v2) (version 2) | ecosystem: Host-associated > Mammals > Digestive system >...
AACGGATATCGTAAAACAGAAAAATAAACCTCTTTAAAACTATAATTATGATTATCGACATACTTGACAACCTGAGCAAATATGTAGGATTGAATCCTTTGTTTGCCGATGTAGTAGAGTTTTTAAAGAAGAACGACCTGAATGCAATGGAGGTCGGCAAGTATCCTATCAAAGACAAAGACCTCTTTGTCAATATAGCTCTGGCTAAAGGCAAAGCACCTGATGAGGCTGTTCTTGAGACTCATGTCAAGATGATTGATATCCAGATTCCCATAGACGGTCCTGAGACTTATGGTTATACCCCGTTGTGCAGACTGCCTGAATTGGAGTATAATGTAGAGAAAGATATAACAAAGTATCCGGATTTGATGGCCGAAAGTTTTATTGATTGTCAGCCAGGCATGTTTGCTGTATTCTTCCCACAGGACGGTCATGCGCCCTGCATCTCAATGGCTCCAGAGATTAAGAAAGCTATTTTCAAAGTAAAGGCATAGGCTTATGGCAACGACAAAAAAGACTGCGAAGAAGGCTGAACAGCAGCCTAAGCATATAGGACTTGTACAGAACGACTCATGGCTGGAACCCTTTGAGGAGGCCATCCGCGGACGTCATGATCATGCCGTTTGGAAGCTGAATCAGCTGACGCGTAACGGAAAGAAAACACTGAAGGACTTCGCGTCAGGACATCTGTATTTCGGACTGCATAAGCAATTGCGTGGATGGGTGTTCCGTGAGTGGGCACCTAATGCTACGGAAATCTACCTGATAGGTGACTTCAACAATTGGCAGGAGGACGAAAAATATAAATGTAAGCGTATTGAGGGTACGGGCAACTGGGAGTTGAAACTGCGTGAACGCGACTTGAAGCACGGCCAACTTTACAAGATGAAAGTAAAGTGGGAAGGCGGCGAAGGTGAACGTATTCCTGCTTGGTGCCGTCGTGTAGTACAGGATGATGAGACTAAGATTTTCTCAGCTCAGGTATGGGATCCCGCTCCAAAATATGACTTTAAGAAGCATAACTTCAAACCCAAGAAGAGTCCGTTGCTCATCTATGAGTGTCATGTAGGAATGGGACAGGATGCTGAGAAGGTGGGTACGTATAATGAATTCCGCGAGAACGTACTTCCACGAGTCATTAAGGATGGCTATAACTGCATCCAGGTGATGGCTATTCAAGAGCATCCCTATTATGGCTCGTTCGGCTATCATGTGTCAAGCTTCTTTGCACCTTCTAGCCGATTCGGCACGCCCGAGGAACTGAAGCAACTTATTGATGAGGCTCACAAGAATGGTGTTGCCGTTATTATGGATATTGTTCATTCTCATGCCGTGAAGAATGAGGTAGAGGGTTTGGGAAATCTGGCTGGTGATCCTAACCAGTTCTTCTATCCCGGCGACCGTCATGAGCATCCGGCTTGGGATTCGCTCTGCTTCGATTATGGTAAGGATGAAGTTTTGCACTTCCTTCTCTCTAACTGTCGCTACTGGTTAGAGGAATATCAGTTCGATGGATTCCGCTTCGATGGTGTTACCTCTATGCTTTACTATAGTCATGGACTGGGTGAAGCTTTCTGTGGCTATGGCGATTATTTCAATGGTCATGAGGATGATAATGCTATATGCTATTTGACATTGGCTAACAAGCTGATTCATGAGGTGAATCCTAATGCTATCACTATCGCTGAGGAGGTGAGCGGTATGCCTGGCTTGGCCGCTAAGTTTGAAGACGGCGGTTACGGCTTCGACTATCGTATGGCCATGAATATTCCTGATTACTGGATTAAGACCATTAAAGAACTTTCTGACGAGAACTGGAAGCCTTCAAGTATCTTCTGGGAAGTGAAGAACCGTCGTCCTGATGAGAAGACAATCAGTTATTGCGAGAGTCATGATCAGGCACTCGTAGGTGATAAGACGATAATATTCCGCTTGATAGATGCCGATATGTACTGGCATTTTGCAAAGAAGGATGTTAACGGAGTTGCCGAACGTGGTATTGCACTTCATAAGATGATTCGTCTGGTAACGCTGGCGGCCATCAATGGTGGTTACCTGAACTTCATGGGTAATGAGTTCGGTCATCCAGAATGGATAGACTTCCCGCGTGAAGGAAACGGCTGGAGTCATAAATATGCCCGCAGACAGTGGAACTTGGTAGATAATAAAGATCTGTGTTATCATTGGTTGGGCGACTTCGACCGCGAGATGATAAAGGTTGTGAAGAGTGTTCGTAACTTCCAGGACAAACCCGTTGTGGAGATATGGCATAATGACGGAGACCAGGTGCTGGCATTTATGCGTGGTGACCTGTTGTTTGTGTTCAACTTCTCTCCAACACAGTCGTTTACTGATTACGGCTTCTTGGTGCCTACAGGTTCTTATGATGTAGTGCTGAACACTGATTCGAAGGATTTTGGTGGCTTTGGTTTTGCTGATGATAGCGTGACACATTTCACCAACTATGATCCTTTATATGTAAACGACCGTAAGGAGTGGCTTAAACTTTATATTCCAGCTCGTTCGGCTGTAGTTCTTAAGAAGAACTGATGGCAAGTAGTTATAATAGAATGAATAATGGCACCATCACCCACAAGGTGATGTGTGCTATTTGTTTCCTGCTCTTCTCATTCCTGTGGCTCTATGAGTTTCAGGCTGATGTGCTAGCTGTGGCCCAGCATGTGTTGAGTCACGGGGTGACACAGTATGATAGGTTTGTTGGGGCCTTGGTAACCACTGCTGTGTTGTATGTTCTGCAACTATGTATTGCCGCAATAACCAAGTTGTCAAGGAGAACACATGCGTTGACCTATTTCCCATCAATGCTTATCCTAGCTGTTATCTCAGATGTTAATTCTGACATTGACTTGCAATTCTCTCTAGGTGCCTGGCTGTGGGTATTCCCCTTGTTGCTGGTAGTTTGGGTAGGCGGTGTTTGGCTGGCTCGCCAGATGATTTTGTATGGCATTGATGAAGAGCGTGATAAGAACTTAGTATCCAGAAAACTTTGGCTGAATCTGCTTCAGATGACAATGATGATGCTAGGTGTTGCATTTGTAGGAAACACAAACGCGGTCTTTCATTATAGTGCTCATGCAGAGGTAGCACTCATGAATAATGATTTTGATGAAGCTTTAAGGGTAGGAGAGAAGTCGCTGGAAACGAATGAACGTTTGACGATGCTTCGTGCTTTTGCTTTATCGAAAAAGGGAAAATTGGCTGATGAGCTCTTTGGTTATCCTATAGTAGGAACAAGTGAGACGCTTCTGCCGATGCAAGTGAAACCGCAGATATTGCCGGCTGACTCCATCTGGAAACATTTGGGAGCACGTTCTTCTAAAAGAATCCCTTCAGAGCAGTATTATGAGCTTATGGAACGTGATACGCTGAGCACTCCTGCTATGGCTGATTATCGTTTGTGTGGCTATCTAATAGATCGTAATCTAAAAGCTTTTGTGAAGATGCTGCCAAAATATTATGAGGTATCTGATTCTGTGTCTTTGCCTCGCCATTATAAGGAAGCATTAGTGCTTTATCTTCATCAGACAGCTTCACCATCGATTATTTATCATGATCCGGTACTGGCAGAAGACTGGGATAATCTGCAGCAGTTGAAAGCAGAATATACCAAGGAGCCAGAGCGACAATATCGTATCTTTGACAAATACCAAAAGTCATATTGGTATTATTACTATTATCATAAGTAGAAATGAAAAAGAAAGAGGAGCAGACTTAAAAATCCGCTCCTCTTTCTTTTATAATTGTTGATGCGAGATTACTCAATAACGATGAGTGCATCGTCTTCCATCACGCTCTCGCCAACTTTTACGCAAATAGCAGTCACCTTACCAGCCTTCTCGGCTTGCAGGTTGTTAGCCATCTTCATGGCTTCAAGCACGATAACTGTATCGCCAATATTTACCTCATCGCCTACGGCAACCTTGATGTCAGTGATAACGCCGGGCAGAGGAGCCTTGATGGCATTATTCTTGTTGACAGCTGCTTTATTTGCAGCAGGCTCGTCAGAAGCACTTGAGGCAGGAGCTGCGGGCTTGCCAAGCACGGGCTTTTTCTTCTCGGGCTCAGCCTCTTTCTCCATTTCTACCTTGTACTCTTCTCCATTAACTGTAACGGTAGCGATGTTATCCTCGATGTCGCCTATTGCAACTTCATATTTCGTTCCGTTGATAGTATACTTATATTCTTTCATTTCATTAGTGATTTAGGGGTGTGCTGTCATTGATTGGGCATAACCGTTCCACTGTGTGGGGCGCTCGGCAATTGTGATGATGCCGGTCTCCACGTCATGAACGTTGTTTCCCAGATGCTCATGAAGAGCCATCGCTATGGCAGCATAGACTTCATTCTTTTTCATAATTGCGAATTGTTCAATCCTTCAATTTCTTAATTTCTCAATTACATTGGGATGTTACCGTGCTTCTTAGGAGGCAGGGCATCGCGCTTGGTTGCAAGCTGAGCCAGACCGCGGCAGATGCGGAAACGGGTATTACGAGGCTCAATCACATCATCGATGTAGCCATACTTGGCTGCCTGATAAGGATTAGCGAAGAGCTCGTTGTACTCTTCTTCCTTCTCAGCGATGAATGCCTTAACGTCTTCGCCAGCTTCCTTCTTAGCCTTAGCTTCCTTAGCATAGAGCACAGCAGCAGCACCAGAAGCGCCCATCACAGCAATCTCAGCTGAAGGCCAAGCGTAGTTCAGGTCGGTGTGGAGCTGCTTAGAACCCATCACGATGTGTGAACCACCGTATGACTTACGCAGGGTAACGGTGATCTTGGGCACAGTAGCCTCACCGTAAGCATAAAGCAACTGAGCACCGTGCAGGATAACGGCATTGTACTCCTGACCAGTACCAGGCAGGAAGCCGGGCACGTCAACGAAGCTGACAATAGGAATATTGAAGGCGTCGCAGAAACGAACGAAACGGGCACCCTTACGAGATGCGTTTACATCGAGCACACCAGCGTAGCATGAAGGCTGGTTGGCTACGATACCAACGCTCTGACCATTGAAGCGGGCGAAACCTACGATGATGTTCTTAGCGAACTTAGGCTGTACCTCGAAGAACTCGCCATCGTCAACAACAGCACCGATAACCTTGTACATATCGTATGCCTCGTTGGGGTTCTCAGGAATAATCTCGTTGAGGCTATCCTCCATACGGTTGATGGGGTCGGTGCACTGCTTCATAGGAGCACGCTCCATGTTGTTTGATGGGATATAAGAGAGCAGAGTCTTAATCATCTGCAGTCCCTCTTCCTCAGTCTTAGCAGTGAAGTGGGTTACACCAGATTTCGTTGCGTGAACGCTGGCACCACCCAGATGCTCCTGGTCAATATCCTCACCAGTAACGGTCTTAACAACCTTTGGACCTGTGAGGAACATATATGATGTGCCTTCCATCATCAGGGTGAAGTCGGTCAAAGCTGGGCTGTAAACAGAACCACCAGCACAAGGACCGAAGATACCGCTAATCTGGGGGATAACACCTGATGCCAGAATATTACGCTCGAAAATCTCGGCGAAGCCTGCCAGAGAGTTGATACCTTCCTGAATACGTGCACCACCTGAGTCGTTGATACCGATAACAGGTGCGCCCATCTTCATGGCCATGTCCATCACCTTACAGATCTTCTGGCTCATGGTCTCAGAAAGAGAACCTGCATGAACGGTGAAGTCCTGTGCAAAGATGTAAACCAAACGGCCGTCGATAGTACCGCTACCTGCAACAACACCATCGCCAAGGAACTGCTTCTTCTCCATGCCGAAGTTGTGGCAACGGTGCTCCTTAAACATATCGTATTCTTCAAATGAACCTGGATCAAGGATCATGTCAATACGCTCACGAGCTGTGTACTTTCCACGCTCGTGCTGCTTCTGGATAGCTTTCTCTCCACCACCGAGACGGGCCTGTTCGCGCTTCTCGATGAGTTGCTTGATTTTTTCTAATTGTTTGCTCATTGTTTGTATTTCTTATGGGTCTTATATTAATAAGACTGATAAATTAATGTTCGCAGAGTTCTGTAAGTATTCCACAGGTTGATTTGGGGTGCAGGAATGCGATGTTCAGACCCTCGGCACCCTTGCGAGGCTTCTCGTCAATGAGGCGAACGCCCTTTTCGCTGACTTCTGCCAGTGAGTTAGCTACACCATCCTCAATGCAGAATGCTACATGATGAACACCCTTGTTGCCTTTATCAAGCCACTTTTGAATTGTGCTTTCAGGGCTTGTGGGCTCAAGCAGTTCAAGCTTAACCTCACCGCACTTCAAGAAAGCAGTCTTCACTTTCTGGTCTTCAACAACTTCTGTTGCATAACACTCCAGGCCCAGCACGTCAGTAAAGAACGGCAGGCTCTCCTCGATGCTCTGGACGGCAATGCCCAGATGCTCAATGTGTGAAATCTTCATACAATTAAAAGTTTAAACTTAATTCGTGCTGCAAAGTTACAAAAGATATGTGAGATTGCCTTACCTTTTTTGTCTTTTTTACAAAAAAAGAGAGATTATTGTCGGCAGGAACCGCAATAATCTCTCTTTGCTATACTTAGCTCTTTCTGTTATTTCACTCTTGTGTAAACTTTCTCAGAATCTTCGTTAAGATACCAATTAGTCTTGGCATTTCTGTCGTGTGCCCAATCAATGAAGTCAGGATATGCGTCGGCAATGCTGGTCTTCTCCAGAGGATACTGGAAGTAGTTGGGTACGATAACTGCATAGGGTGGCTCACCGTCTGCGGGCATAGAAATAATCTGACTGGTTTTCAGATTCTTGATAGACACGTTCTTGAGAAATTCCTCTACGCTTTGGTCTTCGTCAATCGTATATGTGAATGACTTCGGAGTAATCTTCTCGGCGTTCTTTTGTGTGTTGATATACTTAGAACCAGCCTCAATGCCAAAGAACTGGTGGAGCTCTTTGTTCTCCAAAGGACCACCGATTCCCTGCAGAACAACCTGGTCGTAACCTCCAAGAGCTATAACACTAACCTGAAGGGTTGTGCTATTGGTGCGAACAACCTGCAGCACTACGTCGTTCATGTCGTAGTCGGCTGTCTCAGGTTCGTCCTCGAAGCACATAGAGTAACTTTCCAACTCAGGCTGTGGCTTCTCGTTGACTTTCTTCAGACCACCGCCGATTTCAATAATCATGTCACTGAAGTTACAGTCAGAACCGTCCTCGAAGCACATGTAAGTCTTGTTGTTGGCTGTAAACAAGGCAATACGTGGGTCTGTCCAATCCATACCTTCCTTAGTCTTACCGCCAATAGACAGGTCCATGGCGCTGAGATAATGGCCTGAGATGTGGTTAACACAATAATTTAGACGACCATCACCATAAGTACAACCGTTTTCCTTTACGTTAATATTGGGGTTCTTGCTGTTCTTCTTCATGTTAAGGAAGCCAACTTTGTAGCCTGCGGGGAACACAGCGCTTGCTGCGTTACTGCCATCAACCAAGTTCGCTTTAGGATTCTCACCATAGAATGGCAACAGGAATTCGGTTCTTCTAAAGAATACACCGTTAGTTGCCTCTTGAGTTGTTTCAATCTTCTCAATCTGGATAGCCTTGAACTTGGGAAGCTGTTTGATGTAGTTCACCTGCTCAACAGAATCCATTCCTTCAATTTCAGACTCTTTAAAATAGTAATAGAATACCTGGTTCATCTTGAACTCAGTGGTGTAAGCCTGGATAGGAATCAGTGTAACAGCTTCCTCACCAGTGGTCTCCAAATAGTTGTTGCTGACTTCGAAGTATTCGCTATTACGAATGGTGCGGGCGTTATTCTTCTTGCCATTAACAGAATATTGGTCGTTGGCATATTTGTAGATGAAGGCATTGACAATGGCTTTTACATTCTCCAGTTCTTCGTCTGCAAGTTCGTCCAACTCTCTGTATATGCATCCCTTGTCTTCTGTGTACATCTTCCATCCATTGTTCAAATTGTTGGTGTTGGCCAAAGTGGGCTCCCACATCATCTCGTTTTCCCAGTTTGAATTCTGCCAAATATCAGTATAAAGCTTTCCGTCAATTTTTAATTCGCCAGCTTCGGCAGCTTCAGCACGGAGTGCATTGAAAGACTTAAATGATCTCAATGTGATAGAGTTGAATGTAGGTGCTTCGTTGATGGGGGTAGCACGCTTAGAGCGGGTGCCAAAAGATACGGTTTTCTTCTGACCAGGCTCGAATACCTGAATGTAGTAGGTGCCATTCTTGTCAACGCAGGCAGCAATGAGCTTGTCGTAAGCATTGGGAGCGTCATAGCTCAGTGTGACGGTTTCGCCTTTCTGAACCTTGCTTTCGTTCAGTACCTTTGCATTGCTGTTGAGGAAAGGTGACTCAGTCAGAATCTGTACCTTTACAATTTCTGCATCCATATCGGCATCAGCCGTAATGGTAACGCGACCTTGATTGATTGAACTCCAATTCTGATTGGGGTCAATGTCTCCAAAGAAAGCTTTCGCATTCTCTTTGATAGCATCTTTGTTAAGTGGAAGACTTGTCTCTGCGGCATTGTCGTGGCTAGTACAATTCACAAACAGTGCTGCCGATGCAAAAAGAATTAATGGTAACTTTTTCATATTTGTGTGGAATTTTATATTGTTCCTGATAATTTTTCTGCAAAGGTAGGCAAATTGTACGACAAAAGGTGTGTTTTGTTGCTTGTTTTATAAAATATTAACAGTTTAAAGGTCGAAAATGATTTTACCGTTTATCTGTCTGCCTGTTAAATAGTTAGGAACCGCCCATTGACGATTTGTAACATCAGTAACCCAATAGTAGCTGTTGACGTTTGAAATGCCAAAGAGGTTCAGACAGTCAACACCTAACCAGACCTTCTTGAATATAGATTCCTTTGCTGCGTTTTTTGAGTCAAATGCTAAATAGCTCATGCCAATGTCTGCACGTTTGTAGGCTGGTGCACGGAAATTCTGTCCCTCCAGCCCTCTGTGAGGTGCACCGAAAGGCAGTCCGTCGGCATAAGCCAGTTTAAGTGTCATCTTCCATCGTTCAGTACCAGGGAAATAATCGGTGAAATGCAGGTTTAGTGCATAGCGCTGATCGGTGGGGATGGATATCCACTGTCCGTTCATCTTTTGTTGGGTACGCATCAGTGAGAATGAGATCCATGAGTCGGTGCCAGGTACGAATTCTCCGTAAAGTTTTAAATCAAGTCCTGCTGCATAACCGGAACACAGATTTTCGCCGTAATAGGTAATCTTGACGTTCTGAACGTTATAGGGGATAAGGTTTGCCAATGCTTTGTAGTACGCCTCGACCGTGAATTTGAAGGGGCGTTCTTTCATTCGGAACTGATAATCCATTGCTGCCATAAACTGCAATGAGCGCTGGCTTTTGATGTTCTTGTTGAGTGTTACGACTGTGATACCCGCAGTGGTGGTCGTGTCGCGTAACTCTTTGTAGAACGGAGCCTGATAATAGATACCCGTTGCAAATCGGTAGGTGATGTCTTGGTTGAAGCTAGGTATGATAGCTAATGAGGCGCGTGGTGACAGGATGGTCTCTTTGTTATACGACCAGTTTGCGAATCTCACGCCATAGTTGAGCGTGAAATGTGTGTTGTTGTGATGCCAGCGCAAGATATCCTGTATATAACCTTCGGTTCGGGTGGACTTAATGTCGTTTTTCGACGAAAGGGTATATATCATATCCAGGCGGTTTCCTGTATGGGGTATGGAATATCCGCTGGAGTCGCGCATCTCATACTCTCTGCTCTGCTCTTTGATATGCTCCCATTTGTAAGTAAGTCCAGCTTCAATCTCGTGTTGGCGCAACCTGCGGTTGTAAATCAGCTTCAGGCTCTGTACGTTTGCCGTGAGATAGTTGCGGGCATGTTCCGCATAGGTGCCTACGCCGAGTTGCTCACTGCTCTGTGCGTCGTTCAGCCAGTATTGTCCCTGAATGTCATATCGCTCCTGCTCTTTGGTGTGGAAAGCAGACCAAAGCAGTTTGACGTGTGTGGAGTCGCCAAGATGGCGGGTGATGCCTGCCGTACCGAAAAGCGTGCGGAAAAGATCCTTTTCCTGTCCGTCGAAATAGACCTTGAATGACTTCACGTCCTCCATTGTGCCAAATGAGGTCTCGCGGTCTTTTGGCTTGAAATTATAGTGATTCTCTGAGATGTTTCCAAGCAGCTCTAATGTCCAGCTTCTATTAGGCTCGTATGTTATATATGTCTGATAGTCAAGTTGATTAGGTCTGTATTCTCCTGTAGTCTCAAGGGAACCGAGTAGGTATCTGTTAGTCTTGTAGCGCAGGCCGTGGCTCATTGAGAATTTCTTGTTGCTCATGCCAATATAGGCACTTCCACCTAAGAGAGAAGCCATTGCAGTTGCCTCAAAAGCCTTCGGTCGTTTGTAGGTAATATCAAGCGCACTCGACATCTTATCGCCGTATTTTGCTGAGAAGCCGCCGCTAGAGAAACCAACTTTTTCCACCATGTCTGGGTTGATGGCTGAAAGGCCCTCTTGCTGTCCGCTGCGGATGAGTAGGGGACGATACACCTCTACGTTGTTGATATATACCGAGTTCTCGTCGAATGATCCGCCGCGTACGTTGTATTGGCTTGACAATTCGTTATGGGTTGATACGCCTGCTTGCTGTTGGATAAGTTCTTCTACGGCATTTCCGCTAGTAGATGGTGTGGCCTTGATGTCTTTTACGTCCAACTGCTCCATAGCGTCTGTCTGGCGTTTCTTTTTTGTAATCACCACTTCCTTGAGCTCGTCCAGTCCCTGCAGTTGGATGATGAGCGTCTGTGTGGTCTTTGGATTGTGGAGCACACGGGTACGAGTCTTGTAGCCAATCATTGAGAACTTCACGACTACAGAATCCGCTGATTGCAGTTTGATTTGGAATTCGCCTTTTAAATTGGTCATTGTTACGGCAGCCTGTTTCAAACACGACACAGTTGCCAGTTCCAGTCCGTTGCCGTCCTCATCGGTTACTTTTCCCTTTAATGTAAACGATTGGGCTACGACTGATAAGCCTGTCATAATCATGGCAAGCGTAATTAGATATCGTCTGGCGAATTGTTTCATCAAAGGTAATAACGTAGAAAACGACGTTTTATTATTTTAGTCGCGGTAAAACCATGATAGCATACTGTTAATCCATCCAATGGTACAATGAAACCAACGGTAGCTGCTGGTGGGCTTGCCACCAAAACTCAGAATAAACTCTCTGAATGCGTTAGTGCGGAACGGCAATCCTACGTCCATGAAGAAGATGTGCTCATAGCCTTTTGCGTGAGAATCTTTGATGGCGTGCCAGATGGTGACTTCTGCTGGATGCAGGAATACATACGACTTCCTGCGAAAGGCTGAATACCATAAATAAGCTTGGTTTTCACTATAAACAATAGCTGAGCATCCAATTATATGTCCGTGATAACGAGTAACATACAGTTGTCCGCTATCGCTTTTGTATAATCCTCTAAAGAACTCGTCTGCAGGAATATATCGCTTGGGTTTTAGCCAGTTGTGATGACGTAACAGCTTGATGAAAGCCTTGAAATCATCTTCTGATTTTACCTCATCGGTGATGACACCACGTTCGTATGCCTGGTTGATGCGCCGCTGTAATCGTTCGTTGATGCGCTCCTCTGGCAGGCGTGAATGCAGGGAGTTGTGAATGCTGTTCCAGCGTACAGGGAAGTAGTGCAGTTCGCGCAGTTGCTTGTAGGCAAACATCTTATTGCTTAGGTGGCTCACTTCCAGATATAGTGTCCATCTGCCTATCTTGGCTGTGAGTTTTTCCAGCATCATACTGAAAAGAGTGGCACGCTGCTCGTCATAGTCAGGATGGTACACGCCTTCTCCTGTTATCATGCAGTGGCGATAGAGGTAAGGTGGAAACCATGATGAACGATAGCGTACCATAGCCAGCATCTGTGCAGCAATGGTACCGTCGGCCGTCTCAATGGTCACAAGGTATGGCTTGAGTCGAGGCGTTTTCTTTGCCAACTTGAAATACTGCGTACTATGGAAGATGTTCTCTTCATGCAGTCCTTTCGGCAGATGGCTTTCTTTTGTATAGATATTGACGGATAGTTCGCTCATCGGGCGCAAAAATACAAAATCTTTCTTAAAATGCGTGCGATTTTACTGGAAATTGTTACCTTTGCATGAAAAATAACAAGGAAACTATTATGACAGACTTTAAGACTTTGGCTCAGATTCGCCGCTCACATCGTAAGTTTACGGAACAGGAAATTGATGGTGATGACGTAAAACTCATCCTTCGTGCAGCCTTGATGGCACCCACCTCTAAAGGCCAGCGTGCTTGGCAGTTTGTGGTAGTAGATGACAAGATGGACCTTGAGAAACTCTCTGATGCAAAGGAGATGGGAGGACAGTTCCTGAAGGATGCACCATTGGCTATCGTGGTTCTGGGTGATCCCATGCAGAATGATTGTTGGGTGGAGGACGGTTCTATCGCTGCTATCTCTATGCAGTATCAGGCTGAGGAACTGGGACTTGGTTCTTGCTGGGTGCAGATGCGTGGTCGCGGACTCAATGACGGCACCAGTGCTGACACCGTGATTCGTGGTATCCTTGATATTCCTGAGAACTACAATGTGCTGTGTGTTATCGCCTTTGGTCATAAGGCTGACGAGCGTAAGCCTCAGAATGAGGATAAGTTGAAGTGGGAAAACGTACACATTGAGAAGTGGTAATCGCGAAGTGGGAATGGATATCGTATTTGTAGGAGCTGGCCGATTGGCCACTAATCTGGCGAGAGCCTTAAAGGATGCAGGTCATCATATTGTGGCAGTCTATAGTCGTACGATGACCTCAGCTGTGGCTTTGAGTGATGTGGTGGGAGGCATACCTACGGATAACATTGAGGCTTTGCCTATGGAGGCAGATGCCTTTATCCTTTCTGTGAAAGATTCTGTGTTGCCTTCTGTCATTACTCAGTTGCAGAAGGGCAGGGAAGGGCAGACGTTCCTTCATACAGCAGGGTCTATCCCCATGACGATCTTTGGTTGTCATCAGCATTGCGGTGTGCTCTATCCTATGCAGACCTTTTCAAAGGAAAAGCAGGTGGATTTCTCGCGCGTACATTTTTTTATAGAGGGAAGTGATGGGCAGACGTTGACTTTGGCACGTAACATTGCCTCTGGGGTGTCTACTCATGTACATGAGTTATCTAGTGACGAGCGTCGCTACCTGCACTTGTCAGCAGTCTTTGCCTGCAACTTCGCAAATCACTGTTATGCCCTGTCAGCCAAGATTATGGAGGCTCATGGTATGTCCTTTGATGCGATGCTGCCGTTGATAAAAGAAACGACAGATAAGGTGGAGACGATGCATCCGCGCGATGCCCAGACAGGCCCTGCTATCCGATGGGACGAGAATGTGATGGCTGCCCAGAAAGCATTGCTTTCAGACGAGCCCGAGATGCAGCAGATATATGAATTAATGAGTAAAAGCATACATACACTGGCAAATGATTAATTACGATTTGACCAAGATTAAGGCCGTCATCTTTGATATTGACGGTGTACTCTCAGCTGAGACTATTACGCTGGGAACTGACGGATGGCCTCTGCGCACGGTGAATATCAAGGACGGTTATGCCATTCAGTTGGCTGTAAAAATGGGCCTTCATGTGGCCATTATGACGGGTGCCAATGTTGAATCTGTACGCGTTCGCTATGAGGCCTTAGGTGTGCAGGACATCTACGTGGGTTGTTCCGTTAAGATAAAAACCTATGAGGCTTTCCTTGAAAAGTATGGCCTGAGTGAGGACGAGGTGATGTATATGGGCGATGATATCCCTGATTTGGAAGTGATGCGTAGGGTAGGGTGTCCTGTCTGTCCTAAGGATGCATGCACGGAAGTAAGGGAAGTAAGCCTATACGTGAGTCATCGTGATGGTGGTTACGGTTGCGGTCGCGACGTCGTTGAGCAGGTGCTTCGTGCTCAGGGCAAATGGTTAAAGGACGAAAAAGCTTTTGGATGGTGATGTTTGAGAACTTGAAGAATTATCATATCATATTGGCCAGTAACTCGCCGCGTCGCCGTGAGTTGCTGGGCGGCCTGGGCATTCCTTTCGAGGTAAAAGTGTTGCCTGATATAGAGGAGGACTATCCTGCCGACCTGCCAGTGGGGCAGATTGCAGAATATATTGCCCGTGAAAAGGCATTGGCATATCGTGATTTGATGGCAGATAATGACCTGATTATCACGGCTGATACCATCGTGATTGTGGGTGATGAAGTCATGGGAAAGCCTGTCGATGCCGATGATGCCCGCAGAATGCTGAAAAAGCTGAGTGGCGTAGCTCATCAGGTTACAACGGGCGTCTGTCTGACCACGAAGGAAGAGCAACGTCATTTTTCTGTGACTACCGATGTAACCTTTAAGCAACTTACTGATGAGGAGATAAACCATTATGTCGAGGTTTATAAGCCTTTCGACAAAGCAGGCGCCTATGGTATTCAGGAGTGGATTGGCTATATAGGTGTCACCAGTCTGAATGGCAGTTATTTCAATGTGATGGGGTTGCCTGTTCAGCGCATATACACAGAAATCTCAAAGATGTAAGTCACAACTTGGGAAGTTGCAGGTCATAACTCAGCCACTTGTGATGCATAACTCTTAGACTTAGAAACGTAAAGTGGCACTTTATGATTTTTCCTAAAAGAAAGGGACCTCATTCGTTAGAATGAAGTCCCTTTCTTTTTTTTGTAGTATATCTTTATGTCTTACTCGTCTCCGTATTCCGACAAGTTCTCGGCTTCTTCATCAGGATCACCACTACCCAAATCCATCATTGTAGAGTAGTTGTCCTCGGTGATATCATCATCATTTGGATCCTCAATCTCTACGTCGTCCTCGTCGGGCTTGTTGTAGTTGTCCTCAATCTCAACATCAGCATCCTCGTCTTCCTCGTCATCGCTATAAGTATTGAACTTCATGCGGGGCTTTTCTGATTCGGGCTTTATCTTGGCAAAGATAGCTTCAACCCATGAGCCTTTGGCTACTTCCAATACTTCAAATCCGTCTTCAACCTTTTTCTCATAGAGGCCGCCTTTCTTGTGCAGACGATCCTTGGGGAGTGTGGTGGTAGAGATGTCGAAGCCACTCTCAATGATGTCTTTGATGCTCTGTGACAGAGAATCCCATCCGCCACCGAAGTTGCGGTCGAGTACCTCGATAAGCTTAGCAGCTGTGATATGACGTATGTTCTCGTAAGTCAGGTCGGTAACTCGCATGATAGGCTTCTTCTTGATAGCCCATGTAATTTTCTTGTCACCGTCTAGTTTCACCTGTCCTACCTTATAGCCGAGTTTTTCATATTTAGCCTGAATGGGTTTTGAGTCGGCAGGTACTTCCTCAACCATGAATGCCGAGCGGATAATGTCAACAAAATGGCGTAGATTCTCTTTTACCTCAGCATCCTTATCAGCACCTTCCCACATACGGAAGATGTCATTCTCCTGGATGTCCCATACTGTGCTCTTCGTCAGTGTCTTCAGCGTCAGCACTTTCTTTTCTCCTTGCTGTTCCATACTTCTTATTCTTGTTTTTCTAGTTTCACAGCGCAAAGATACAATAAAAATTTTGATATGCAAGTGAAAATGCAGAAAATTATAGAGATAAATTCAGGAATTCTTTGTATTTTTGCAGTCATGAATAAACAGTTACAATTAGAGTCGTTAGCACAGGCCGTTAGCGAGATTGCTAGACGGGCTGGCGCTTATATCAGGGAAGAGCGATTGAAATTTTCCTTGGAGAGTGTGGAACGTAAGCATGCGCACGACTATGTGTCGTATGTAGATAAAGGTTCGGAACGTCTGATAGTGAGTGCTTTACGTGAACTTCTGCCTGAGGCAGGCTTCATTACCGAAGAGGGAACGACAAAGGTAGATGATAGTTCAAACGTCCAGTCTCAGACTTCAGCTCTCATCTGGGTTATCGACCCTCTTGACGGTACCACCAATTTCATTCATCGCTATGCTCCTTATGCTGTGAGTATAGCCCTGATGGAGGGGCATGATGTCCTGCTTGGTGTTGTCTATGAGATATGTAACGATGAGTGCTTCTATGCTTGGCAGGGTGGCGGAGCGTATGTAGAGGTAAAAGATGGGATGAAAGTGGCTAGATGTGAGAGACTGCAGGTGAGTAAGAATAAGCTTGAGGATGCGCTGCTGTGTTTGCAGTTGCCTTATGATAGCGATGCCTACAAACCCGTAATCAAACATCTTATAGACAGCCTTTACGGAAACGTTGGCAGTATCCGTATGTGTGGATCAGCTGCTATGGCTCTCTGTTATGTAGCTGCGGGACGTCTGGATGGTTATGCAGAGAAGCATATTGGCCAATGGGATTTCATGGCAGGGGCACTTATCGTGAAAGAGGCAGGCGGCACCGTAACCGACTATTCTGGTGCTGATGACTTTACGCAGGGTAATAGTGTCGTGGCTACTAATGGTGTTTTTCAGCAAGACCTCTTGAATATTATTCAAACAGCATAAAGAGATACTATGGCAGACTATATACTAAATGATCATAACAAGGAGGAGTTTCCGCCTGCGCATACGGCAGAGCATCTGCTGAATCAGACTATGATACGCTTATTTGGCTGCGATCGTAGTTTCAATGCGCATGTGGAAAGGAAAAAGAGTAAAATGAGTTTTCACCTGGATCAAAAACCTTCTCGTCAAGAGGAGAAGGAGATAGAACGCCGTATGAATGAACTGATAGACGAGGATATGCCTGTGACGTTCGAATTCGTTACGCGGGATAATCTGCCCGAGGGTGTGAAACTAGACCGTTTGCCCGATGATGCCAGTGAGACTATCCGGCTGGTTCGTATCGGTGATTATGATGTCTGTCCGTGTATAGGTAAACATGTGCGCTCTACTTCCCAGATAGGACGCTTTGAAATGCTGGGTACCAACTGGGACGAGCAAGAACGCTCCTTTCGCGTGAGATTTAAAATCGTATGAAAAAAAGAAAGCCTTCTGAATTCAGAAGGCTATTTTCATAAATACGGGATAGTGGTCGGAGTAATTGATTTCCTTAGTGTAGTAAGACTCACCTTCCAACTGACTGTCGTGGAAAATATAGTCGATACGTACCTTCTTCTTACCACTGTCGTAAGTGTACATGATGCCTTTACCGCATTCCTTAAAGCCATCAGTGAGGTCGCCCAACATGGTGTTGTAAACATAAGAATAGGGCACATCATTGAAGTCACCGCAAACAATGGTGGGATATTCTGATGACTTGACAAGATTGGCTACAAGGTCTGCCTGACGGGCTCGGATTGCCATACCGCGGGTGTAGTTACCATAGATGGCTCTGACAATAGCATTACCTTCTATAGAATGTCCCTGTATTTCGCTTTTCGCAGCCCGATGGAGTACGCCATTGAAACCAGTGGTCTCCAGATGGACATTGAATACGCGAACTATGCGGCTGTTGACGTTGACGTCTGCCCACATGCCACTGTTATTTGTAGGACCGAAATCTATAAGGTCATGACGCTCAATAGGGTAGCGACTATAGATAACCATATCGTTACGTCCTGTAGCCATATATGGGAAATATCCTTTATAACTATTAGAATTGAGCTTGTCACCACTGATGTCCTCGTACTCCTGTATGCAGAGGATATCCACGCTCTGACGTTTCATCTCTGCCAAAATATCCTGCGACTTGAATCCAGAGGTTTCCCTGCCAAACATCGCTACGTTGTAAGTAGCAATCTTAATACCCGAACGGCTAGTCTCGCCCTCGTTGAAAAGTCCTGGCTGGAACACGGTGCTCATGTAGGGGATGCTGCAAAGCAGTGTGATACCAGGAATGGCCATCCAATGCCAGCGACGACGCACAATCCAATAGATGAGCATGATGACATTTCCGCCCAACAGGAACGGCAGAACATAGACAAGCATAGCCATTGCCGTGCTGGAGGCTGGGTCAACAGTGCCACCAAAGAGTCCGAAAATTGTAAAAACTGCCATCAATGTACTGATGAGCAGGAACATGAAAGAAATGTATTTGTAAACTGCTTGTTTACCCATAATAGATGGATATGGCTAAATTATGATCCAATGTAATGGCTGATTTTTTCAATGAGGTCTTCTACATTGAAAGGCTTGGCCATAAACTCATCGCAACCTGCAGCCTTGGCCTCGCGGATGTTTTCTGGGAATGCAAAGGCACTAAGCATGATGATGGGCACCTTATTATTAACCTCCTTGATAATACGTGTGGCATCAAGACCGTCCATCTCTGGCATTCTGACATCCATCAGGATAAGGTCGGGATGCTCTTCTTCATTCATGGTGACAGCTTCAATACCGTTGTGAGCACGTATGAGGTTATAGCGCTTCTGGAGCACAATACGTACCAACTCGTAGTTACTCTCTTCATCCTCGGCAACCAACACCGTTTTCATGGCTTCCTGGTTAACGGGATTTTCTACGCGGAGGGTACGCATATTGTTAGAGCGGGTGGTTACTGTAACACCGCTGATAGATCCATTGAAAGGCAGTGTAAACGTGAAGAGTGAACCCTTACCCAAAGTTGACTCAACGTCAATGGTACCACCCATCTTTTCCACGATAATACGGCACAGGGCTAATCCAAGGCCGAATCCACGCTGCTGCTCTGCATCCTGAGATGCGTATGTGTCGAAAATATGCTCAATGAAGTCAGGATCAATACCTGTACCTGTGTCTTTGACGAAGAAACGAATCTCCTGTGTATCTTTCAGAACTTCGTATCCAAATGTGATGACACCTCTTGGCGTGTGCTTCAACGCATTAGAAATCAGGTTTGAGAATACCTGAGTAATGCGGTTCTCGTCAGTATTCATAGTGACGGGAAGCGGGGGCTTATTCCATACCAAGCTAACAGTATCAGGGCAGCGGAACTTAAAGAGCTGCTTGATACTACTCATGAGGTAATTAAGATCCGTGGGATTGTTCTTGACAATGATTTCACCCGATTCTACACGTGAAAGATCCAGAATTTCATTGACGAGGCTTAGAAGTCGGCTGTTATTGCTCTCAATGATTTCCATATAGTTCATACGGTCTTCTTGAGAATCAGTTTCTACCATAACACGAGAGAAACCTTCAATAGCATTCAGTGGGGTACGAATCTCATGCGACATATTGGCAAGGAAGAGAGACTTCATCTTGCTCGCTTTCTCCGCCTTGTCAGCCTTTTCTTCGTACTCCTTCAATTTGCGATTGGCCTTTTCCAGCTGCAAACTGACTTCTTCCAGTCTTCTACTGACTTCAG
>Ga0310690_10004631_pt1 | contig 19310 bp, 40 predicted proteins | sample AusTroGonzalo_MG_2_FD_207661 | JGI IMG/M metagenome (GOLD analysis project Ga0310690, IMG submission 207661) | Bovine rumen microbial communities from tropical cattle in Woodstock, Queensland, Australia - Gonzalo_04 (v2) (version 2) | ecosystem: Host-associated > Mammals > Digestive system >...
AAGAATTGGATTATTATATACGTGAGAAGGTTAAGAAGGAATATGCGTTTTATTTAATAAGAGAAGATGGAAGAGATGTAATTTTTTTTACGAAAGGAGATATGTAAAGAATGCTTCACGCTTTGTTTTTATTTGGGTGTGGATTAACTGGTTATACAATTGGTTATCGTCTTGCTACGGGAGAGTGGTGGTGGAAATAAAGAAAATGGGTGAGTAGAATTTGTGGATGAAGGGATAGGGTAGATAAAAAAGTAAATGAGTAAGGAAATGGTAGAATAGATAGATAGATGGGTAAGGATGAAGGAGTAAAATGGGTAAATGGAGTTTGTGGGGTCCGATCGGTTGTATTACATCGCATCCTCAAATCACCCTGCCCGTCACCGCCATATATCCATTTCTTTTCTCCTTTTGGTCCTACTATATCCGCATATACCGATCGGTTACATATCAAAAATCTAAAGTAATGTAACCGACCGGACCGCATATGCAAAAAATCCCTGCTCTGACGCATATTTTAATTTTACGCCAGAGAGGGACTTCTGTTATTATTAGCCTATTGGACTATTGCTCTGTCTACGGGAGCAAAATCTAATCAGTCAGTTACGTTTTCGAAAGGTGGATTTTTATACACAAAATCGTGGCGAATTTAATTATTCCCAGCCCATTTCCCGCAGAAACTTCGCAAGGGCTTCATCGGTCTTATTCTTCTTACTATCGGAAGGAACAACCTTAATGACATTGCGGTCTTCAGTGTCTTTATAGTTCGGCTTGTCGTCTGTGCGCAAATCATCCAAGGATTTCAACAAATTGACATAATTAGACAGCACATTGGTCTTTGCTAGTTCGGCGATGCCTTCAAGAGCAGCTTGAAGTTCAGTCTGCGCGTTTTCGCTTGCAAAAATGTCCATAAGATCTGTCTCACCAATCTCATAGAAGAAATCGGCAATGGCATCACAAAGAATACGTGCCGCGTTAGCGCATGCTTTCTCAATGCGCTTTTCATTTTTGTGCGCAAGCAGTGCCGCGTCCTCTTCTTTCTTCTTTTGGACAGCGGTATTAAGGGCGTCACTTAGCTGTTTCGCCACTTCATCCTCGGTTGCACCATCGCGCAACATTGCGAGGATATCGTCAATACTATTCATAAATAATACTCTCCTTTTATCATTTTCTACCTATATTATAACATAAAATTTTTGAAAAGTCAAGTATGCGACCGGTAATTTGTATGCTACTTTTGGATTGCCAATTTGACTTTTTTAAAAAAATATGTTATAATATAAGGGAGGGAGGGAGGGGAGACCCTCTGTTAAAACATATGTTATTGGCTCGCATATGCGAGCACAAAAATGACCGGTCGGGTATCCGACCGGTCTATGTTATAGAGAGAAGAGAGGAAGAAGAACATCTATATTACAAGGAGAGAAAAACAATGTATTGGGGGAGCATATGTAATGTCACCGACCGGAATGCTAGGGGGTGGGTGTTACGGGAGAACGCGCATATGGGCTCACTTTTGCCCTGTCGATCGGCGCATATGTGATGTGTTACGCGACCGGGATTTCGGTCCTACGCCTTCGTCTGCGGACCGGCGACCAATTCCGGGAAAATCATTTTTTACCATTTATTTACAACATTCTACAACATTTTTTAGGAGATTACACTATAACGCAAACTCGGCTGGTTGGCTCGCTAACCAGCCGCCAAAAATGGGAAATTATACGAATCTTTGTATAATAACACATTTCCGATTTATTGTCTGTTGATGCCCCTCTGCGCAAATACGAGACACCCCGAAGGGTCTCGGCGTTAACACCATGTAGAAGGCGCTTTTCCGCAGAATTCGCAAAGCAAACACTTTTTACAATCTTCGCTTTGCGAACAGTTTACCATAAGTAATAGTAAAGCTTTTACCACGTCAACAGGCAATTCGTTCACCTCTCTTATTCTCTTTACATTTATATTATATCAAATTTTTTGAAAAAAGTCAAAGAAAAACGCCGAAGGGTTTAGTCTTCGGCGTTTAGGTCAGTGTAGTTTTACATCCGGTTTGATAGGGTTCTTCCACCAAAGGGAAGAAAATCCAAAGCAGGTCGTCAAGCAAATTATTGACAGAAGAGAAATTAAAAAATTCATCTGCCCCACAGTAGGTCATCAGACTGGTGGGCTTATCGGTGTATTGGGCGACAATTACTCTTTTGCCTTTGGCGTAGGCATAGCCCTGTTCCCAGTTTGTGCCGGCAGTGCTTTCGCGTCCGGGAGATACCATGAAAAAAATATCGCATTCATCAATAGCTTTGATGTCGGCGTCAAAAACCTTTTGTGCCCATGCTTCTTGCGACATATCCCAGGCATCCGGAATTTTGAGTTCAAAAGGACAATAGACCTCAAAATCACAAGTGCGCAGAAGCTTTGCGATTTTCATCATATCCGTGCGCTGTTCAGTAGCGCAAGAACCTGCGAGATAAATTTTTTTCATCATTTTATCTCCCTTCTAATTTTTGTAATTGGTCAATACACTGACCAATAATACAGTGTTCAAAGTATCCATCATCAAGTCGAGCAAAACAATAACGAATTGCTCTGACTTCATTGGGGTCAGTACAACTTGTAATATATTCTTTTTCCCATGGATGGCAAGAAGCATTGTGCCATCGTTCTCCATAAAGTTTATAATAATAATCAATCATAACTTTATCTCCTTTCTTTTCTGTGTCTTTATTATATCATGCGGAAGGGCTTTTGTCAAGCCCCTTTCCGCAAAATTTCAAAAATTTCTTCGGGGGTGTAAGCACCTTCACCCCATTCGGCTCGGACATTTTCATTATCGTCAAAGAGAATATCTCCATCGGACTTGAAAATTTCCTTCGGCAGACCATAGACCGTGATGTGGATTTCATCAAAATCTACGCTCGGTAGATGCTTTGCAAGCCATCTGCGCTTTGCTTCGGCAATTTCTCTGTTATACTGACCGGGAGTATTTTCCGCACCCCACGAAATAATGCCGATACGATTTCCCTCTGCCTGCACTCTGTTCAACATACGAGCGAGAGAAGCGAAGCGGTGAAGAGGTCTTGCGACTTCGTAGGGGTAGGTGTCCTTGTTCCGCAGATACTCAAGCCAATTCCGCACACCATAGAAATCGGCAAGCGTTCCGTCCATGTCAAAGTAGTAGGTCATGTTTTGTTCTCCTTTCTATTGGGGTTTATCGCCCCTCTGTGATTATAGTATACCACAAGAGGGGCGGATTTGTCAAGCTTTATTTTCAAACATTTCAACGGTTCTTTCAACCACATTGTCCCACGCAAACACAAATGCGAAGAACAAAATAATGTGAAAGATAGGAAATGCGCTCATGATAATAGAACGCAGAAGTGCGATTATCCTTTCAACAGGGGACGGGCGAGGGATTTGTTTATCAGGATGCTTTTTTTCGTATCTCTGCGCGGCGGCGATACTGCCGAAAACACCGAGCAGATAAGTCATGATGGTAAATGCGAGCCAGATAATAAAGATTGTTTTCATTTTTTTTATTTCCTTTCTTTTTTTCTTTATTATACCATATTTTTTCCAGTTTGTCAAGTATTATTTTTTCAGAAAATACAAAATAATCAGACCAACAGTAACAGCAAGAAAGCAACTGTCCTTAACCTTGTCGGGAGTGGGGCGTTTCATGGTAAAGGTGCGGAAAACGCCGATGAGGTTGGCGATGAGATAAAGTCCCTGTCCTGCGATGTAGTTACCGCCGATAATGATTTGCGCGACAAGGCACAGAGCAAGAGAAATGTAGAGTAGATTAGCGACAATGTTTTCTTTCATGTTTTTGTTCTCCTTTCATTTGGTATCTGTATTATAGCACACTTTTCATTGTGTGTCAAGTACTTTTTTATTGACGAAGGGGGGAGCGACCCCCCTACGGCTATTTCACCACATTTTTTTGTTCATCTTATGCGAGAAACTGGTTGTTTAGCAAATAGCAAGCATCTTTCCAATAAGCTCTCACGGCAACAGTATTTGATTCAAGGACGGATGCCGATTGTCCTGTTATAGTCCATGCTGGGGTTGAGCGCTACTCCCTCGGGACGGTTATAGTATAACATACCGAGGCGTATTTGTCAAGCACTTTTTGGGAAAAAATAAAAAAAATTTTTAAGATGCGGAAATGGATATTTATTCAATGGAGTGTATATTTATTCAAAATTCGGCGCGCTGCGATAGCAAGCGCGCCGCTGAATAATTATTCATGGGGGTGTATACTTATTCATTGTGTAAAATGACGAAAATCACCCCGCATTTTTACAGGGTGATTTCATAGGTCTTTCGGATAGTAATGTAGACTTTTTTGGGTTTCTGCTTACAGCAAAAGCGGTCATTCCGCACAAAGGCACCGATTTCCGCATCTTTCCATGCTCTGCGTGTTTTGTCCTCATAGCGCAAGGTGTTATATTTGGAAAGTTTAATTGTGCAATCATACTCAAACTCTTGGTCTTTGGGCATTTTGTACAATTTGGCTCGGCGGTAGTTTCTGGTGTGCTCAGCTTTTCGTCTCTTTAGGTCATTGGTAGTGCCGATTTTTAGCATGTAGTTCCCATTTTCGTCTACATAGTGTCCTACATAGAGAAATTCTTTGGGATTTTTCACAAATACTTCCTTTTTTGGTCTCAAAAGGGGATTTTATTCCCCTTTTGGCTTGAATTTGTTGAGATTTTTCTTCACAAGGGTGATTTCATACCAGTTTTCGCCGATTGAGAAACGGATTTGGCGATTTTTGTTGATAATTTCAACATTTTTAGTGGGAAAACCACTTTTTTTGTCGAAAAATTCAGCAATTTCCGCAACAATCGCTTCTTTTTCTTCATCCGGCTTGCGTTCTACGGTTTTTTTCACCCTTTTGTGCGTGTCGCAATTGGCATACTTTTTTGCCCTTTTTTCATCCTCTGGTGACAGGTCAAAGCTAACACGTTTGCCGTGGTCAATGTCTGAATCGGCTTGAATAATGTCGATTGCTTCTTCCCTTGTGCAACCGAGGGTTTTCATCAGTTTTGCGACTTGCGCTTCATTCATTGGCGTTGCCCCCTTTCATGGTCTTATTATAGCATACCGTAGGGGTTTTGTCAAGTATTTTTTTTAGATTTGTGAGGGGGATTTCTCCCCCTCACCGCAGGAGGGTCACTCCGCCAGCTCGTAGAAAGTATGACGCTTCTCGACGACCTTGTTGACAGAGCCATCCGCAACCAGTTCACGCATCAGGTACGCAACCTTGGCAACGGAAAGTTCGGCAGCCGCAGGAGTGGGCAGACCGGCAATATCCGCACCGGAATAACGGACACCGACTTCCATCTCGTCCACGATAGCGATACGCATTTCCTTATCGGCGTTGCGCTTGGCGATTTCCTTTTCGGACGGCTTGCGCTCGGCAGAGTTCTTCTTGTCGAGCAGGGCAAGCTCGTTGACGAGATAGGGCTTGTCCTCTTCATGGGCATAGGACAGGATACGATTGATGTACTCACGCTTGGTAATTCTCTTTGACATAGTATCAACTCACTTTCTCTGTTTGTGGGGTTTATCAGCTCCCCTTGATTACATTGTTATTATAGCATACTTTTTTGGGTTTGTCAAGAGTTTTTTCAAAAGTTTTTTAACTTTTTTCGGGTCGAGCTCTTAACCGTTCGGGGCTTTTATTTTGCGGTTGCCCCCCGCCCTCTTGACATTGATAGTATAGCACATTTATAATCAAAAGTCAAGAAGTATTTTTATACATTTTAAAGAATATTTATGCGGAAATGATTTTGCCTCAAAAAGTTGGAAATTATACAACATTCACAATTCCGGGAAATTTTACGATTGAATTTTTGTTGATTTTGCCTATTGACAAATTGTGTGAGGTGTGGTATAATGGAATTTCGGCGCGCCACGCCAGTGAGCGCGCCGATGAATATTTATGCAAGGAACTGTATAAATATTCAAATGAATAATTATACATCCGCATGAATAAAAATACACCGCCCCTCACAACTTTGGGGGGCGGTGCTTGGTCAGCTTGAGCGTGTAGGAAGCGCCCTCAAACTCAAACAGAATTTCCGTTTCGGTTTTCATTTCCAGGACTTTTGCCCCAGCGCCTTCGAGCGGAATTCTACAGAAATCAAGGATGCGCTTTTTGGTTTCGTCTACCTTGCGCTCACGATGGACTTCGGTTTTTTTGCGGTCGGCGCGTCTTGCTTTCTTCGCTCCCGCCTTGCGGTCTTCGGGCAGTTCGTACAGCTTCGCGCCCCGGTCGATTTCCTTGTCTTCTTCCATGAGTTCAAGGGCTTCGGCTTCGCTGATGTTAAGGGTCTTCATCAGCTTGAGGACTTCGGGCTTGGGCATGGGAATCATGCTCCTTTCGTTTTAGGGTGGGGGAGAGGGTTTCCCCTCTCCCCTTGGGGGTCACTCCGCGAGGCGGTAGAAGGTGTGACGCTTCTCCACAACCTTTTCCACGGAGCCGTCCGCAATCAGTGCGCGCATGAGGTAGGATACCTTCGCGGCGGACAGGTCGGGCACAGCGGCGAGGGTGGGCAGAGCCTTCACCATCTCGGCGGCGGAATACTTCACGCCCATCTCCATCTCGTTGACGATGGCGTTCCGCAGGTCAGCGTCAGCATTACGCTTGGCGATTTCCTTCTCGGTGGGCTTACGCGCAGAGGCGTTCTTCTTGTCGAGCAGGTCGAGTTCATGCTCCAGGAAGGGCTTATCTTCCTCGTGGGCATAGGACAGGATGCGGTTGATGTACTCGCGCTTGGTGGGGGACTTACGATTAGCCATATTATCACTTTCCTTTCATGTCGGGTGGCAAGCCCTTTTGTTTTATTTCGTTCCCCTTGGAACATCTTAATTATATCACAGGGGGAATGATTTGTCAAGCATTTTTTTTAATTTTTTTTATTTTTTTTGGTGGGGGCGATTACTCGCCCCACAACTCAAAAATGTACTGGGCAATCCGTTCTTCTTCGGGAATAGGGATTTTCCGTCCGTCAAACTCTTTCTGAAAGAGTCTTTTCCGCATAGCTTTGTGCTGTCTGATGCAATAGGCAAGAATTTCCTTTTCAATCAGAACATCTTCAAGCCCGGTGTGACTTTCCACAAAGTCATTATCGTGGGAAATGAAGCGGTAGAGGATTTCCGCGGTTTTGCGTGGATTTCCATTTTTCAGCGTGTAGCCGTTTTCTTCGCAGAAACGGCGGTAGGTGGGCATCGGACAAATGACATCTTGTGCCATTTTCATGGTATCCCAAATTTCCGTGCCGTAGGGGAAAAAGTATCTGCGCTTGCTTTTGGTGGTGTATCTCTGCGTGGTGTTCAGAGCGTTCAAATCGAACCTTGCATTGTGAGCGCAAACAGTGTTGCAACCAAAACGGCGAAGGTCTGCGGTGAATACTCTTTTTGCATACGCAAGGGAAATGATTTTGCGCTTGCCTTGTTCAATGTCTGCGAGGTAGTTGGGAATCTTTTCTGCATAGTAGGCGGTCTGCATAAGGTCGCGTTCGTAGCAGAAAATATCACTGATAACATACGAACGCTGGCAATATACATTCCCTTGCTTGTCTACAATCGCCCATCCGAGGTCATAGACAAGCGGTTCGTCAAGTCCGTTTGCAGTTTCCGTATCTACAACTGCAATATACTTCTTGCGGTGGTCAATCTTCAATGTTGTAAAACTCCTTTCTCCGTGGGGCGTATCTTCATTTCCCCATCGGCAAGGTTATTATAGCACATGAGGGAATAAAAGTCAAGGGGTTTGAGAAAAAAATATTTATTCATTCTATTGGATGATTATACACTTTCGTCAAAATGCACAAAAATCGCCAAAAAGTTGGAAATTGTGCAGGTTGTACAATTCTGGGAGAAAAAATTATTGAAAATTTGTGCATTTTGCCTATTGACAAATTTGGGGCGGCGTGGTATAATAAAATTTCGGGGCGCCTGGGTCGTGGGCGCCCCGCCGAATATTTATTCAAAAGAATGAATATTCGGTGGATTAGTTTTTATTTTTAATATTTATTGAATGTTTCGCGCTTGATGTATAGAGGGATAAACCCAAAAAGGAAATACCCTGTATATTTGTCGATTTGCCAATAGTCTTTATTTTTAGTCCATGTTTTGCGGATAATCATTTTTTATTCTTCCCCTTTCTGATTTCTCGGTTTGCGCTTAAAGGAGCCTTTGCCCTTTTTCGCAGGAACTACGCATCCTCTGCGTTTGAACAGCAGATACTGCTGAAGTTCTTCATCACTCATTTTCGGTCGATAGTTCTGTTTCTTCATTTGGGTTATCTCCTTTCTTTTTGTGATTATAGTATGGCACAGATGTGCGGAAATGTCAAGTGTTTTTTTGTTTGGTGAGAATTTTTTAATCCTCACCAAACATATTGTCCCAACATTCAGAACAAATACCGGAGACAAGAATTTCACGGTCATTGGCATTGAGATATGGGAATGCAGTCTGAACCGATTTTTCATGTATTAACCAACTCCAGTAATCAGCTTCACTGACCTCTACCTCGTGATACTTGCCACAGAACGGGCAATTGCGACCTACATAAACGCTATCTTCGAACATGATATTATCTCCTTTCTTTTTGTACCTATATTATAACACACTTTGGAGCGATTGTCAAGAGGGAATTTTAAATTCCCTCTGAAATAATTACGCGGTGTTCGGGGTGTCTCCAAGTATCTTCATAGTGATACTCGACCCGACGGGTCTTGATGTTGATTTGATAGCATTCGTTAATATTACGATTGGGATAAACCTGAAAAGTTTCTCCAAAATAAGATGAGGTAATGCGTTCAACGCAAATGGAAACATCACTTTCCAGTGCTTCGGTGAGAATGTCGAGGGCTTCATAGAAATCACGAATGAACATTTTGTTGTATCTCCTTTCTCTTGGTGATTATAGTATAGCACATTCGGGAGAAAATGTCAAGAGATTTTTTATAAATTTTTAGAATGAATTTTTATACAGGCTATTGTATATTTATTCACCGACCGCCGCTGTAGTGAGCGGCCGGTCGATGAATATTCATTCAAAAAGGTGAATGTTCATTCAATTAAAGGGGTGACCCCTGGTAATTTATACCAGGGGTCACAGCGCAGAAAGGAAGGAGAACACTTTGGGAGGTATTGGTGCGACGGGGGAGGCTCGAACTCCCGACCCCCTGCTTAAAAGGCAGGTGCTTCTACCGACTGAGCTACCGTCGCATTTAGAAAGGTTGGCGCGTAATTATTTAAACCGTGACGCGCCAGCACGATGCCAGTCATTGTTACAGTCGGGGACTGGGACCCAGTGACATGAATCATCCGGTTGATTTTGGTTGGGGAGATAGGCCGGATAAATGACCCCGTGGGGCGCCTTATTCTCTTACCCCTTTATTTCGGCGCTGTCCTGCTTATCCACAGCATCCGACCACAGGTGGGACGCCTGATACGAGTTTCTCAAGGGTACAGGACAAAGTATTTTTGATTTCTTTTCTTTACACTTATATTATATCATATTTTTTTTGAAATGTCAAGAAAAATTTTTTTTAATTATTCTTGAACATTTCTTCCAGTTCTTCAAGATAGCGGTCATCCTCAATGTAGAACAGGTCATTTCCGGTTTCACACTGGAGATTGTTCACAATCTGTCCAAACCGCAGGTCGGGCTGGGTCATCCACAGTTCCGCGAATTTAGCGAGAAAGGGATAGATACGAGCAGGGTCTCTCATTTTTATCACCCCTTAGAACTATTACTGCTTCGCAGGAAGAGGTTGAAGATGAACAGGATGGCAAAGGCGATAAGGAACCAAGTGCCATAAGTCCATGCGGTCAATGCTGTCCACTTCGTGAAAACGAGGTACAGAATTCCGGCGGTGGGCAGGGCTTCCAGTCCGCTAAACAGAGCAGAAACGATGATGGCGAAGATGATGATACCGATGATTGCAAGCATTTTTTTAACTCCTTTCATTTTCTGATTAGATTATAACATATTTTTCATTGTTTGTCAAGTGTTTTTTTTTATTTTTTTTGATTGAGGACGATTTTTCAATCGTCCTCTTCCTCACCGCAGTAGTATGCCGCGTCATCACACTCCTGCACAGGGTCAAATTCCGGGTACATCATGCAGTTGCCATTGGCATCGAAATAGGGGCAAGTGAAATCTCCGGATGGACAGATGAAATAGTTGATGTTTTTCATTGGGGTATCTCCTTTCCTTTTGTGTCTTAATTATAGCACACTTTTCGGGATTTGTCAATAGGTTTTGTAAAAAAATTTTTATGAATTTTTATTCACTAAGGTGTATAATTATTCAAATGCCGCTCGTCGCGCAAGTGGACGAGCGGCCGAATAAATATTCAGCCGCTTGTATTTTCAATCTAAATAAATTCCTTCTTCCATCTTATCGAAAATATAATAAATATTTTCGATTACTTCTTCGATAAGTACAAAGATTTCAGAACTATCAAAGTCTTTGGCTTTAAGTGCATCAGCAAGATTGCTGAGTATGGTTTCAAAAGCATTTTTAGTAGCTTCTTCTTCGGGCATCAGCCTTGCCGAAAAATAATTGTGGTGAATATAGTTCATTATTTTTCTCCTTTCTTACACAAGATATTTAGCGACCTGTGCTTTGGGGACTTCCTTGAAATATTCAAGGGCTTCCTCGGCGGTCAGCCATCCACGGACACCATCTTCCCATTCGTCCGGATTCTGAATCAGTGCCGACTGAATTTCAATCAGACCTTTTTCATATCCGTAGGTTCCCCAATGACAGACCGCATCAATCATCGGCTTTTCAAGGGACGGCGAAAAAATTTGCAGACCAAAGTCCACATCTTCTTCACGCGGCGCAGAAAAAGCCGGGAAAGCAAGGACTTCAAAGGGGATGCCGTTAAGGGTGAGCAGGCGAATGAGCTTATTCATTTGAGGATAGGTATTTCTTTTCATTTGGATTTATCTCCTTTCGTTTTCTGTGACTACATTATACCACGCTTTTGAAAGAATGTCAAGGGGTTTGTGAAAAAAATTTTTTACACAAAATCCCCAATGTTAGTGACAATTCGTGCGGAAATAAAATGCTTAACTACGGACAGGGTAGCATAGAAAGCCATGTCCTTGTGATAGTTTGCATCAAAATCGAGAATTGCGTTCAGATTTCCGCGAGAGGGGTTCAGATGATAGCGGAAGAACAGGCGGTCACGCCATGCCGCAGGGTCTTGCTCCGGAATGAGCAATTCAAAGGGAATATCATTAGACAGCAGGTAGTTAATGACTACTTGATGTGCAGAAATGAAAACCTTTTTTCCGCCATCGCTGATAATCTGCGCGGTTTTGACATACTCGGCTTCCCATCCATCACGCTTGATGAAGCCAGAGCTGTCAAGGTCAACCGTGGTGTCGGGGTGGTTTCGGCAGTAGGTACTCTTTCCGCAACCCTGGTATCCGCAATAAATCATGTTGTGTATCTCCTTTGCTTTTGGTATCTACATTATACCATACTTCCGGGAGATTGTCAAGAGGTTTGTGAAAAAAATTTTTTGAATATTTATTCAGTAGGGTGTATATTTATGCGAAAACCGGTCGCTACGTGAGAAAGCGACCGGCTGAGGATTTCTCCTCAGCCGAGTTCGATGATTTGGTAATAGTTCCAAAAACTCATCTGGTTGGTGGGGTCGCAGAGGTCATAGAGTTCGTTGGCTTCGGCAAAGGCTTCCCGCAGCCCCTTGGCGGTAGCAGGGAAAATATTTCCGCATTCGATGTTCTGAATCAGTTTCATTTGAGGTTCCCCTTTCGTTTCTTTCTGTCTGTATTATAGCACATCTTTTGGATTTTGTCAAGCATTTTTAAAAAAATTTTTGGGTTGCGGATTAGTCCGCAACCCATGTGTAAATCTTAATGGTGGGAGTAATGGTTTTCTTAACCGTGGCCCAATGGTATCTACGCCCGCCGCGGTAGTTGGGATTGTCGATACGGTACTCGCGTCCCTTATCATCATGCACAATGAGCATGAGCGGTTCTCCGTTTTCATCTTCGCAGGGAACATAGTCTTCAACTTCAATTTCGATGGGATCGCCGTCGCGCTTTTCCATCTTGATGAAATTGCCTTGCCGCAGGTGGCGCAGAATCTGTCCCATCCTTGCCGGATAAGTTTTGTGGCGGCTATATTCGGGGCCGAACACAGCGGTGCCGATTTCCTTACAGGAGACAGGGCTGGTCTGCTTGCGCAGAAACTCAACCACGGGTTCAACATACTCAACATTTCTCAGAGCATTTTCGACACTCACATAGGTCTTTTCATACTTGTTAGCTTCCATTTTTTATTTCTCCTTTTATTTTATTCTTTTGGTGGGAGGGGACGAATTAGCGTCCCCTCTTGGCGGCGATTTCTCGCGCCCTCTCCGCCTGTTCCTTGCGGAGCTGGTTGATGTACTCACGGCTTGCCGTGATGGTGATGCCATTGGTGAGGGTGTAGGTGATGGTGTCGTTGTTCTTCATGGTATTTTCCTTTCTGGTTTTGGGGTTTTCCTTCCCTTTGTTGTCTTAATTATAGCATATAGCTTGAGATTTGTCAAGCACTTTTTTTATTCATAATTGTAAGCCATGCACTGATGAATCCGAGCAATGTCAAGCAGAGCAAAGGGGACAATTTCATTAGCTTTATAAAAGCGTCGAACCTGACCGGGTCTTGCAATCAGTTTGGTAATCAGTTTGCCGGAGTATTGATTGTAGATCGTAATAATTCCGGTATCACTCAGCTTATGGATTTCCGGACCGTTGCGGTGTCCTTTGTCGACGATAATAGTTTTGACGTTTTGACCTTCGCCAATCTTCTGAATCAGAGCATTGCGCATCGTGCGTTCATTTTCCCAGTGGTAAGAGTTCATTGGAATAGCCCCTTTCCTTATCTCTGGGTATAGTATAGCACAGATTATGGGATTTGTCAAGCATTTTTTTAAAAAATTTTTTATGAATTTTTATTCACTAAGCTGTATATTTATGCGAATTTCGCGCGCCTCGAACGTGGGCGCGCGACTCAACAAAAAACCGATGACCGCCTCAGCAGTCATCGGTGTAGCACCCCATGTAGGGATCATACCCCATATCGAGGTCCCAGTCGGGTTCGTCCCAATCATCGTCTTCAGGGTCGAGGCCGTCGTAGGGGTCTTCCTCGTCGAAGTCCTCTTCCATAGCCAGCTCGGCGTAGTACTCACTGAGGATGGTGTCCATGTATTCGTAGAATTCCATTTTAGTAGCTCCTTTCAATTTCGGGGGTGTCTCCCTCTCTGTGATTATAGTATAGCACAAAGTTGCGGAAATGTCAAGAGTTTTTTTGAAAAAATTTTATTTTTTTTCTTAGATGGTATCATCCGGCCACCAATTACAACCTATCCGTGCTCGACTGTTAGGCAACTAAGAAATTGGCTCTGCTCCGTCCATCCGAGGCGGTGGGGGACTTCTTCCATTCTACCCCATTCACTGTGCCATCCTCGGCATCTTGGGTCTACTGATTTATTACGCGGAGGGCCGGCTTACTGACTGTCATGCGTCACACGCTTTCGGACTAGGTGCGCTTTGCGGCTCTGCGGAGAGTGACCTGATTACTCCGCGGGTTTGAGGGGTTTTCCTTCCCCGTTTGTGTCTTTATTATAGCACAAGTTTTGTGGTTTGTCAAGGGGTTTTTCACAACTTTTTTACTAAACGGCTTTAGGCGGTTTTTCAGAAAGTTTCGTGGTTCGGGGAGCGACCCCGCGGGATTTGAACCCGTTCCCTTTTTGGCTTGCCGAGGTTTACCTTTCTCTCCCCTTGACATCTTAATTATAACACATAGATTCGGGATTGTCAAGCATTTTTTGAAAAAAAATAAAATGAATATTATTCAGTGTATGCAGTATATTTATGCAAAAACCGGGGCCGGCGGTCGTGGGCGGTTTTCAATCCAAAAGTATGGAATGATTTGAAAATCATTCTAAAAACCGAAACGAAACGTAAACCGAAACGAAATAAAAATAAAACAAAAAACAGAAACGAAATAAAAACCCTTGTGATTTACACAAGGGTTTTCAGAGCGGTCAGAAGCTCATCAGCGGGAAACGCGGTTCCCGTCCATGCGGTGCGGTGTCTTTCTTCATCGTCAAACAGAATGTCATTTCCGCTGTTGACATCGTTTTTGACGAACGCGTAAGGCACGAACCGCATCTCGTCAAAATGAACGCTCGGCAGGTGTTCAGCGAGCCATTCACATTTAGCATTGATGACCGCCTCATCATACTCCGCATTGCTCACTTTAGACAGCGCGCTCACAATGCAGATTTTGTATCCCTTGCGCTGTCTATTGTTCAGCAGGCGGGCAAGAGTTGCCATGCGGACAAGGGGTTCAGCGTGTCGGTAGGGGTCAGGGTCGAAAGCCCGCAGTTTAGGAAGCCAGTTTTCAACCGCGTAGAGATTAGCGATAGTGCCATCCATGTCAAGCCAGATTTTCATTTTTGTCTCCTTTTGGTTTATTTGTTAGTGAGAGGGGTTACTCCGGTAAACTTTTCAATCCCATCCCAAGGGCGTTACCCAAGGGCTTAGCTACTGAGTGCCTTTCATCGCCCTCTTACTGTCTATATTATAGCACACTTTTGGTCGGCTGTCAAGTATTTTTTTGAAATTTTTTTAACACTCTTTAAATTCTGCCGAAAAAGACAGCACCTTTTTATTTTTGTAATAAATGTCGATTTGGTCGGTGTAGTAACCGTTTTGCTCAGAGTAGCAGGGAATGAAATACATTCGACGTCGGTCTCCGAAACGAAAGCCTACATTTTCCACGACTTCAAACTGAAGCGGAAGCATGAACCTGTGTCTACGCCCCTCTTTTTCGAGTTGAAAGAAATCTGCATAGTTGTATTCACAGCAATCCTGGTCATGGTCGAAAGTGATAGTAGAACCATCAGAAAAAATGATAGCCTCTTCAGTAATGTTGGAGATAGTAATAAATTTCATCGCTTTTGATTCCTTTCTTTTTTATTTTAATTATAGCACATGGTTGTAAGAAAGTCAAGTATTTTTTAGAAAAAGTATCAGTCTTCGATGACTTCACCGAGGACTGTGTGAATGATTGCTTTGACTTTGAAAAGATGGCTTTCCAGTTTAGTGACCTTAACTTCTACGATGTCGCCGGTTTCAAAGCGTTCATAGTCGGGTTTGTGAACCTGCATCCGTACATCATCACCAGAGCCTTCAAGGTGAAAGACAGGAGTACCGGAAGGGCGGTCGATGTACTTTTCAGTGACTTCCATGCCAATGGAATAATTTTCCACTTCATACATACTGGTAATATCGAACCAAAAGACAGCCACCAGAGCAACGAGCAGAATGATGAGACCGAGTTTAATGAGGAACTTGTTCATGGGAATATCTCCTTTCTGTTGGTATCTACATTATAGCACATTGTGGCAGAAATGTCAAGTAGAATATTTATACAGTGTAGTGTATAATTATGCATTGAATGAGTATACAATGCGATGCATGATTATGGGAGTCCGCCGGAGGCGGACATGTGTCCGCTTATGGCGGACATAAGTGCGGTATGCCGGTTTTACCGCCAACTCGGGCCGCCACGTTCCCCGGCGGCCCGCCGAATGAATATTTATGCAATTGAATGAATATTCATTCGGCTGTATATTCATACATGAAGGCATGGGGCTTAGCAGTATGCCAGCCCCATGTCACGCCACCGGAGGACCGAAATCTGATTGCAGGCTCGACCGATTTCCATGGCTTCGCGCTTCGTGTTGACGCGCTTGCTCTTGTCTACATAGTAGACGCCGCCGGAGAACCACACGCCGCAGTTGCCGCCGAAGTCCTTGACCGCGTTGATTGCTTCGCGTGCGCTCGTAGTTTCGATGCCTTCAGTTGCTACCTGCCAGCCGGTCTTATAGGTGATCTTCTTGCCGTACTTGAGCGTCATGCCGTCATTTTCCTTGAGCTTCAGAATGCTTCGAATGTTAATCATTTTTTTTGTTCTCCCTTCGTTCTTTCTGATTAGATTATAGCACAAATTTATTAGCTTGTCAAGTGTTTTTTTTATTTTTTTATTTCCGATTTTCCAGCTCATTTTCCATGATATGATACCGGCTCCAGTCGTTCTGATCCCAGTGATCTTTCATCCACAGCAGGAACAGATTATTTTTGATTTGTTCAGTGGTCATCGCTTCAACGCGAGCTTTAAATTCGTTACAATCAAACATTTTTTTGTTCTCCTTTCGTTAATTTCTGTCTGTATTATAGCGCAAAAAAATAGACATTTCAACCTTTCATTTTCAAATTAAAAGTGGTAAATTGTATATTTTTTTAAGGAAACAAACGATTTTTTGGCATTAAAAAGTTAGAAAAACACCGAGTTTGCCGATTTGGTCATGAATTTTTTAGAATTTTAGAAAATTTTGCACAAATAACGCCCACATTTCGGGATGAAAATATCAATACAAAGATACCGGATTTCTGAATATTTATTCATTCGACTGTATATTTATGCAAATTTCGCCTGCGGCGAGCTTAGCGGAAGTTCGGAGTTAGCATAGGCTAACCGAGGAGACGAAAAGAAAACAGGGGAGAGGCTCCCCTGTTTTTTTCATTCGTAAATTTCAGCGGCGCGGTGCTTATCTCCGGTGATGCGCTCGAACAGATCAGCCATTTCCATCGCCTTGCTCAGATTGTCGTACTCGCCGCCAGCGACTTCCCACTTATGAAAATCATTGTCCCACTTGAGAATAGTAAACATCATTTTGAAATTTCCTTTCTGTTTTTAAGTGTTGTCTCACTTTCTGACTTTATTATAACGAAAAAATTTAAATATTTCAAGTACAAAAAATCAAGTGAAAAGTGTGGTTTTGTGCATTTTTTCAAGGAAACTATTGTGTTTTTCAAGTCAAAAAGTTTTGAGTTTGCCGAGTTTGCGGAATTGGTCATGAATTTTTCAAAAAATAAGAAAATGTTGCACAAATTGACGAGAGTTTTGGGAATGAATACGCATGAATAATTATCGGATTTTTGAATAAATATTCATCGGACTGCATAAATATTCAAAATTTCGCCTGCGGCGCTGACTACGGAGTCAGCGCCTTGGCGACCGCTAACCGCATCCATGTATGTATGCATACATACTAATAATTATTATTATTCATGTATAATTGTATATTGTGTATAGTTATACTTGTATACTGTTATTGTGTTGTTGTGCGTTCTGTGCTTCAGCGTCTTTGCCGGTCGCCTATCCCCTTGTCCGCATGTCCCCTGTCCTGTACTGGTGCTTTCTTCTTGTCTATGTTGTCATTCTCTTTTGGTTATTAATGATTTAATTCATTAAAGAATTAAAGTGTGTTATATAGTTTTTAATATAATCTTTAATAAAAAAACATTACTGAGATTTTTACATCTCAGTAATGTCAAGTCCCAGCTTTTCGCTTGCTTCTTTGATTGTTGTGTTGATGATTTTGTTGACTGTTTCCGCATCTTCATGACTTGTAGAAAAGTGATCGTTGCCAATATTTTCGTAGCCGTTCTTTACTAAGTTGTATCGTGCTAACGCTTCTATGACCTTGCTTGCGCTTGCGCTGTGCTTGTCGTGTTCTCTTACCTTGTAGATTGCTACCATGGTCAAGCCTTCCGTGCGTGACAGTCGCGACTTTCTTTGGCGTATGTGCTTCGTCTGTCCTATCTTATGCAAGCCCATCGTGTTGACGCCATAGTAGAAGAAGCTGCAAAAAGTCATTATTTTTTTCTCCTTTCTTTTTGTAAAGTGGTTGAGGGGTTTAACCCTCAACCATTTCCAAATACATTGCTTCCATTTCTTCGTCGGTGGGAGAACAATCCCCGAAAGGATTGTCCTCCATGTCCTGCTCGTATGCGAGCCACTCGGCGTATTCAGTGAGGATGGTATCCATCCATTCATATCTCTCGTCCATTACTCAGTCCCTCCAATCACAATCGCATTCTTCAATGGGGAAAACCCAATGGCGGTAGCTATCGCTCTCGTTGTCGAGCTTTAACGCAACATCAATTGCGTCGTTCTGATTGTTCCATGCACCATAGAACCACCAGTTGCCCTCGATATACTGTGCAACCATATACTTGTAATTGATTGCGTAACGCTTGACATTCATAACCTTGATCATTGTAGTAAACCCCCTCTATCAATCAATATAGTCACAGGTCCATTCAATCCAGTTGTCGATATCGTCCCCGAAATACTTCGTGGCGCGCTCGTCGATCTCTTTCCATGAATGACCATAAAAAGCGGCGTGTTCCTTCGTCACAGTGTTTCTATAAATGACTTCGTACATTTTTAAAATCCTCCCTTTTTTTGGTGAAAGTGTTTTCGGTTATTTGGATATTGCCGGGGACTTTTTACAGAAGCCCGTGGCACAGGGCACCACACAGCCCCGCAGCAAGACAGGCAACCATTCCGAGCACGCACCACACGGCGCCGGATTCGATAAGCTGATCAATGAATTTTTTCATAGTTGAGAACCCCCTTGAGTTATTTTCTGATTAGATTATAGCAGAAAATTGTAAAGAAAGCAATTCGCAAAATACACAAGATTTTTTCTTTTTTTTGAAATTTTTTTGTGCAGATTGCTAACAACAACCTGCACAAATTTTTTAGGGGGTAATTATTTTTATTTGTGCAATTTGCCAAAAAAAATTGGTAACACATAGTTACAAAAAATTACGGAAAAAATAACAATTTGGAAACAAACGGGGGCAGTATTGCGGGAAAATGTAACTTTTTTGTAATAAATTCATCTTGGTTGCCTCAATTCTCCCACCAAATATTTCCCCCAATCCAAATCACGATATTTTTACTACTTTCTTCTCCTTCGATACCGTATATCCCATAGATTCCAACATATCAATTGCCGCACACAACTTTTCATTCTGTTCAGCTGGTTCCTCGTATTTCCGCACACGCAATTCTTCTCCATTCCATTCCATCGACAACATATCTCCATTTGTTAGCCCCATTTGGTCTCGCAAACTTTTAGGTATTACCACCCTACCTAAATCATCAATTTTACGTCTAATCATGATTCTATAAAAAATCTCCTTTTATTTGTTTTTATTATATTAATTTCTGGAGCAATACTTATTACCCCATCTTTGTTTTCTTTTAAAATATCAAGAGTTTCTTTTGGTAAATATCTTTGTGTTTCTTTTCCCAAAATAACTTGTATATAAACAGAATTTTCACTTTCCCATCTTGAAAAATCATAAATTTCTATATCACTATCTCCCAAAGAAATACAAAATATCGCGGTAGC
>Ga0310690_10004632_pt1 | contig 19308 bp, 35 predicted proteins | sample AusTroGonzalo_MG_2_FD_207661 | JGI IMG/M metagenome (GOLD analysis project Ga0310690, IMG submission 207661) | Bovine rumen microbial communities from tropical cattle in Woodstock, Queensland, Australia - Gonzalo_04 (v2) (version 2) | ecosystem: Host-associated > Mammals > Digestive system >...
TCATTGAACGGAACGTTCAACTCCTTCAGAACATCCTTCAGGCCCGCGGATGTCTGACCCGATGCAACAATATCTCCTGTCCAACCATAAACCGCAAAACCGCCGCCATTGACACCTGTCCTCAGTGTATATCGTTGTTTGCCGGAATTGTCAACCAAAATATATTCTAAACCCGCATTGTCATCAAGACCTTTAAACTCACTGTAAGATGATGAACTCTTACCTTTCGCAAGCGCATCCAATGCGGCCTCACCGCCCGCCGAAGTCCAGTCCGATCCGAAGACCTTCTCAGTCTTCAGTTGTTCTCCGAAGAATGCCTCCTTAGACAGATCGATCTTATTTCCGTCATCAATCCGAAGAATAGAATTAACAGAATCATCACGGATATTCGCAGTCTTTGCCGCCTCACGAACCTCCGCCAAATTTCTTGCCTCGGCCGCCGCATTCGCTCTGATGGTTCCGGCCTTGCCTGGATCCTGTTCAATATACCGATTGCCCGTATTGTCACGAAGACCGCGATCACCCAGTGCAACCGCGGCCGCATCCGATGTCCTGTATGTATCTATCAGTTTACCCGACAACTGTTTTGATTCCTTAACCCGCTCTTTTGTCTGACTGTCCAGACCGCTAAGCGAACCGCCGACATCCTGATATCTGTTTGAATAGGTTTCATATTGTTTGCCTAATTGCGCAGCCAACACGGAATCGGCCGCCCTGTTGAAATCTTTAACGTCGTATTGAGATCCCGCCGCCGCAAGCATCTCACCCGCGGCCTGTTTTTGCTCCCGTGTGTAATTACTGCCGCCACGATAAACCGATTCTGACAGATACCTCAAAGAGTCCTGTGACAATTGGCCGCCGCTTGCCTGATATTTCTGCATATCCTTTAAATTCATATCGAGATCGGATTTTAACCGCGCGCGCGTCTCAACATCAGTGTTTGGATCGTTTATAAGTCTCTCATGTGCGGCAATTGCCTCATCGGACATCACAGAATTTGTAGGACTCTGATTGATAAGTGAATTTTTTGTATTTTGTGCGGATTGTCTTACAAATGCGATCTGTTGTATTTCTTTTGCCTCTGTATTAAGCATTTGAGACACATAATCTGCAAAATTTTGAAGACCTCTATTTGCTGCATTTATATCTTGTTCTGCATTACCTAAACGATTTATTGACAAATATTGATTTAATTCATTAGGAGTTTGATATGGATCGGACGCACCTTTTAAATTACCTCTTAATATATCATATACAGATTTTGTTGTGGAAATTACAGGCTGTTTAATAATTCTTGTTTTTCCAAAATCATCTGTTTCGTAGATATACCCGCCCCCAGATTCAGATGTAATTTTTTCTTTTTTTGCCGCCTCTTTTCTTGCCTCAGCTCTTTCATTTGCTTTGCGCTCCTCCTCTCTCAAGCGCTGATATTCTCTCTCAACCTCGGCCCGCTCCACATTTGCCGCTAAGTTTTGCCGCCTTCTTTCCTCACGTTCTGCGGCCCGTCTCATTCGCCGATTCTGATTTTGTGTGATGATCGTCGGACTGACCGAACCCGCACTCTGTGCCGAAATCGTTCTCGGATTCATTGTGTTTGTTGATGTTACGCCCTGATTGTTTGATGGTGTGATATCCTGTGCCATGTTTACCCCTCCTCATAAAAATTTCATAAACAGTTCCAACTTTGTATATGTGCCTATCTTCTCAACCCGTTTACTCTTCTTTGACCTTGCATACGCTCTTATCTGACTGTCTGCATTCAAATTGCAGATATCACGCGGACTCAATACATGACCGCGTGAATCCTTAAAAATAAATTCAGGTCTCATTCTATCACCTGTCCACCATATATTTGGCAATCAGTGCCGCCACACCGATTCCGAACATTGTTAACCAGACCATTCCCGCCTCCTGTGGTATCAGAACTCCCCAGACTGTGGATGTCAGCAAACCGAGAATAACCGGCATTGCAATGTTACCTGTCTTCTCATAACTACGATAGATAATTGCGCTCCACATAATCACGAAGAACCACGGCCCCAAAAGTGCGGTCATCGGAGCGATCAACGAGTATGCAAAACCAAGCCCGTCAAATTGGACATTATCTCCACTATACCAGAATCGAGTATATGTGCCCGAATTAAAATCCGGAATTGACACATTATCGAGATTGACCGCGGCCGCATTCATCGGCAGAATTAACAGGCTGCCGACAAACAGAATCCAAAATATGGTATTAATCTTCAAATACAACACCTCTCACGATCTGCACACATGCACTGATATAAGCGAACCAAACAGGAGCCGTTATCAGCCCCGCAAGGACATCCGGTATTCCTAACGATTGTAAGAAGAACGGAAGGAACGCCGTTGCATTACTCAGCGCACGGCCGAACATAATTAAAACATCTAATATGCTTGCCTCATCCAGGCCTGTCATCTGAAATCCGCTTGCATTGACTGTGGACATCATACCGTCATCCGTTGCAATATAATATCCGTTGTTTACCGGATCATATGTATAAGTCCAATTCCCGCTGAAATTCGTCGATAACTCTAAATCCGGATATGCCGATCCGAATAACGATGCCTCCGACATCAACGAGACCGAAAATGACAGTATAAACAAGAACATTGCAATTTCATAGCCCTTCAACATAATATCATTACCTCCTCTGTGTGAATGCCGCCAATATGGCAATCACAACCGCGACTGTGACCCAGTACCATGGAATAGTTAGCCATCCCATATACACAAACAGAACTGCCATGAATGCAACCACAATCGGCCCTCTGACTGCTGAATAATAACTGAACAATCCCGCAATGAATATCAGGAAACAGACAAACAGGATGTTTTTCAAATTCTGATCCAATGGGATTGATACAATGTCACGTGAAGAGCTGACAAAGAATGTGTTACGTGTGAGGCCCGACACACGCTGTGCAGACATCTCAACCTTATATGTCACTGTATCATCAATCATCGGTAAGTTTTGCTCGATGGACTGTTGATTAGTGAATGTGTTTTCATACACAACATCCCAATTATCGGTTCTCAATATGCGCACTGTGACTGATTGAGTTTGTCCCGCGGAATCGTGATAATCGAAAGTGATTGAGTTAGTCTCCGGATCCCACTCGGCCTCATACGTCAATGAGGATGATATCGGAGTTGAGTATATCGAGGCTGTCAGTGATGTCACTGAAGGACTTGCCTGATAAATAATCAATTTTTGGCCGTTGTCTATATCGAACTTATAATTCTGTCCGGCAGTAACCATGACCACATATTTTCCGGCAGAATCGGTCAGACCCTGTGCAAATGATGTCCATTGATTATTCGTATATACCGAGACGTTAACCGCGGCATTCCTGTAACTATCGCTGTCTTTATACACATACAAAGTCAGCCAAAAATCAGTTGTTGTTTGCTGTGGTGTGTTTGTTTGGTATAATGTCAAACTGCCCGTTCTGCCCGCTAAGACGAATTCCCCGCGTGCCGACATCTTAAGCGCCGTCACGGGATTTTCCGAATCCGAACTGTATTCGAGATACCAATTACTTGATTCATCTTTACTGAAAACATAAACCTTGCCGTCCTCTCCGCCACTTGCCGCCCACAAAGCGTTTTTATCGGCAATATCCACATGAGTAACGGCACCGCCCGCCGTGTATGTGCCGACCCTCGATGCCGCCTGACTGTAAATATCAGTTATCTGTCCCTGTCCTACAATACTCATTGAAGCGCCGTTAGCCGTCGCTATATCATACAATGTGCCTGAACTGCCAAGCGCCGCATTATAATCTGTGCCGAATCCCGCCGACGTAATCTGATCATGGTATATCCTCGATGCTGTCAGTGTGCCAAGCCAATCCCCGCGGTCTGACAGACTGAGCGCCTGTATATTACCTGTCAGTGTTTTTGTCGTTTGCAGATCGTAGATGCTTAATGTCGGCTTTGTCCGCAGTTCAGTTGTTCCCGTGAATGGAACGGCATTATTGTATGTTGTTTGAGTATGCTGTGGACTACTGCTTGTGTAATTGTAAAAAATATATGTCGGAGTTGTGGGAGATGGTTTTATTCCTAAATACAGTTCACTTGACCAGACATCATGTAAATGATAAGTGGTTCCGGCATTATTTCTACCTCCTCCAAACCATATTTTATCATTAAACACCCATGCACACGCATAACCCCTTGCATTCCATGCTCCCGAATTTGTGTATTCAATCCAAGTGACCCCATCTGAAGAATACCATATGTCTTTTTTCCATCCTGATAAATAGCTCCCTCCGATCCACATTTTATTGTCGAAAGTCCATGCGCACGCTCCGAATCGTGCGCTCCACTGTGCCGCGGATGTTGCCTCTATCCACGTAACCCCATCCTCGGAATACCAGACATCATGTTGATTTGATCCTGTTGATCCCCCGCCAATCCACATTTTATTGTCAAAAGTCCATGCACACGCTATGGATCGTGCGCTCCATTGTGCCGCGGATGTTGCCTCTATCCACGTAACCCCATCCTCGGAATACCAGACATCATGTTGATTTGATCCTGTTGATCCTCCGCCAATCCACATTTTATTGTCGAAAGTCCATGCGCACGCTCCGGATCGTGCGCTCCACTGTGCCGCGGATGTTGCCTCTACCCACGTGACCCCATCTTCAGAATACCAGACATCACTTAATAAACTCCCTGATAATAACTGCCCTCCGCCGATCCACATCTTATTATCAAAAGTCCATGCGCACGCTGAGGATCGTGCGCTCCACTGTGCCGCGGATGTTGCCTGAGTCCAAACCCCATATGATGAATAATAATCATATGCCCCTTGTGAAGACAAACTCTGATTTGATATTGCAATGTAATTTTGCGTATTTGGATTGGATAAATAACCCCAAAACAGATCATCAAATAACTCATTACCAATAGTGGAATTATTCAGTATAATTGCAGACGTTGAATTTGTATATAGGATCAATACATTCTGATAATCTGAAAATGTAGGATCAAATGAATTGTTGTTGATTGTTCTCCAATAATCCTGAGATGATGATATTACATATTTTGATAATATATTACTGCCTGAATTTGCAATAATTGCGTATTCGTTATTAGGATCGAGTACTCCCATTTCATATGTGCCTGTCGAAGATTCCCACTCGATCTGACCATTGGCATAGTACTTATGAAACTGTGTGCCCTGAACGACGAGTACACTGCCCGCATTCGAGATATCAATATCGGTTACCGCGGCTCCGTAGGATTGTGACCAATCAATAATGCCGCCGTTGATATGATACACATAGTCAGCATCGGTATAAAGCACCGCCTGTGTGCCGTCGGCAGTGCATACGAGTTTTTGAACAACGCCGCTGATACCAGATAACTCGGTTTGCTCCACACCCGCAACACTGTAAATATATACTGTCGATGATGCCGCCGAGTTTTCAACCGCGGCATATATCACCGATCCGTCATCGCTCATGTCTGCCGCGGTTACGTCGCCGATGTCCTTCGTCCACGCTACCGATGTGTCCGCCGCGGCTATGGTTACTCCGATTGCAAAAATCAGAATTAAAGCAAATACCACAAAAAAGAGTTTGTTAATTTTTTTTTGATTGTTCTTCATAGTATCACCAAGGAAATAAAATAACCGAGACCGACAGCACACAAACCTTTGCACAAAACTTCGAGGAGAACATCACCCCACGTCACCGGATGCAATCGGCCGTCATCATCAACAACAAATCGATTAGACAGATCCGGAGTTATCATTCAACACACCCCTCCTTCGGAAAAAATACTCAACAAATATATCCCAAAAGAATACCAACTCCATTGTACACAGAATCCAGATTAAATTAAACATAGTAAGCCAATTAACCCCAATAACAAAAATTCCATATACACTTAATATAATATTAATAACTAAACAACAACAATAAAACGTTCTGAGAACGTATTTTGATTTTTTTATATCCTCTTTATGTGCTTTTTCAAATTCCTTTATTTTCTCAGATAATGACATGATACACCACCCCTTAATATGAATTGGAACCGCTGACCGTCGCTGTGTATATCAACCATACAAAGCAGCTGAAGACAAACGGGACCGGAAACCAGATCCAACATAAAATTAAATTCTCCAAAATATACTCCGGAACCCCAGAACTCACCGCAAGGTCATAAAGTGTGATTGTGACCAGATCATAGAATATCGTGTAAATAAACATCACAATCAGAATTGCAAACACGACGGTTATTCCGCTATATGCAACATCTCTAAGACTCATACATAATCACCTCCTTTTCTGCCAAGGTATATCCATAATAATGGTGCAACGATGCAAAAGATCAGAATAAACAAATAGATGGACAGACCTAATCCGAAGAAATCATACAATGCATTGTAGATGATCAGCCAATCTTTTGATAATGTCGTTGCATCCAGTGATTCATAAACTTTGTAAAACAAAATGCCGCCGACATAATACAAAATAACAAGTGAGATGAATGTTGTCACCACACCCGAAACCGTTCTGAAGTTAGAACCCGAATTTGAATTGTTTGATCTTTTCATGGTCACACCTCACCATTTATTTTACAAGGAACATTATTCCCAGACCGAGGAGTAATCCGCCGACCAGGCAGATTAACGGCAGTAACGAATTGGCCGGACTGATCGCCTTCTCCTCATTCACCTTCTTCATTGCCTCATTATATCCCGTCAAATCGGATGCTGTCAGATTCTTAGGATAATACTTTTGCAGTGTGTACATCGGAACATATGTGAATGCCCTGATTCTGATATCCGAATCCGGAGGACATTTTTCAATGGCCGCATATAACGAATCAAAATCGACTATAGGATGTCTGTCAGCCCGCTTAGGTAACCACGCATAATCGGATTCCGCAAACAACTCATATTCGAGATCCGCATTCCAGGCATTGATAAATTCCAGTGTTGCCGCATTCACCTTTGGATCCATGGTCAGCCCCCAGAAGTCCGCAACCAGTTCCGCACTGCACTCTCCGAACCGATGCTGTTCCGGTTTTTTGGCAATCCATGTCAGACCGAGCCTGTCAAACACACCTGAAAAATACTGTAACTTCTTTATTGTAATGCTGTGATTCTGAAACAGAATTGCAATGTTCTTCTCATCCGTTTTGGAAAAGGCCGCATACAAATAACCCTGTGTAGGCCCTAACTTTCCAAATATCGTAAGCAGTGCCATTATGAGAATAAAGCAAATGAAACCTAATGCAATAATGCACCACATACTCATGCCGATTCCCAGAAAGGACTGTTCATACACTGTAATATAATTTGTTAACATAATATCACTTCTTTAAAAATCCGAAAAATCCGCCGCCGCTTTTCCGACTCTCCGGAGAGAATCTCAACGAGTCCACAACACCAGGATTCAAAGTTCTGCCCAGTAATGTTGCATCACGAAGATGATCGCCCTCGAACGTCACGGAACGTGCAATAAGGTTTCGTGCAAAGTGATGTAACTGAATATAATCGGATATTGTCATGGACTTTGCAACATCCCTGTCAACCATCGAGGCCACGATGGATGCATGCATCAGATCCATAGCCCTCTGAAATTGTTTGGGATTGGATGTATTCGACATCGATTGATGAATGCCGCCGCTGAACATTATCCACAATGCATCCTCGATGGACTTTTTGACCTTCGGCAGATTGAACGTTGTTTGTTTATTTATGAGAGTTTCAGACAAACCCGCCTGTGGTGTATATGGCCGCGGATCGTCATCCTCATCATTGTCAGTTCCGGCCGGTAATATCTCACCGAGAGAACAAAGATGTTCTCCGTCTGCCGTGTATAATTCCCCTGTGGCCTCATCCAAATTTACCAACATTTTATCTTCTCCTTTCTTTTATCTCCGATATCGGATCTGTTGCCGATGCAACCATAATTCCGATGGATATTCTGTACAGGTTTATCACACTGATAACCAGCATCATGGCCGTGATGAACATCACCCACGAAGGCTGCGTGTAAACAACAGGAACGATGCTGATTTGTGCGGTCTCATTCAGCTGAGTTGTAACAACCTCATAACTCCAGTCCTGAACGAAGAATCCGACAAATGATAAAAATCCGAATATGATCATGGCCAATGCCGCGATCACATCTGTGCCGTTCTCAAATGCCCAACGTAACGACAGTAAAAAGAACAGGATTCCGACTGCAAACAATATCCAGTACGAAAGAACCGATATGTGAAAATCCGATCCGATATAGTTTGCCGGAAGTTGACTTTGTGTTATATTCCATGAAACCGCCGACATATCGTCTGCCGCGGATGCCATAGGCACAAATAATAACAGTGTGATGAAAATAGCGAATATTAACTTAGAAAGATAATTTAGAGGCATTATTACCTCCAAATTATCTGATCATGCGGACTGCATACATGATTGCGGCCGCGGCCACAATGATGACAACAATAGCAATGAGACCATAACCGGCAACTGTCGTTGTATCGAGAGATGCCTGTAAACCATAATACGGACTGGATTCATTCAGTGCCGGCATTGCAGTCTGAACCGATGACAGGACGATGACACCGATTGCAACAATGATGGCAATAGTAATGAAGGACACAACAATTCCTGTTATGCTCATACCCTCAATCTCTCCTTTGTTGTTGAGTCCGAATGCAGTTCCAACCTCATCTCTGAGACCGTCAAAACGACCCTCAGACATACAGGCCCTTCTGTTGACAATCTGTGAGAATACAGAAAACTTTTCTTTTATGCTCATGATTAACCCTCCTACGTATTCATATAACCGACAAATTATTTTAAAATATAACGAAAAAGGACATCGTTATATCACTAAATAATAGAAAAACTACATTTTACACATAAACTTTCTGAAAGTGATTAAAATGCCAAAAAGAAAAGCAACATATCCAAGAAAATCAGCATCAATTAAAACTAATGATAATGCAAGGAAAGAGGATTTAGGGCCTTATACTATATTTAAAGCTACCAAATTAAAATTCCCCTCAGGTCTTTCCCCTATATATGCATCTGTCAAAAAAACTGGCTCTGATGCCGGTAAAATTGATTTTATATATGGAAAAGAAATTGTCCCTAAAAATACATTAAATTCTATTTTATTATCATCTCGTGAGCAAAGAGCCACATACATGACAAAAAAAGCAATTGAGCAAGAAGAATACAAAAATTGGAGTGATAAAATAAATGGCCGACAAAAGAAAAGAAAATAAGTGAAGATTAAGAATAAGGAAAACTTTCTCTTTCTTTTCCGCCGCTTTTCTTTCTCTTTCTTTCGCCCTTTCTTTCTCTTTCTTATAATTATTCTTTCAACTGTGCTTTTAATATCGGAGGCTGATGATGGATTTTGTCAAATTCCAGAACGCCGAACTCAATATTTGTCTCCTCGATGATGGCCTCTCCGATGTCATCCAGACTCCTCAGAAGTTTGAGTTGAACCATACTATTTTTAGGATCGCTGCCTGGAAACCATACCTTTATCGGTAATCTTTCCTTTACCCGATAATCCAATAAATTCTCATCGTGAGTTGATCCCAGTAAACTGATGTTATTTTTGCGGAAATGAATTAAGGACTTCGCAAAATTGCCGATCACGTGAAACAAGTCTCCGGCCGGATATGCCGGAGTCACTGAATGCAATTCATCGAGTATGATGGTCACATGCTGACCGCCTGTCTGTGAGAGCAGTGCATCACTCAGCTCAAACCACCACATAGGAGGAGGAGCCAATATATCTCCTTTCTTGATATCCTTTTTTTCCTGAAGTTTTTGCTGTGCCAAGCGCACGCGCATCTCCGAGGAGAGAATATAGTGTGACGGTTCATAAATAACATTGATTGCCCCTATTTTGACATGATCCAAAAGGTCTTCGGCCGAAGAATATTTTTTTATGTTCAGGTCATGATTGATGGTATGCTTTTTGCCATGTGCAACCTCTACAAAAGAATAGTTATCGTCTTCGGAGATATGCACAACCACAGGTTTTGATTTCCCGTATTTGGGATAACTGCGCGCCCATGACTTTGGGAGCAGTGCATTCCAGTGATCATCCGACATACCCCTCAGAAAGACGGTCTCCGGAAAGGTCTTGATGTCCGTGAAAGAGTCCCTGTTTTTACGGATATCTATTTTAGTTACACCGTAAGGGAGATACCGCACGAATTGTGCCGCTTGCATCAACAATGTCGATTTACCATGCCCGAATGCTCCGATAAGATCCGCAAATTTTCCGCCGACTCCGCAGATTCCATCGTCATGGATTAACAGATCATCCCACAACTTCTGTGCATGTGCCGGATTAATCACCATCTGTGGCCGCGCCTCCATATGGTGACAACATTGCATAACTTGCATTCCATCTCTCAACATCAACATCAATAAATTCATGCAGATAACCAAGCGAAGTTAATCTCTCAGTTATTTCAATTGCGATTTGTTCTGCTCCAATCCAATTTGATTTTGTTGCCAATGTTGTATATGCGTCATAAAGTTTTGTTTTTGATTCATTCAATAGTTTTGCCGAATTAAATTCATCATTATCTGTTGATACAACAATTGATGAATTTGAATTGATATCTTTATACTCAATTATGTTTGCAGCCAACAACGCACTCCGAATACCAGAATATAATTGCGTCAAAAACGATAGTTTATACCTTAAATCAATAGAAACAATCGAAAGCAAATAGATCTCACTGATTGCCTCTTTCTGTTTTTGCGTGATTTTTGTCATATATTGCACAAATTAGTATTAAATAATACATTAAAATATAACGAATTGTAAGACTTTCTATATATATTGTTTATAAATATCCTTCATTTACGGAGAGAGATATAATTAATTAAGAACTCATAAGTTTAAAATTTTGGATAGCCGCCGTATTTTGTGGTATATCACTAAAAGAAAAGAAATTCTCTGAGATTGTCTATAACTTCGAGAGTCTTTTTCTGTCGTTATATTTTAATATATGTTTGTTGACTAAATAGTTTGTTGAGGCAGATATAATGGTCAGGTTATCTGTTATTGATGAACTTGTTGCCCAGGCATTACGCGATCATGTTGAATCTCACGGCCCGTGCAGTTTTACGGGAGCCGAGTTAATCAGAGATCATCCGGAGCTGAACGGCCATCACCGAATGGCGATCACCTCTTCTCTGAAACGACTGATGCAACATCCTGTCATAACAGAGTATAACGTATCTGTCCGTTGTTGTGATCGTGAACTCAGTTCCGACCGCAACTATCACAATGTGTATTATGTTACACAGTGGAACACTCATAACTAAACCGGAGATTACAACATGAAGAAAAAGTCCTACAAAAAGAAGACCTCATCAAAGAAGTCTTCGAAAAAACAGAGTAAAGATATCTCGATAAAAGTACAGTATTAAATTATCAGGTTTCAGTCATTCCCTGATAACTCCATGCAGAGATAGGCCGATAATATCTAACAACATTCATTAAATCCATTCCCATCTTATCTTTTTTGATACAAATCCATACTGACGCAAATACAGGCCCGCTATTCAATGATTGTATATTATGATGAATCATATATGGTATGTTGTAAAACAGGAATATAGACCCCTCTATGAGGACGTTTTGAAAAAATGATTTTTTAAAATATATACTAATGCACTAAAATTATCTGATATAATTCTAACACATTAGTATATATTAGTGAGATGTGCCACACCACACTCACTAACAATATCCGAGACATGACAGGCCCTCACTGTTTTTTGAACCCCTGACTCTGAAGGATATGTAAGACCTTTGATATCAGTTCGGGATCAATGCACATCTCATCTTCTCCGGTATTGTTCGGATCCGTAGGCAGTCCGCATTTACTGCAATATGATTGATCCGGAGTCAGCACTGCTCCGCACCTCACACACTTAGTGCATCGGAGAGAATTGTTTTCCTCCTCAACCTCTCTGAGGCCTGGATGGTGCCTCATACACTCTTTATCGATTGAGTCCCTTGACAATCTCACATATCTTTCAAATTGTGAAGTATTTGTATTGCCCCATGCCATCTTCTTTATGACGGATTCTGTGTAGTTGTCCTCCACCATATGGGTTATCCGACTTTTACGGAATAAGTGTGCATGTATTCTTTTGTTAATGCCGGCCGCCTTCGAGATGTTTTTGATTATCTTACAATATGTGATATAGGAGATCTGCTGATTGTTATATGTGATGAACACCCTATTTTCTCCGCTTGCCTCCGCTCCGCATCGGCCGTAGTCATTCCGCCACTCAATCAAATGCCGGACCGAGACAATGAGTCTGCAATATCGGATTTTGTTTGTCTTTCGATCATGAATGTAGACTCCGGCACCGTTTTTATCAAACTCGATGTCACACCATCGGAGATTGGCCAATTCCGATATTCGGCACATTGACTCATATAGCACTGAGATGATCGCACGGTTCCGAGCAGTGCCCGCGGCCGATATGAGATGCTGAACCTCTTCAACAGTCAGGATGTCATTCGGCATCGTTGTCTCCATGTCGGATTTGATGTTTTTAATCAATCGAATCTCCTTAATGTCGGCCTTAATTATCTCCTTCTTTATCAGATATTTCCAGAAATGTTTTGCCGATATGAGAATGATTGCTTTGGTATTCTGTTTATATTCCGAGTCATGAAGTGATTTTGTCTTTGAGAAGATTGTTTCAGTTGTCAGATCCCGAACACCAATCCGAGGAGGCAGCCTTTGCAATGCACATATATGATTAACATAATTCCGCAGTGTGATTGGATTCTGAGTCCCTGTTACCGAGAGATAAGAGATAAAGGATCTGATTATCTCGGCATCGTCTTCAGACAAAACACCATTCTCCAAATTCTTCTGCAAAATTCTTTCCGCATTATACTTCGGATTTCTGAAGAAATTGGCCATCACACACACCCCCATTCATTGATGAAATACTGATTTTGATCAGAACCCCACTGGATGGCCATTGCGTGTGCAATGCCGTGAAATGTTTTAGCCCGTGCAGAACTTCTCGACATTCCTTTTATTTTTGCAGTATCATGATAGTAGACCGGATCTCCGTTACCCCAATAAAAATGTGGTTTTGGATGACGCGCATTCGGATGTGAATAATAGAGTTTTGGCAATCCCCTCAACCAAAGACATGTTCTCTTAATTTCAGGATCTCCGAACATGTAAGGATGGATGATTTGATCTGGATGGCGGAAATGGGTATTGAGATAACCCACAGGATTTTCCATACAAATTTTTGATATAGGAGCATTATAAAGACTCATTGCAAATTTAAAGGCCATATCTCTCTCTCTCTCTCTCTTTATACCTTGTTCTTTGAATGCTCTGTTGCCCGCTATCGTGAGATATTGACATGGAGGATGCGCGATCATCATATCCCATTTCTCGGAATAGAGTATGTCGAATACATCTCCGCAATAGTGCCGTGAGTTATCCGATAAGGATGGAAGAAGATCACATGACCAGGCATCATGGCCCAACTTCAAGAACTCATCTCTCACGACTCCGGAGAACTCACATGCGATCAGAATCTTCATTGTATCCTCGGCCTCTCATACATTGTTTGGTAACTCTCGGAATGCTGATAAGTCTGCCAGGCCGCATCATCAAGGCCGGTATTCTCAATCATGTAGATGTAATCAAGAATCATATTCTCCGAAACTCTGTCGGACAGATATAATTCCGGATGTGTTTCTCTGAATTTTTGAATATATCCTCTTGCTGTCTTTATTGCAAACTTATGTCCCCTCTGCGCACAGATTAAAGGTATATGTTCACTTTCAAAAAACTCATAGAGTTTTTCTCTGACCTTCTCTCTCTTCAGATATGTTGCATTACTCAACACCAACTCCTTTCGATAGTTGTATATCAACGCTAAAATTTCCGGATTGTCGTTGTAATCATTAGGATTAATCATGTTGCTATTGATGATGACATCGATGATATCCCGAACCATTGAACTCATTTTTTGTGGAAGAAACTGTGAAATAATCTTCTTTTGAGTCTCTGTCAAATATATTGCCGTTCTGTGATAGTATGCCATGAATATACCTCCTGAGACTGTTACCTGTTACCAGTCAGATCTTTTTGTTTTGCACTCCATACCCCCCCTCTCGGACTCACAACCAAACCACTCACCAAAAATATAAATACAATAAAAAATAAACTAATTCGTATTGCAATATTAAAGATGAAATCTTCAAAGTCTTTGAATATTAAAGATTTCGAGTATTGCAGTCTATTCTGAAGTTGTTTTTTTTGTGGTGTGAGTTGTGAAAATTTTTGTCCGAAGATAGACCATACCTTCTCCAGGCAAAGTATGTAAGTACCAACAGGTAACACTTTTTTTGATCGATAAAAAAATTCAAAATTTTTGGCTACCGCCGAAGGCAAAATGATCATGCACAATCCTCCTCAAGAACAATCCTGTTCCTTATATCCATCATGCACTGTGTATTCAGCCTGTCTCTAATCAGAGCATCATAAACCAACCCTTTTGTCAGCTTGAACCGCGCTCCGCATCGACTGCACATGAAATACATCTCAGGCTGCATTCCGAGAGTCACACACTGATTCAGTGCATGTGAACCGCATCTCCGGCAGTAAAAATTGATAATCTGTTTTTGTGATTTGAGGAGAACATCTTCTGAAGTCATATTACCACCCCGTAGAAATCAGGAATGCAAAACTCCCAATACCTGTCAACAACACCATACCTGTGATCGCTGCTAATAACGGATCTCCCAAAAGCCCCTTATCAAAATAATCAATAATGAATGCTATTAATCCGGCCGGAATACCTATTAAGAAAAATGGTATTATTAAAGATACCAACGCTTTTCCAGAATCCCCCTCCATCAGAACCACACCTCCGAATCATCTGCATAACACGGCATGTCAAAACCCCTCAATTGACTCTCATTCAATGGTGTATCCATTATTGCCCTCTCCAGTAAGGATAAATTATTTAATCTCTGACAACTATACTGTAATTTGTCCCTATTTTGGGATAAATGAGAACTGATAACGAACACCGCTTGTTCAAACACAACTTCTTTTCTCATTTTTCATACCTCCATCGGAATTTTTTTTCTGTTCTTTGTTTCAACAATCCTCACCTTTCCGGATTGCCGGATTGCCGTTCTGCACTTCTCGATTATTTCATCATCGAGATCCGTATTTGTCAACTGGCCCAATGCGTAAATCATACGCAGTGATGCCGCATCGAACTCCTCCTGTGTTTTGTTATACAACATGATCCCACCTCAATTTCTTCAGATATGCCCCCAGTATTTTGTCAACCTTAGACATTTTCTCAAATGCCTCATCCAGATCAATCTGACCGAGATTGTTTACAACATCATCCTTAATCTCATCCTTAATCTCATCAAATATCGATTCAATATCGGTTATGACAATATCTAACCGAAGATCGACCGGTAAGTTTTCATGGGCCGCCGTCGGCCGCTCCTCATATGATTCAGTCATGTAAGTATCCCTCTAAATTCATAAACTCATTAAAATCGGATGCATCATTTGAGAATACAGATAATGCCAATGAGAACTCCGACAATTCGTCGGCAGTGTATTTCTCCAAACGATCCTGAATGTTTCCGAGATGGCTGCCGATCATAATCAAAATCTTTTGCAGACAGTTGATCTTATAGAAGACATCATCCTGATATTCAATCAAATCCTCTAACATTCAATCCCTCCTCTCATAGAAGTCATCGAGAGTTGTTACCCACTCATGCAAAATTTCATCAGCATGATCGATGCCCTTCAAGAACTTCTGAACGGAATATTCACTCATCTCATCGGAACCGTCGAGGATCCTGTTCACATGTTTCTCGATGCCGTTAACCGAGTCATGGAGATTGCCTATGACAACACGAAGACGCAAATTAATGTCAGTCCTGTCTTCAGTCATTCTTCACCCTCCGTGAATCTCCATGCTAAGTCTGTCGGAACCGCACCTATTGTCATAACGCTCCATTTCATATGTTTCATCTTTTCTTCAATACATTTCTCTGTAAATTTGTCGAGATCTGCATTGATTCTCGGAATCCCGCAGTGTTGTTCACATTGGTATTCTTCCTCATCCATATGCGGACATGTATCACAATAGCCGTCGAGGAGCTGACGGAGTTGATTTATTGTGAGATGTGGTGTGCAGTTATATTCGGTCATTCCGCCACCTCGTTTAACTCATGATTTTTCATGTGTATGCCTCCCCTTTGTAGTCTCTGACCTTCGCCGAGAAGACAACACGAATCTGCCGCATTGCGTCTTTGCCGTGATCAATAATGTGCCTCGGAATGCATGTGAACACATTGCCTTTCCATGCCGCACCGATGCCGATTGGCAGATCCATCTCCGAGGCCCGTATTTGCAGTGCCTCATCATAAACGTCATGCCACTCATGCGGCATGTTCGGAGCATCATGAATCCTAATGATGGTATCCAGGCAATCTTCCGAAGACAGGACATCACCGTGCCGCGTGCAATACTCAACCCTTGACATAACATCAACGAAGAAGGCCGGCCACAACAGGTCATGCCAATATTCGCAGCCGTTCTCTAATTCGCTGTCACGCATCGGCATGTGTGTGATTGTGCAGATCTGTCCTTCCTGTGCAGTTGTTTTAACGCAGTGTTTCACCGATGAATCGTCACTCCGAAGAGCGCCGATACAATATTGACATTTATGCCGGATCATGCGGCCTTTCTTCTCCGTCATGCGGCCACAACCCCCTCATCATTATCTCCCTCGGTCTCCTCCGGTTCCGTATGCTCATAATGACAATTTAATGTGAACAGGATTATTTCGAGAAGTGTTAATGACGCTCTGAAAACTTTCAGGTCTGTGAAGTCATATTGTTTGGAATCTTCCCTAAGTCCTTTTAAATTATTCATGAGTCCGTGAACCCTAAGTTCAATTTCAAAGAGAAGATTATCAATCTCCTTTCTGAGATCGTCGGAATCGATGATTTTTTCAGTCTCCGTCAAACAACTCACACTCCTTTCCAGAAAGCATCCGTATTCCAATCATCATTCCAAAAGGCCTTCAGTTCATCCTCTTCCATCTCCTCCATAACGAAGATGTCTCTGATTGTGCTGTTGAGTCCCTCGATCTCCTCCACTGCATCCGCTATGGTGCCGTAGGCCTCACCGAGTTTCTCTTCAATGCCGCCGAGGACCTCAAGCAATACGGAATCACACTTGGATGGTTCCTCCTCGATAATTCCCTTAAGATCGTCACATGCGGACTGGACTTGCAAAAACCGCATGTTGATGCCGTTCAATGTGCATTCAGGAATAGCGCACTCAATATTGACCAGGCGTTTTAACACCCTCAGCCCCTTAGTGCTGACACTGACCGAAGTAATCTCCGGTAATTTCTCAGTCATGTTTCACCCTTTTGAGATAATCTTCAAATGCGCATTCTTCAATACTCTCTGAAAAATACGCGGCCTCAAGACTGTCGAATATTTCAGCTGCCTCATCAAAATCCCCGTATATACGATCCCAAATTCTTTCCAAATCATCATAGATCAAAATAAGGATCTTTAATAGCAGTTCATCATTTTCAGAAAGTTTGTTTTCCGAATTTTTCTTTTTTAAGTCCCTGATACTGATTTTGATTGTAAATGCAGTATCTTCTAACTGCATCAACGATTTTATGGGATGGCTGTTGTACTCATACAGAATCTTTTTTAATTCCGTCAATCCATCCCGCATCAAAGGATAATTTTTGATAACGTTCTCCGCTTGTTCAGTCATTTTTAGGCCTCCGTCTCTTTAGAGAGTACATATAGGATACCCTCTCGAACGATAGCGCCGCGCGATGTTCTGCGCTTTTCCGCAAGGCGATCTAACTTTTCTACATCACCTTTTGGAACGTGCAATGATATCATTCTATTATCACTTTCTAATAACATACTAATTATTTGTGATAGTATTTGTTATAAATCTTTCTAAGTGATAATTGTTGATAATATGAAGACCAAACCAAACGAGAAGTGCTGCACTGCTCAACTCCTAATCAGAGTAACGCCCACAACTCGTGCAAGAATCGAGATAGTATCAAAGGAACAAGGTCTTTCATGTGCAGAAATTCTCAGACGTGCAATAAATGAATACCTTGATAAAAAAGACATCGAGTCACAATTGACTGATAAAGTGTTTGATGTCCTTGACAATCCTATTTACATTGCCAAACTCAAAGAAAAAATAAAAGAAGAGTAGATATATTATATATGGATTTTATATCCCCACTTCTTTTGTTCTCTACAATAGTGATATCTATGACTCTCTTAAGAGCCTCTGTTTTTGATTTTAAATATCGTATTGTCCCTTTTCACACATGGTTACCGATGATTGCGGTCAGTCTGCCGATTTCAATCATCTTGTATATCACAATACTCATCGAGGACACGCGCATATTCACCCCGATTATTCTGGCTGTGGTCTGCATGTGTGCCGCATATTACATAGCCTCACGATATCTGAATGTCTTCGGAGGAGCCGATGCATTCGCACTGATATTCATCACCGCATTCATGCCTGTAAATCCGTTAACACCGTTAATCTCTGAATCATGGATCGGATTCTTGCCCGCAGTGGTCATCATGAATGCAATTCTGTTTTATTGCGCATTTCCTGTCGGATTGGTAATACGAAATATAATAAAAAAAGAAAAAATGGATCATTATCCAGTTCCGTTCATCATACCCATAACGGCCGGATTCTTCACCGCACTCCTCATCGGAGATCTGACATGTAAAATATTCTTTACTTTCTTTTAGATCTCTTGAAATAGTGTTTTTTACCGTACATTACCTCTTCTAAATATCCCAAACCCGGCCCTATATCTTGATATTTTAAATATCTTTCAGGATGTTCTTTATGTTCTCTTTCCATCTCATAAACCTCCTCACGGATGGTCATATATGGATCGTTCTGTACCTTCGGAGGCAGATTTAATAACTTTCTCAATTTATTAAGCGCTGTCATAAAAAATAATGGATTAAAATATTATTTATTTATTCGTGTGCCTTTTCTTAGCCTTCTTAATCTTCGGTTTCTTAGTGGATAACTTATTGCCGAACTCAAAGAAAGTTCTGGTATTTGCCGGCAGTTCCAACGCACCGATATTCTCACCGAACAAAACATCTTCAGCTCTGACAATCGGAACCTCAACATTTTCCATCTTGAATTTACTG
>Ga0310690_10004633_pt1 | contig 19307 bp, 16 predicted proteins | sample AusTroGonzalo_MG_2_FD_207661 | JGI IMG/M metagenome (GOLD analysis project Ga0310690, IMG submission 207661) | Bovine rumen microbial communities from tropical cattle in Woodstock, Queensland, Australia - Gonzalo_04 (v2) (version 2) | ecosystem: Host-associated > Mammals > Digestive system >...
GTTCAATCGTAAGGCTGATGGCTCTTTGGAGAAACTTTCCATGAACGTGATAGACACTGGAATGGGTTTCGAACGTCTCGTCCGTATGTTGCAGGGTAAGCACTCCAACTATGATACTGATGTGTTCCAGCCAATCATTAAGGCTGAACAGCAATTGACGGATTTGAAATATGTGACCTTTGAGGAAGAGCAGGAGGCTCCTATCTCCAAGCAGCAGGATGACATTAATGTGGCCATGCGTGTTTGTGCAGATCACCTCCGTGCAGTGTCGTTCTCGATCGCTGATGGACAGTTGCCATCGAATGCGAAGGCTGGTTACGTGATTCGTCGTATCCTTCGCCGTGCCGTTCGCTATGCTTATACGTTCTTAGGTCAGAAAGAAGCATTCCTTTATAAACTGGTGCCGACACTCGTCTATGAAATGGGTGACGCCTTCCCCGAACTGAAAGCACAGCAACAACTGATATCGAAGGTGATGAAGGAAGAAGAAGATGCTTTCTTGCGTACACTGGATAAAGGTATCTCCTTGCTCGATAAGGCAATGGAGCTGCTAAAGGCAGAAGGGAAGTCCGAGCTCGACGGTGTTCAGGCTTTCCGTCTCTTTGACACTTATGGATTCCCCCTCGACCTTACTGAACTAATATGTCGTGAGAATGGTTTTACCGTTAACGAGGAACAGTTCAATGTTGAGATGCAGAAGCAGAAGGAGCGTGCCCGTAATGCCGCTGCTGTCGAAAACTCAGACTGGGTGGAGCTGGCCGCAGGCGAGCAACAGTTCGTTGGTTATGATTATACGGAATATGAGTGCCATATTCTCCGTTATCGAAAGGTGACACAGAAGAAGAACGAGTTCTATGAGCTCGTGCTTGATTATACACCGTTCTATGGCGAGATGGGTGGACAGGTTGGTGACTGTGGTGTCATCTGCAATGAGACCGAGACTATCGACATCATCGACTCGAAACGTGAGAACAACCAGACTGTGCATATTGTGAAGCAGCTGCCGAAGGATTCAATGGCTCAGTTTATGGCCTGTGTGGATACCGACAAGCGCTATGCCTCTGCTGCCAACCATACCGCTACTCACCTGCTTGACTATGCTTTGAAGCAGGTGCTGGGTGACCATGTGGAGCAGAAAGGTTCGTTTGTCTCTCCTGACACCCTGCGTTTTGACTTCTCCCACTTTGAGAAGGTCAGCGATGAGCAGATTCGTGAGGTGGAGCGCATGGTAAACGATATGATTCGTCAGGACATCCATATTGACGAGCATCGTGATGTGCCGTTTGACGAAGCCAAGAAACTTGGCGCCATCGCCCTCTTCGGTGAGAAGTATGGCGATAAGGTGCGTGTGGTTCGTTTCGGACCGTCGTGTGAATTCTGTGGCGGTATCCATGCCTCTTCTACCGGCCGTATCGGTTTCTTTAAGATTCTTTCTGAAAGCAGTGTAGCTGCAGGTATCCGTCGTATCGAAGCCAAGACCGGTAAGGAATGCGAGGAACTGTTGTATCAGACAGAGGACATGCTGAAGGCTGTGAAGGCATTCTTCAATAATGCGAAGGATTTGCAGGGCGTCATCAAGAAGTATATTGACGAGCACGACGCCATGAAGAAAGAGATTGAGGGTTTCCAGGCTCAGGCTGTGGAGCGTGCTGCCAAGCAACTGGTAGAAAAGGCACGTGAGGTAAATGGCGTGAAAGTCGTTTCTGCCGTATTGCCCATGAATCCGGCTGCAGCCAAGGACCTGGCCTTTAAGATCCGCGCTGCTGTAGAGGGTTCACTGCTCTGTGTCCTTGGTACGCATGCTGACAGCAAACCACAGCTTTCTATCATGATGAGCGACGATATGGTGAGCGACCACGGTCTGAATGCCGGACAACTGGTGCGCGAGGCTGCCAAGCTTATCCAGGGCGGTGGTGGCGGACAGCCCCACTTTGCTCAGGCAGGTGGTAAGAACGTTGATGGTCTTTCCGCTGCCGTAGATAAGGTGATGGAATTAGCAAATCTATAAAATAAAAGCCCTGCCAATTGGCGGGGCTTTTAATTTACAGGGTGATGGGCACTATTACCTTGAAGACAATATTACGTCCCATATTATAGACACCTTGTCGTCCTGTTGCTTCGTTAATATCGCAATATTTCAGACGACTCAGGTGGTTCTGGTAAGCACGGTTTAACAAGTTGTCGGCAGTGACATAGAACTCTGCAACCTTCTTCTTGTGGATGTTCAGGTCTGTACCTGCTGAAAGGCTGAGCAGGGTATAGCTCGGTGTACGGGTTTCCGTATCATCCACTTTATAATAATGATTCTGAGCCAGGTTGCATTCCATGCCTAGGGCCACGTAGGCATTGTTGAAGGTGGTATGGTTGTGGTGTGTGATTTCGTACTTCAACTCCGACGTCCAACGAGGGGCAGGTGTCATAGGTAGATATTTAGCAGCGTTGTCAGCATGCATCTGTTGGGCGTCCACGTATGAAAATGTGTTCTGAAAATGCACTTTGTGGATGGGGTGAAAGTCAATGCCAGCCTCGAAACCTAACAGTCGGGCATCACCCTGTGTATACTCATAAGTACGGAAGCCCTCTTCTATCACTTGGTTAATGCGTTTGGCGAAGATATAATTCTCGATGCGGTTGGCAAATAGGGCGATTTGTGCCGAGATGTACTGTGATGCGAAGTCCAGTCCGAAGTCTGCCTGCCAGCTGTATTCTGGTTTTAGATCAGGATTGCCTAACTCGTAGCGGAGTGTTCCCTCGTGAACCCCGTCAGAGCCAAGTTCACTCATGTTTGGCGCACGGAAACCACGGGCCATGTTTAGACGTAGGTTCATGTATTCGTTGACATTCCATACGGCACCGATGCTTCCTGTTGCACCTCCGAAGTTGCGGGAGTGGAAGTCGAGATGACGGTTGTCGTATCGTAGTCCACCGTTGAGCGTCCAGTGATCAAATGACTTACTGATGGTAGCATAGACACCGATATCAAAGAGTTTGTATTCAGGTATCAGTGATTCTTCACCTAGATTCAGTGACTGCTGCCACATGCCGTTGAGGCCGCCTGCCATTTTCCAACCGTTCCACTCCTGTGAGAGATAGCGTAGGTCGTAGGTGACGGTATGGAGCTTGAAGTAGAGCTCGTATTCATCGGCATCTTCTTCGAACTCCTGGCGTTGGTTCTGTTGGTAGCCGATGATAGCCTTTAGCCAGCCCTTTGGGAGATTGAATGAGTTGTCCCAGACTGTTTTGTAGTGCTTGATTTGTTGGAAGGGTAGGGCTTTGGAATAGGTTTTGATGTTGTCAGTCGTACATTCCAGTTCTCCTGTCGCCTCGTCGCGTTCACCCTCAACGATGCTGGGTGTCTGGTGGAAGGCAGTCATGGTCAGATGCGAATGTCCCCATGGCTTGTTCATTCCAAACATCAAACGTCCTGCCTGCTCCTTGAACTGCGACCCCGGCACGTAACCGTCGTACTTGTTCTTATAGGCATGCGCATATTTGTCCGTGAAACGGGCATCCCAAACAAAACCTTTCTGGTTGCCGGCAAAGTTTAGTGAGTAGTCGAAGAGTCCGTTATTAGTTTGGTACTCGGTGCTGACATTTGCCTTCATCTCACCTTCTGGCAGGATAGGACAGCTGTGCAGGATGAGAACGCCAGCCATAGCATCACTACCATACATCAGGGAAGCAGGACCCTTCAGTATCTCAACCGAGTTGATGTTTTGCGGGTCTATCTCAATACCATGCTCATCCCCCCACTGCTGACCTTCCTGGCGGATACCCTCGTTCATGACGATGATGCGGTTATAGCCGAGACCTCGGATAATGGGCTTTGAAATGCCACTGCCGGTTGTGATCTGTGCAACACCAGGCTGCTTGGCGATGGCATCGATAATATTCGTGGAAGTGGTCTGACGTAGTTCTTGACCGGATACAATAGAGATGGGCGCCGTAGAATTCTTTAACTTTGTATCACCTGTAACGCCTGTCACAACTAGTTCGTTCAGTTTCAAATGCCTGTAGAATACGTCGGTGGAGTCGTTTGGGTGTACATGGTTATAATGCTTATGTTGATGTTCGTCTTGTGCTGTCACTGTCATGTTTATACACAACAGTGACAGGATAAAATATATAGTTTTCATTCTGTAACTTTAAAATAAATAATAATGTGAAATCTCTCGTGGTGTTATTTGATGAACGGAGGGCCGCGGGTACACCATAGGGAAGACTCCCGTTGTAGAATGATACTATTAAAGAAAAACCGTCTCTTTTGTGCGTAGTTTACACATAGTACTATGAAAGAGACTGTAGCTGTAGTATAGACAAGACTGAGAAACTGGCAGAGTACGCAATCGGCAAAATGTTCTGCTGCAGTTGTGATGTGTCCAGAATGGTGGATGTGATGAGCACAGTCTCCACATTCAACCATGGTATTATTTGTGGGTTGGTGATAATGTAGACATGAAAGCATGATCATCGACATAAATATCGACAATAAGAACCATGCTATTGTTATCCTTCTACTCTGTATCTTCATTTTCGGCTGCAAAATTAAAAAAAAACTGGGATAATCTATGTTATCTTTGGCTTTTTTTGTATCTTTGCAGCAAAATGTTACGAATATGGCACTGAATCTGAACAAAAACCTCAAATTGTATTATTCCATCGGCGAAGTAGCGCAGATGTTCGAACTGAATGAGAGTACGCTTCGTTATTGGGAGCAGGAGTTTCCGTCGTTGAAGCCCAAAGTGAGTGGTCCAGCTAAGGTTCGTCAGTATCAGGATAAAGATATTGAACAGATTCGTGTGATTCACAATCTGGTGAAGGTACGTGGTTTCAAGTTGGCTGCGGCTAAGAAGATTCTGAATCAGAACCGGAAGGGAGCCGATAAGAAGGCCGATGTGTTAGAAGCTCTTATAGGTGTACGCTCAGAACTTCAGGCTCTAAAAAAACAACTGGACTATCTTCAGTAGTCCAGTTGTTTTTTATCAGGGCATAGGATTCCAACAATCTTGACGAACGAAGACCTTGGCAGGTGTTATCTGCTGAGCCTCTTTTCTGGTAAGTTGACGGCTCCATGGTACACGTTGCTCGGTTTGGGCACCAGCTCCATGATTGTTGTATTCAAAATAACGGGCAGTCAGTTCACGTTGTTTCTCCCAATGGTGCCAGCCTTCTGGACGGATATGTGCGCCTAAATCGCAATTCATGAAGAGCGTATAGCCATAATCCCGCCAAGGACGTCCAAGATACACTTTATCAACGCCATTTTTTGCAATGAGCCGACAATTGTTGAAGATATAGCCATAGGCAGCATCAGCAGGTGTGGAGGCTGCGGTAACATAACTATTGATAAGACTCTCGATAGTACAGTTTTCAAACCAAGCTGTTGAAGGACCGAAGATAAAGTCGGTTGTACCACAGATGTAACACCCCCTGAAGAAGAGTCGTGTATAAGGCATACCGGTATAAATGGTGTCTTGATGCCCGATAAACCGGCAGTTGACAAATATAAGGCGGTCGCCTTCTGTGTGAAGAGCTACTGCTTGTCCAAGACGGGCGGAATTGTTCTCGATTGTGAGGTTCTTCAGGGTAATGTCATTGGCCTCAATCTTAAGCGTATAAGTGCGGAAAGTCCCCATAGCTTGTTCATGGGGTGAGGCTTTGCCGAGGATGATCTTTACATTGGCATGATCGTCGTATGTGATGATCGTCTCGTCCCTGTCCTCGCCACAAAGTTCGATGTTTTGAAGCCATTGCGGAATAATGAGTTTTTCTTTATATATACCTTTCTTAATATATATAACTTTGTGGTAATCCATGAAAGCTCGGCATACCTCGATAGCCTCGTCTACTGTGCGGAACTCCCCTGTGCCGTCACGGGCTACAATAATAGTGTCGGGGTTGTCATAGCTCTTAGCTGCCTGTGCAACGACTGACAGACTTAATGCGATTAGTAAAAGTAGTTTATTCATATCATTCTTACATGATCTGTGATATTTCTTTCAAGTCAGGAATGCCCTTAAGATTATTGATAATGGTCTTTACGTCATCACGGTCATGTACACGTAATTCAATGCTGCCATCAAAAATGCCTTCCTCGCAGGTGATGTTGACCGTATGGATATTCACGTTCATCTGAGCTGAGATAATTTGCGTTACTTCGTTGAGTAGTCCCACGCGGTCGATGCCCCCCAAACGGATGGTCGCATCGAAATAGAGCGTCTTGTGCATGTCCCATTTGATGTCGAGAATACGGTTGCCGAAACTAGTCTTCAACTTGGCGGCAACAGGACAATTGCGCTTATGGATTTCTATCTGGTTTTTATTGTCGATATAGCCGAGGGCATCATCGCCGGGGATGGGATGACAACAGCCTGGGAATTTATATTGACTAATATTCTCTTCTGTGATGAAAATAGGCTTTTTGCGGTTGAACTTATCTGGCACGATAAAAAGCTCCTGACGTGTATTCTCCTCCTTTTTCCTGGTGCCGATAAAGGGAACAAATTTTCTCCAACCGCTCTTTTCTTCCTCTTTCTTGTTCTTGCCAGCCAGTTCGTCGAGGTCTTTCTCGCCTAAAAGCACCTTTTTTTCTCCTAAGGCGATGAAGAAATCATTTCGCTTTCTTATATCATGGAACTCCGCCAAGCGGTCAGCTATAGCAGGCGTGTATTCCTGCTGGTTCTTCTGTAAGAATTCCATGAGGATTTCCTCGCCTTTTTTCTGTACCTCACGATTATCCCGACGTAGGATGGCCTGAATCTTGGCCTTGGCCTTGGCGGTGGATACGAAATTGATCCAGGCAGGACTGACATGCTGGGATTTCGAGGTGAGAATTTCCACCTGGTCACCGCTTTTCAGTTTATGTGAGAGCGGCACCAGTTTATGGTTAACCTTGGCACCGATACAGTGACTTCCTAGGAAGGTATGGATGGAAAAGGCGAAGTCGAGTGCTGTACAACCTGTGGGCATCGTCTTAATCTCGCCTTTCGGAGTGAAGACGAATATCTCACTGGCAAAGAGGTTTAATTTGATGGTATCGAGAAAATCCATTGCATCGGGCTGGGGGTCATCGAGAATCTCCTTGATGGTGCGCAGCCAGTCATTCAATTCTGCCTCATCCTCTGTGTATTCCTCGTCTTCTAAACCATCCTTGTATTTCCAATGGGCGGCGAATCCTTGTTCGGCAACCTCGTCCATACGATCAGAGCGTATTTGTACCTCTATCCACTGGCCTGTCTTAGACATTAGTGTGACATGCAATGCCTGATAACCATTGGCTTTTGGATGACTAAGCCAGTCGCGCATACGGTCTGGGTGCGATTTGTAGATGCGGGAGATGGCTACATAGATGTTGAAACATTCATTAATCTCCTCTTCTCTGATACGTGGTGTGAAGATGATACGCAGTGCAAGGATGTCATAGATTTCCTCAAATGTCACGTGCTTATTTTGCATCTTGTTCCAGATGGAATAAGGGGTTTTTACACGTTGCTTGAGTTCATATTGGATGTGCATGTCGTCGAGAGCTGCACGGATAGGCTTGGTAAACTCATCAAACAATTTCTCACGCTGCTTTTGTGTAGTTTCCAGTTTCTTAGAGATGTTGGCGTATTCATCGGGATGTTCGAATTTAAAACTTAGGTTTTCGAGTTCCGACTTTACTTTGTTAAGACCCAAACGGTTGGCTAGCGGGGCGTAGATGTAGAGGGTTTCACCCGCAATCTTGTATTGCTTGTTGGCGGGTTGTGACTCCAATGTGCGCATGTTATGCAGGCGATCGCAAATCTTAATAAGGATTACCCGGATATCATCGCTCATTGTGAGTAGCAGTTTCTTGAAGTTTTCTGCTTGTGCTGAGGCCTGCTCACCGAAAATACCACCACTGATTTTGGTTAATCCATCAACAATTTGTGCAATTTTTGGTCCGAAGATGTTCTCAATGTCCTCAACGGTATAGTCGGTGTCCTCCACGACATCATGTAACAATGCCGAGCAAATGCTCGTAGAGCCGAGTCCCACCTCTTTACAGGCGATGAGAGCTACAGCAATAGGGTGCATAATATACGGCTCACCAGAGAGGCGCCGAACCCCTTTGTGTGCTTGTCGAGCGAAATTGAATGCCTTCGTGATGAGGTCCACCTTCTTGCGATGACGGGATGACAGGTAACTGTCGAGCAGTTCCTGAAAAGCGTCGTTCACTAGTTTTTCATCGAGTTCTTCTTGAGAAATCTTGTCTTCGTCCATACGTATTTATCTTCTACGTGATTTTTTTGCAGGTGCCTTCTTTTTTGCAGGTGCTTTCTTCTTAGCAGGTGCCTTCTTCTTGGGTGCCACTTTTTTCTTGGCAGTTGTCTTGCGGGCTGTAGCGCGTCTGTTCTTGGTCACGCGGCTGTTGCGCTTTGCACGACTGTTCTTACGGGTTACTTTCTTGGTGGTCTTACGAGTATAGGTAGGGACATCGTCGTTGATGGTTACCTCCAAACGCTTGTTAAGCAACTCATCGGCCCGGTAGTTGTAGATAGAATCTTCATTGTCGATAAACCGTCCTGCATCAGCCAGTGGCAGACGGATGGCCGAGGGCTTGGTAAGTCCTGGCACGATATCACGCCGATATTCAGGATTGAGTGAGCGCAGCATGTCGATGTCGAGTCCCAGTACGGCGGCCACCTGTTCCAGATGAACATTGCGCCTGACAACGATGGTGTCAGTCTGCGCAGGCAGACGGGTGGTCATTGGACAGATGTTATGCTCGCAGTAATAATTCATGATATAGTTGGCTGCGATAAATGCAGGCACGTAACCACGCGTTTCTGCCGGCAGGTAGGGGTAGATATGCCAATAGTCCTTGTCCTCGGGAGTTAGCACGTCGCCCTCTTGTGTTTTGCCTTTGGCGGCGCGCGCCCTGCGGATGGCCTTGTTGATATTCTCTGGGCCACAGTTGTAGGCTGCAATTACCAGATTCCAATCACCGAAGATTCTATACAGAGCCTTCAAATAACGGGCTGCTGCATACGATGATTTTACAGGATCGCGACGCTCGTCAACAAGAGAGTTCAGCTCCAGGCCGTATTGCTTACCAGTGGCGGGCATAAACTGCCAAAGACCTGCAGCTCCAACTCTTGACACGGCCTTCGGATTCAGTGCCGATTCGATGATAGGCAGGTATTTCAGCTCCAAGGGCAACTGGTAAGCCTCGAGGGCTTCCTCAAAGACGGGCATGTAAAAGTTCATGGCACCTAGCATGTAGCTGACAGAATACCGCAGACGACCGGCATAGCGGTCGATGAACTTCTGTACGACATCATTATAGGCCAGTTCCATGACAGAAGGTATCCTGCTGAGACGTTCAATATAGACTTCTCGCGGATATGTGGGATTGACATCCTTCATTTCACAATCGTTGGTACCCGTGAGATATGTCTTAGACATATAGAGGTTAAGAAGACTGTCGAGGTCGTAGGTCATGGCCTCAGGAAATTCGATGAGTTCCTTATTACCCTGCTTGTCGGTCATGGTAATCTCATCTTCTCCGAGAATAGCAGGAACATCGTCCTCTTCTTCATCGAGGTCGTCCTCATCCTCCTCGTCATAGTCTTCGTCTTCATCCTCTTCCGTCTCATCCTCTTCAATCACTACGGGAGTGTCCTTGACGGTCTTTTTCACTACTTGTGCCTCGGCCATGCCTCCTGAGCCGATCAGGAAGAGGGCGAGAATTATCCATATTAGTTTTTTCTTCATATTCATTTTTTGTCACTTAAAAGTTTAAACTGCAATTGAGACCTAATGCTCCTGCATGAAATGGATTGTTCGACGAACTATTATTCATAATAGTAGGTTCCACTTTAAGACTTAGGTCCTTCGAAATGTCGAATACAGAAAGCTCTGCATCCACGTAGGCGTCGATTACAGAAAGGGCGTAGACACCCACCATTACGAAAAAACTTAGGTCACGCCAACGACGATACTTGTCTTTTCTGCTCTTGAAGATCTGTTTATATCGATCTTCGTTGGCAGAGGTGATTTTGGCACCCAGGTGCAGGTAGTTGTTGAAGCTAGCGGTACCAGGATCGTCGTCCATAATGTCAAGATAAGCCTGAGAGTAGTCCTTATACATGTTGTTGTTCCAGTTCATGGCATATAGGCAACCCATAAAACCGCCATATATCAGTGGTAGTTTCCAATATTTGCGGTTGTAAATCTGCCCACCGCCAGGAAAGACGAGCGCCAGCCAGAGTGCACGTTTGGGGTCAGGTTGCCACTTGTTCCAATCCTTCTTCGCTTTTACGGGTGGATTAGCCTCGGCTATCATGCTCAGTTGTTTTTGCAAACTGTCGGTGTAAAGACTATCGGTGGCAAGGTTTTCTATCAGTGGTTCGGCGTCACTGCTGATGGCGAAGATGCTGTCCTCGGGTACGTCATCGACTTCTTGCGAGTAGCAGGCAACTACGGTCATTAGCAGTAGTAAAACGGCTACAAACCTTCTGCTCAATATCTTTATATAGTGTCTCAATTTGATATTTTATCAAAGGTGTTCATGATATGCTCCAACTCGTCGGGATTGTCGAATCCAATGGAAATTTTACCTCTTCCTTTGGGGGTGTAGGTCATCTGTATTTTTGTCTGGAATAGGTCTGCCAGTCGTTTGCGCAGGGCGTTAAATTCCTCTGGTAGCCGGGCCTTCTGGTCTGCAGCCTTCTTTGCGGTCTGTAAGTCGGCACCGTCTTTGACGATTTTGACCAACTCTTCTACCTTGCGTACAGAATAGTTGTTCTTTTGGATGTCCTTGAATAGTTTGATCTGTGCAGATGGACTATCGATGGATAATAGGGCACGGGCGTGTCCCATGTCTATTTCGTGGTTCTTCAGTGCCATCTGTATCTGTGCGGGTAACTTCAGCAGACGCATAAAGTTGGTGACGGAAGTGCGGCTTTTGCCCACACGTTCAGAAATCCTTTCCTGCGTCATGCCGATGGTGTCAGCCATGTGCTGGTAGGCAAGGGCAATCTCGATGGCATTCAGGTCTTCTCGCTGGATATTCTCCACTAACGCCATCTCCATTACCCCCTCGTCTTCGACCGTACGGATATACGCGGGAATGGTGACCAGACCTGCGGTTTTTGCGGCTCTCCAACGACGCTCACCTGCAATAATCTGATACTTGCCGTCATTCATCTGACGCAAAGTGATGGGAGTAATAATGCCAATCTCACGAATACTATTCGCTAATTCATTTAATGCCTCTTCGTCAAACTCCCTTCGGGGTTGGTTGGGGTTCGACATAATTTTGTCAATGGCAATCTCACTGAGGTTCGAACTGCCTTCCGTCTCAACGTCCTTTGTGTTAATTAGGGCATCCAAACCTCTGCCTTTACCATCTCCAATGTTATCCAGGCCTCTGCCTAGCACGTTACGGTCGTATTTCTTATGTACAGCCATGTTCCTTTGTGTCGTTTTTTGTTATTGATTCTATCTGTTCTTGCTGATAATCTCCTTGGCGAGCGCCAGGTGGTTCTTACTACCAGTAGAGTCTGCATCGTATAGGATCACAGGCAGACCGTGGCTCGGGCTTTCCGATAGCTTCACATTCCTTTGAATCACGGTTTTGAAGACTAACTCCTGGAAATGGCGCTTCACTTCGTCGTATATTTGGTTGGCAAGCCTGAGACGACTGTCATACATCGTCAGCAGAAAACCTTCAATTTCCAAAGCAGGATTCAGTTTGTTCTTGATGATTTTGATCGTGTTGAGCAGTTTGCTAATACCCTCTAAGGCAAAATACTCACACTGCACGGGAATTATTACCGAATCAGCTGCTGTTAAGGCATTAACGGTGATGAGACCCAACGAAGGAGAGCAGTCGATCAAGATATAGTCGTAATCCGCACGTATCGGTTCCAATAGTCGGCGTAGGATCTTTTCGCGGTTTTCCATGTTCAGCATCTCAATCTCTGCACCTACCAAGTCAATGTGACTGGGGATGATATCCAGATTGTCGATGTCTGTGGTGTAGATGGCGTCTCTGACATCGGTCTTGTTGATAATGCATTCATATAGTGAACATTCAACTTCCTTGATGTCTACACCTAAACCGCTAGATGCATTGGCCTGAGGGTCAGCGTCGATTATCAGTACACTTTTTTCTAAGGTGGCCAGTGAGGCGCCGAGATTCATGGTGGTGGTGGTCTTGCCGACACCGCCTTTTTGGTTTGCTAATGCAATAATCTTTCCCATTATAGTCTTGTTTTACCTTATTCTTAATTACAAATTTGGGCACAAAGTTACATATTTCTTGTGAGAAACACGTTGTTTTAAACCTTTTTTCGTACTTTTGCAGCGAAAACGATGATATTTTATGAATATTAAACGACCACTATTGCTCATTTCTAATGATGATGGCTATCAGTCAAAGGGCATTCAATGCCTTGTAGAGATGCTATCTGATGTAGGTGACATAATCGTTTGCGCCCCCGAGAATGCTCGCAGCGGCTATTCTTGTGCTTTCTCGGCAACGATACCTCTACGCCTCCAGTTGCGTGAAAAACGTGAGGGCGTGGAAGTATGGTCTTGTAACGGTACTCCCGTTGACTGCGTGAAGTTGGCTCTCTCTGAGATATGCTCGCGTAAGCCTGATATGATTATCGGAGGCATCAATCATGGTGATAACGCCTCTGTCAATGCCCATTATAGCGGAACAATGGGTGTTACTCTTGAAGGTTGTATGAAATATATTCCCTCGGTAGCCTTCTCGCTTTGTGACCACCGTGATGACGCTGACTTTGAACCTCTACGGCCTTTTATTCGTACCATTACGGCTCAGGTGCTTAAGGAGGGGTTGCCCCGTGGTGTCTGCCTCAATGTCAATTTCCCCCTTGTGCCGATGTTCCAGGGCGTCAGGGTGTGTCGGATGGCTCCTGGCACTTGGTATAACGAGGTGACGAAATGCCATCATCCCCGTGGTTATGACTATTGGTGGATGGTGGGTTGTTATCGTAACGATGAGCCTGACGCGAAAGATACCGACCGTTGGGCGCTTGACAATGGTTATGTAGCCATCACCCCCACTCAGATAGACCTTACTGCCTATCATGTCTTCGACCAACTTAAAGCCTGGCCGTTATGAAATACTATTTGATTGTCGGTGAGGCCTCGGGAGACCTCCATGCTTCGCATCTGATGCAGTCGTTGAAGAATTTTGACGCTGACGCTCAGTTTAGGTTCTTTGGCGGTGACATGATGACAGCGGTTGGCGGTACTTGTGTGCGCCATTACCGTGATCTTGCCTATATGGGTTTTGTACCTGTTCTGATCCACCTTTCAAAGATACTCTCGAATTTGCAGGTGTGCAAGGATGATATAGTCGCTTGGCAGCCAGACTGCCTCATTCTCGTCGACTATCCTGGCTTCAATTTGAAAATTGCAAAATATATAAAATCGCGGACAAATTTACCCGTCTATTATTATATCTCGCCAAAGATCTGGGCTTGGAAGGAGTATCGCATCAAGAATATCAAACGCGATATCGATGAGCTCTTTTCTATATTGCCTTTCGAGGTTGACTTCTTCGAAGGCAAGCACCACTATCCTATCCATTATGTGGGTAACCCTACAGCCGATGAAGTCCGTCAATTTATGATAAATTCTAAGAACTCAGAGTGTTCTGATTGTTCTGGGCAGAAACCGGTTATAGCGTTATTGGCGGGATCGCGGAAACAGGAAATCAAAGATAACCTCCCTGTCATGCTTGAGGCTGTGAAACCCTACGAGGAAAAATATCAGATTATCCTTGCTGGTGCTCCTGGTCTCGAAGGGGATTATTATACTCCTTTTGTCGAAGGCCGGAAGGTACAGGTGGTCTTTAATCAGACCTATGCTCTGCTCTCCAAAGCCTATGCTGCTCTTGTCACCAGTGGTACAGCCACCCTCGAGACCTGTCTCTTCCGTGTGCCGCAGGTGGTGTGCTATAAACTCCCCCTGCCCGTGATTGCGGACTACCTGCGTCGTCATTTGCTCAAGGTGAAATATATCTCGTTGGTCAATCTCATCGCTGACCGTGAGGTGGTCACCGAATTAGTGGGCCGTACCTTTACAGTCGACAATATCCGTTGTCAGCTCGATAACATCCTCGATGGTCCCCATCGTGTAGCGATGCTCCAAGGCTACGACGAGGTCAGCCGTCGTCTAGGTGACCAAATAGCCCCTGACAATGCAGCTCGCTTAATCCTCAAAAAGATCTCTCCCCATCATGTATAAAATATTAACTGCAAACAAAACAAATATGAAAAAGTATTTCCTCCCTTTCGCCTTGATGGCCCTTTGTAATCTCTTGGCTAACGCCCAGAACATCCAGCTTCATTACGATTTTGGCCGTAACATCTATCCTGATGAGGAATCCTCGCGCCAAAAAGTCACTGTCACCCTCGAACAGTTCAAAGCCGACAATTGGGGGTCCTGGTATTATTTCGTCGATGTCGATCTCAGTCGTAAGGAGACACTTGGCGCATATACCGAGATCTCACGTGAGATAGACTTGACTAAGAAGTTGCCCTTTGCCCTGCATGTTGAGTATGATGGCGGTCTCGGCTCCCGTTCGGGCAGTTATCAACAGGCGGCTCTTGCAGGTATTGCCTATAATGGTAATACCCCCAACTATACGGCCACCTGGTCGCTTCAAATGCTCTATAAGCGTTTCTTCAAGAACTATGATTTCAATACTGCCTACAACAGTCTTCAACTTACAGGCGTATGGGGCGTTCATTTCCTCAATCGTAAGATGTCGTTCTCGGGTTTCATCGATTTCTGGCGTGGTCAGAAGGCTGATGGTCACGGCCAACTCGTCATTCTCTCTGAACCTCAGTTGTGGTACAACATTACCGACCACCTCAGTCTGGGTGGTGAGGTAGAGATTAGTAACAATTTCATTTATAACACGGTCAACGATAAGACATTCTTTGTTAATCCCACTCTCGCTGCGAAGTGGAATTTCTGATGTCGTGCAATTGTTCCCGATAAGTCCAATAGTTGTTTTCTATTGGCCTAACAAATGTTCCCGCCATGCGCTATTTTTTATGTTCGTGCACGGAGGACATGTATTTCTCGCCCTTGTACAGGTGTTTCTCGACCTGAAACATATGTTTCTCGGCGGGAAACATAAAAACTTAGGCAATGAAAAAGCTTTTCTTCTTCGATTCCCAAACAAAAGCCGGCCTTTACCCATTCTTTAGTCAGAGAATCTCACGCAATTCTTGTAAGTTTTCTATTGCTGTTCTTTCTCCAGAACGAGACTGCGCATATTCTTAAGCAGGTCGCTGGCGAAAATGAAGTCTATAAGGCGGGTGTTGTCAGAGTGCATGATCTGATTGCTTACACCCTGCCATTCTTTGCAGCCTTCGTAGATAAAGATGATATTCTCACCAATGCCCATGACCGAATTCATGTCATGGGTGTTGATGATAGTGGTCATGTTGAATTCCTTGGTGATGCTGTGTAGCAGGTCGTCAATCACAAGCGATGTCTTCGGGTCGAGGCCGGAATTCGGTTCGTCGCAGAACAGGTATTTGGGGTTCAGGGCGATGGCACGGGCAATGGCCACACGTTTCTGCATGCCACCCGATAGCTCTCCGGGGAATTTATCCTCGGCACCTACCAGGTTCACACGGTCCAGACAGTCCATAGCGCGTTTTGTGCGTTCCCTCAAGGTCATCGAAGAGAATATATCCAGCGGGAACATCACATTTTCCAATACTGTCAACGAGTCGAAAAGGGCTGCACTCTGGAAAATCATGCCCATCTCACGGCGCATATATACCTTTTCTTTTTTCGACATGGCCACAAAGTCGCGACCGTCGTAGAGTACCTGACCACTCGTGGGGTCCAGCAAACCAACGAGATTTTTCATCAGTACCGTCTTTCCTGAGCCGCTCTGACCGATAATCAGGTTAGTCTTGCCATCCTCGAACACGGTGCTGACATCTTTCAGTACATCCTTGTCCTCAAAGCTTTTATATAGATTTTTGACTTCTATCATGATAGCAACTGGGTTAAGAAGACGTCACTGAAAAGAATGAGAACGCTCGATGATACGACAGCATCTGTCGATGACTTGCCAACGTTCACGCTACCGCCCTCGACGGTATAGCCGCAGAAAGCCGGTACACTCGATATGATAAAGGCGAAAAACTCGCTCTTGATGATCGACATCCATACGAACCACGACTTAAATGAGTGCTGTAAACCTAGAGTAAGATCGTCTGGGGGTAGTACATGACCCACATAAGCGGTGGCATAGGCTCCCAAGATACCTGTGGCTGATGAGAAAATTACTAGGAAAGGCATGATCGTCAACATACCCATGATCTTCGGTAGTATCAGGTAGCTGGCCGAGTTTACACCCATAATTTCTAGGGCGTCTATTTGTTGGGTTACGCGCATTGTTCCTAGTTCCGAAGCAATGTTTGAACCAACCTTACCGGCAAGGATTAAACACATAATAGAACTTGAGAATTCCAGTAGCAGAATCTCTCGCGTCGTATATCCACTTACCCAACGGGGCATCCACGGACTCTGTATATTCAATTTCATCTGGATGCATATCACGGCACCGATAAAGAATGAGATGAGTAATACGATGCCGATGGAATTCACGCCCAATTGGGCCATCTCCTTTACATACGACTTGAAGAACATACGCATCCGTTCTGGAACGGAAAAGGTTCGTCCCATTAGTTGCAGGTAATGCCCAAATATAGTTAAATATCTGATGATAACCATCGTTCTCTTTCGTCTTTTTCGCTGGCAAAGGTAGACATAATTTCCCAAACCGCCAAGGATAATCGTTAATAATACCAAACAATCTGTACTTTTTTGTGAGTAATCTGTCAATTCTAAGAAAAATATAGTATTTTTGCGGGCGATTATGGAGACAGAAGGATTAGTATTACGCACGGAAGGTCTTGTAAAACGGTATGGTAAGCGTACCGTTGTTAACGATGTGAGTTTTAATGTGAGACAGGGCGAGATTGTGGGTCTGTTAGGGCCCAATGGCGCTGGTAAGACAACCTCGTTTTATATGACCACGGGCCTAATTGTTCCTAATGGCGGACATATCTATCTGGGTGACGAGGACGTGACGAAATACCCTGTGTTTAGGCGTGCTAGAGCAGGTATTGGCTATTTGGCTCAGGAAGCGAGCGTTTTCCGAAAAATGAGTGTGGAGGATAATATTCTCTCGGTTCTGGAAATGACGGGCAAACCTCGTGACTATCAGTTACAGAAATTGGAGGAACTAATAAAAGAATTCCGTTTAGGTAAGGTTCGCAAAAACAAGGGTGATCAGTTGTCGGGTGGTGAACGTCGAAGAACGGAGATCGCCCGTTGTTTGGCTATTGAGCCAAAATTTATTATGCTTGATGAACCCTTTGCGGGTGTCGACCCTATTGCTGTGGAAGATATCCAGCAGATTGTTTGGAAGTTGAAATACAGAAACATTGGTATTTTGATTACTGACCATAATGTGGACGAGACACTAACGATCACCGATCGAGCCTATCTGTTGTTTGAAGGCCGTATCCTTTTTCAAGGTTCGCCTGAGGAACTGGCAGAGAACAAAGTTGTGCGGGAGAAGTATCTGACAAATTCGTTTGTGCTGCGTAAAAAAGACTTCCAACTGATGGAAGAGGAACGTAAAGCAAAAGAGGAAGAGGAAGGGTAAAAAGTGAAGAGTGAAAAGTGAAGAATTGGACGTGAAACGTTAAAAAATAACAAGAGAGCGTCATTTTATTCACTTTTCACTCTTCACTTTTCTCTTTTTTTTGTACTTTTGCACCCCAAAATTTGCACATATTATATAAAAGGTATAAGAAAGATGAAAATTACATTTGATTGCCCTGATAAGATCAATGGCGTTTTGACTATGACCGTTGAGCCTGCAGACTATCAGGAGAAAGTAGAGAAGACGCTGAAAGATTATCGCAAAAAAGCCCAAGTCCCAGGTTTCCGTCCCGGTATGGTTCCCATGGGTATGATTAAAAAACAGTATGGCACAGCAGTAAAGGTTGACGAGGTAAATCGTTTGATGGGTGAGAAACTCTATGAATATGTTCGTGAGAATAAAATTCAGATGCTTGGCGACCCCCTTCCCAGTGACAAACAACAGCCTCAAGACTTTGAGAAAGATGGTGAGATGACCTTCGTTTTCGATATTGCCGTTGCACCTGAGTTCAAGGTGGCTCTTAGTGGAAAAGACAAGATAGAATATTATACCATCGCTGTTGATGACAAACTTGTCGACCAGCAGGTGCAGATGTACGCCTCTCAGGGTGGTGAGTTTGTGAAGGCCGAAGTATTTAGCGGCAATGATACCATTACGGGTGATCTGCGCCAACTCGACAAGAAAGGCAATACTCTCGAGGGTGGAATCACCACTGAGAGCGGTATGATTATGCCTGCTTATATCAAGGATGATAAGCAGAAAAAATTGTTTGATGGTTGTAAACCGGGTGACATTATTACTTTTAATCCCAAGAAGGCCTATCCTGACAATGATGCCGAGGTGGCTGCCCTGTTGAAGGTGAAGAAGGAGGATATTGCTGATGTGAATAGTGATTTCTCATTCCAGGTGACGGAGATCCGTCATTTCCAGCCTGCCGAAGTGAACCAGGCACTTTTTGATCGTGTGTTTGGTGAAGGTAATGTTAAGGATGAAAAGGCTTTCCGTGAGAAGATCGCAGAGCAGTTGAAGGCTCAGTTCGTTGGTAGCAGCGACTATAAGTTTATGCAGGACGTACGTGCTCATCTGGAGAAAAAAGTGGGCAAGTTGGAGTTCCCTGAGGCTCTGTTGAAGCGTGTGATGCTGCAGAATAATAAGGATAAGGGTGCTGATTTCGTAGAACAAAACTTCGAGGGTAGTATCAAGGAACTGGCATGGCACCTGATTAAGGAGCAGATTGTAGCCGCTCAGGAGATCAAGATTGAGGATGAGGACGTGAAGCGTGTGGCCAAGGATGCCATCCGTGCACAGTTTGCTCAGTATGGTATGGCTAATATGCCTGACGATGTGGTCGAGAACTATGCTGAGGAGCAGTTGAAGAAGCGCGAAAACATTGATAATTTTGTAGATCGTGCCGTAGATCTTAAACTGACGGAAAAACTCAAAACCGTGGTTAAATTGGACGAAAAAACGGTTACTTTGGACGAGTTTAACAAGATGATGGAAGGAAAATAAGTATTTTTACGAAAAAATAACTCCTTTTTTTGAAGGGTTATCGACTTTTTTTCTTATCTTTGTGTCCCAATCACGAGATAAAAAGGTC
>Ga0310690_10004635_pt1 | contig 19305 bp, 9 predicted proteins | sample AusTroGonzalo_MG_2_FD_207661 | JGI IMG/M metagenome (GOLD analysis project Ga0310690, IMG submission 207661) | Bovine rumen microbial communities from tropical cattle in Woodstock, Queensland, Australia - Gonzalo_04 (v2) (version 2) | ecosystem: Host-associated > Mammals > Digestive system >...
TTACGACAAGGAGAAGCTGCAGGAGCGTCTGGCCAAGCTGGCCGGTGGCGTTGCCGTGCTCTATGTCGGTGCCAACAGCGAGGTGGAGATGAAGGAGAAGAAAGACCGCGTCGACGACGCCCTCTGCGCTACCCGTGCAGCCATCGAGGAAGGTGTTGTAGCTGGTGGCGGTACTACCTACATCCGCGCTCAGGAGGCTCTTGCTGGTCTGAAGGGCGACAATGCCGACGAGCAGACAGGTATCAACATCATCTGCCGTGCCATTGAGGAGCCCCTGCGTCAGATTGCCGTCAACGGCGGTCAGGAGGGTGCAGTGGTTGTCCAAAAGGTTCGCGAGGGTAAGGGCGACTTCGGTTTCAACGCCCGCACCGATATCTATGAGGATCTCCGCGAGGCTGGAGTCATCGACCCAGCTAAGGTTGCCCGTGTCGCTCTGGAGAACGCCGCCAGCATTGCCGGCATGTTCCTCACCACCGAGTGCCTCATCGTCGACAAGCCCGAGAAGGAGCCCGCCATGCCGATGGGCGGCGCACCTGGAATGGGTGGCATGATGTAATTCAATAACTCAATAAGGCGGTGCCTTTCATCCAGACCAAGTTTTGGACGAAAGGCACCGTTTTTTTTATGTCAGACACAAAATTAAATATTGCTCCGCTATCAGCTATAAGTCCCTGACTTTCAACTGAATCATGGCGGAGCAATTTTCTGGTCACTCACTTTTGAAACTTTTCACTCTTCACTCCGAACCTTCACAATTTTTTATGCCGTTTTCACTCATTCCAAGTGCACACGAAACACCTCCTAAACCCTAACTAAACGAATCTGCGACTTAAGTTCAAGTTATCTACCTCTTAAGTAGCAGAATCTCACGACTTATGTTCTAACATCTTCCGACTTAAGTCGCAGATCCGTTTACTGCCTCCTTTCTATACGTTTACAACCCATTCTCCTCCAGTTGGAGGTCCCTCATATCTCCCAATCCCACTTCTTTCACGTCTCCCATATTCCAAATCCCGTCTGCCTCAAATTCCTCCGCCATGATAATCCTGACAGTCAATTACTTACACAGCATAGCGGAGAAATAATGTAATTATGAACGATAACAGAACGACATTTCCCTATACGACATCACAGAACGAAAGAGTTTCATGGCACGTCGGTGCTTTACTTTTCAACGAACGTATTGAATGAATGGGCAGCGAGAGTGGCATTGAGGTAACGTTTGCCAACTGGGATGGATAGCGCACGAGCCTCGTTGTTGGTGTTGCCGCAGATGACGACGCGACGACCGTCGGGACGCTGGAAAGCGATGGTCTGGAGTCCGTCTTTTATCGGATAGAAGGCGAGGAGCGTGCTACCTGGCTCTACGAAATGGGAGAAGTGCTTGTAGGCATAATACTCGGGAGTGTACCTATATGTTCGGTTGGCAGAGCGCACTTGCACGAGGGCGTTCTGCTTCCAGCCCCAAGCGCTGCGGCCCTGGTCGCAAAGGATGAAGTTCCAATTGTAGTACTCGTCGCAGCCACGGCCGATGTATTCGTGCAGCAGGTAGAATGTGTGCTCACCGGCACGCCAGTCCATCTGTCCGTTGCCACACTCGCTCTCACTGCTCACCATGTGCAGGTCAGGGTGGTGTTCGCGCATAAAGTCAAGGTTCTCGCGACCCTCCCATTGGAAGCCGAGACCCTCCACGCAGCCTTGCAAGCCATTGACGATGCGCTGCACGTAGTCCTGGCGGTTGGTGTTGAACGTGCCCACATAGAGCTTCACCTCGGGATGCTTCTCTTTAAGTGTGGGTGCCAGGTATTCCTTGTTAAACTTAATGGTCCCCTCAGCCGTCCACGCGCAACCCGGGTATGGCGTATAGCTGTATGCCTCGTTCTGGTACATCACCATGTCAATGGGAATGTTCTCCTCAGCATATAGGTCGATGAACTTGCAGAACATATTCGCGTAGGCCTGCAAATAGCGCGGATCTTGGATAAAATAGTTCTGCGAGGCCAGTTTCCTGGGGAACAGGCCTTTGCGCTCTCCCAGAAACTGCATCTCGTTGGGGTCGGGTACGCCACCGTCGTCGAAGAGCAGATAGTCCTTCTCCTTCGGCTGTGTGTTATAAGGCGAACTGGCAACGCAGTAGTCCTGGTTGATCTTCATCCATGCTGGCGGACTCCACGGCGACACCCAGAAGGTCATCGCGGGCTGCCACTTTTGGGCCATCTTGATGAGCTGGATGACGTTCTCCTTGTCGTGCTCGATGTTGAAGTACTTCAGCGCGAAGTCGCCCGCCACCGTGTCGCACGAATACCATGCACGGCTGTAGTCGTTGGCATTCATCGTCAGGCGTCCTCGAGTGAAGCGCAGGTCGCCGTCGGGTGCAAAAATGTCGTGCATAATCTTCTCCTGCTCCTCTGGCTTCAGCAGACGGATGGCATCGAGGTCGAGCTCGTTGAAACAGGTGCCGAAAGCCTTGAAGGTGGAGCCCACCCCTTTCCCCTCACTTAGGGAGGGGGATTCAGTCACCTGAAAGCATACAGCCTCCCCTCCCTTGGGGAGGGGTTGGGGGTGGGCTTTTATTTTGCCCTTCGTCTGCCACGGTGCTTGCTCCGTTGTGGTGTACTGCGTGAACGTCTGGGCCACCGCATGAGTGGCAACCAGACTTAGAATGCATAATATTATTCTCATCTTTACGATATGTTTTTATTTAATAACGTATTTCTTCCCATTTTTGATATATACACCACGCATTTTTGTTGTGTTTACTTTGCGACCCTGCAGATCGTAGATGGCATTTTCAATCTTCAATCTTCCATTTTCAATTTCCTCAATGCCTGTCGGGGCCTCGCTGTTGATATTGACGGTAACAGATTTGTTGAGACCGTTGGAAGGATTGGCAGGCTGGAGGACGATGTAAGAGATACCCTTGACAGAAGTCTGACTGTTAAGCGTCAGGGTACAGAGCTTTTCGTCTTGGGTAAGGATGAAATCATCGGCATTGCCCTCGGTGTCATCTGATAAGACAACCTTTTGAAGAGTGGCTCCCGTACAGTTGTTGTAATGAAGTGTGATGGGCTGTGTGGCTTCAACCGTGAAGCGGGGGGCAGTGGCATCAGGCAAGTAGTAGCCCAGGTGGGGTGGCTGGTTGTAGCCGGAGTTCTGCCACGTGATGCCGAGGCGATAGACGTGGTCGGTCATGAGGCACGGCACGCGAGCTGCAGTCTTGTGGGCGGTGGAAAAGATGTTGAGCGTCTGCTTGTCCTCGTTGTTATAGACAATAATCTCCTCGCGCCAGTCTCCGAAGATGTCAGCCTGCAGACAGGGTGAGTTCTTGGTGCCGTTGCAGGTCACGCTGTAACCGTATTCGTAAAGGTTCTTGCCGTCGACGCCTATGCGACCCTGATTATACTTCACGAGATAGGGCTGGTTGTGGTAGTTGCCGATGCCATTGAAAATCTCATCATAGATGTCACCGTCCCAGTAGATACGGAAATTCTGTTCGGGGGCACCGCCAACAATGCTACCCGTGGGCGTATTATAGAGGTAGCCGTTACCGAAGCAACTAAACTCCTGACCGCGCTCCTCTGTGAAGTCAGCCGCAATGCCGCGAGCCGTGTCGCCGTCGCCAGTGATGTGAATAAGCAGTTCGCCAGTGGCAGCATCGCAGACGTGCATGCCGAAGGGTGGGTCTTCGTGAATCTGGAACACTTCGAGGCCGGGACGGTCGGGCATGAGGTCGGCCACATGGAGGGCATCGCCATGACAGAGTCCCGTACTCCAAAGCAGGTTTCCGTCGTGGTCAATGGCAGCCGAGCCATAGATAATCTCATCCATGCCGTCGCCATCCACATCGGCACAACTCAGGTTGTGGTTGCCTTGGGCGTAGGCGGTGGTGAAGTTACTGTTTGCGTAGGTGGCGTGAGCGTAAGTACGCACGTCCTTCTTACCACTACCTTCGGTCTTCATCACCGTCTTTGATGAGATGCTGGCGTGGCGCCAACGGGTGGTGAGTTTCGAACCATTGAAATCCACAGCCCAGAGATAGGAGCGTGTGTAGTAGCCGCGACACATTACGGCACTGGCATGTGTGTGATTGGCGGCATCCAGATGAGCCACCGTGGCGAGATAACGCTCCGAGCGGTTGGCATAGTCGTCGCCCCATAGGTCGGTGCGCAACTCTGGAGCACCGCCAACGAAGCAACCTCGGTTGGGGTTGTAATAGACGGTGTGGATAGCGTGACCATTCTGTCCACTGAATACGGTGAGGAACTCAGGACCATACATCACCTGTCCGCCGCCATTGAGGTATTCCTTTGTGTTGTCGGTAGCACGGATGACATCTTCGTCGGCAGCCTCGGTGACATACCTGCCTGCACCGTCCTTGGTACCAGGTCCGGTCTTTACGATGAACTCAGCCCGTCCGTCACCATCGAAATCATAGAACAGGAAGGGCACATAGTGAGGACCCGAGCGGATGTTATGCCCCATATCGATGTGCCACAATTTCTGGGCAGTCATCTTGCCGTTGGCCTCCAAAATCTTGTAGCAGTCGAAGATGGTGGGCCCCGTGAAACCGCCCTGCGAGTTGTCGGCAGGATTAGATGGTTCCCACTTCACTACGATCTCGTAGCTGCCATCTCCATCCACGTCAGCTACAGAGCAGTCGTTGGGTGAGTAGGTGTATTCCGAATCATGGAACGTGCCGCCCTCAGGACGGTCAAGTTTCAGCGTGTTGTAGATGCCCTGCCAGGGCGTGACTGCCTCGGTAGTGCTAACCTTCTTACCATTCTTTTTCGTCACAATGCTGTACTTCGCCGTCTTCGATCCTTTAGTGTCGAGGAAGTTGGTCGAGCTATTGATGTCCGACGCCACCACCTCGCCGTTACGCAGCACGTCGAACGTGGTGTAGTCGTCGTCGCTGTCGAGCATGCGCCAGCTCACTAAGTAGTTGCTGCCAGATGCCGACTGCGGAACGGCCATGACGTGCCTATTTATTTTCTCCTGTGCGACAGCTATCTGAACAACCATCACGAGTGCTAATGCACAGATATATAATGTACGTCTCATACTCAAATTATGAATTGTGAATTATGAATTATTCTTTACCTAAGTATTCCAGTTTCCAGTTGTCAATCATCACCCAGTCGCGGCGGATAGTAGTGTTCTTGCGCAGTCCGATGCGGAGCTGGCCATTGGTTACCTGTACTTCGATGCAGTTCTCTTTGTAGTAATCCTTGGCAAAATATAAGGCAGCAGCCGACATGGTGTTAGGTACCCACCACTGGCCGAGGGTGATTTCGCCATCCACGCCCAGCTTTGATGTAGGAGCACCAGTGAAGATACTCTGCATTTTCGTGGTTGTGGTCTTGCTATTGGTCTTGACATAGAGTTCAGCATTCAGTGTCTCGTTGCTGCCCTGCTTCGCCTCGTATGCGGGACCTTCCAAGCCTGCTCGGTAGAAGCCCTGCAGACTCAGACGGTAGGTGCCATCGGGCAGTCCCTGCAAATCCTGCCAGGTATCGAAATTCGTATTGAAGAACTCTGCATTCTGTAGGTTGTTATTAGCATCGATGCCCGGCTGCACATTGCCTTTCCAGCCCTCGTTGTCATTGTTATCATAGCGGGGATTGGTGATGAACTTGTCGGTCACGTCAATCGGATTCTCCCTTGAAGCTCCGGCCAGATCGTCTTCGAGCAGTTTGGCCGTGACGTTGGTAATGGCAACCTGAATCTCGGCCTGTGTGCTGGCGGTGTTGTTATAGACAGACTCCTCTTCAGTGACATCCATGCCAGCGGCCTTGGCCTCGTCAATGAGTTCCTTCAGCTGGAGTGCTGCCTTATAGGTGGCCATGTCGGTGAGGTACTGGTTATAGGCATCAGGAGTAGCCACGGCCCAATCTGTCAAGTAGAGACCCTCGCCCGGCTCTTCGGCATCCATCAGCAGGGCTGCGAGATTAGTGCGGTATTCGCCCTCAAACAGGTCGAGACCCATCATAGCACCCGGGTAGTTCTCCTGATTGTAGGTCTTGTTGGGAACAGCTATCATCAGCTTAAAGGAGCCATTGCCGTTGTCCACTACCTTCCACCAGCATTCTGTGGCACTCTCGGCATCCACGAACATTGCGCCATTGGTGGTAATGAACAGGGTGCGCCAGGCGTTCTTAGCCTTAGAAAAGTTGGTGAGTTTATAGACTTCGCCGCTCTGCACACGCTCGGCTCCGCCGCTTGGCTCTGCCAAGAATTTACATTTCAACCCTTCTTCGCCCACGCTGGCCTGAGTGCCGTAGGAATTGCCCTCGGTGTAGAAACGCTGTGCTTTAACGTTGTAAAGGTAGCACTCCTGATCGGCAGCGAATTCCGATGTGGCAAGTTGCGGACACTGCCAAACGCCATCGTCAACCGTCGTGTCGAAGTTCAGACTCAACGACGAAGCAACGCTTTCCAATTGGAAGTAACTGCGGAAGGCATCAACAGTCGTGGTGCCAGATACTTTCTTCAACTTGTTGCCATTGAGCACATAGCTGCCCTGCAGAGCTGTAATGGATGCATAGTTGCCAGCTTTCACCTTGCCGCTGCCTGTCAGCGCTGTCACGTCTGTGCCACTGCGATAGATATATGCCTTTCTTGCCTCTGGTTTCTTCACTTCTTTCAGATTGAGCGTGCTGCCGTCGATGTTCTTAGGTTCATAGAACGTGCCGTTACTGCCGCCCGTAATGACGAAGGGCAGACAAAGCACATCAGTCGTGCCAGCCTCAATGGTGCGGTAGTAGGTAGCCTTTGAAGCGATGAAGTCTGCAGAGGCCGTAAAGTCAAAGCCGTCCCACAGTACGAAATTACTTACTGCTCCGCTCACAAGCAGGTTGTTTAGGTTTTCATCAGCCACGGTTTTGAAGTTGCCATTAGCTTTGAACAGACGGTTAGGATTATCGGTCGTGAGATCGCAGCATACAGCATGGTTCTGTACGTCCACGTCATCTGCATAATCGACTGCATACCGGTTCGTGCCGTCACTCATATAATAAAGGTGTACGTCGGCTATGCCTTTCCTGTCGGCTCCGTTCAGGTCGAACTCAATGGTTAAGTTACCATCCTTTACCAGCGCGCCAGTAGCTGTGAGCCACTGCCACCCCAAAGCTTTTTCGGCATTATTGAAGCCGCCTGCCGTGCTGTATGGCATCATTACGCCGTTGGTGTTTAACTGATCACCGCTCTGTGCGTAGCCTCGGTTGGTAACCACGTCACCTTCTGTATTTGCTATAACAGCCTTGGCGGTTGTTCCATTTGCGCCGCGTACCGCAGCCACCACCTTATAGGTGCCGGCAGGCATGTTGTTTAGAATCTGAATCATACGGGTGTTATCATCGGTGCTCTCGTAGTCGTAGCCGTTACCGCGATAGAGCGTGCAGAGCGTGCGTGTGCCGCCACGCCAACCTCCATCGCCCTTGTCAAACGATGCGTTCTGCACTAGACTGGTGGCTTCGCCTTTGGCCGTCTTTATAGCAGCCAGATTCTCAGCCACCACAGCAGGGTCGGCAGATGCCTCGCCCGACATCGCCCAAGCCACATAGTCGGCTTCCGAGATGAGTGCCCACTGTGCCGTGGGAGGCATCACCTGCGTCACGTTGGTGCTGCCAGTGAGATACCATGTTTTGCCAGCTACCTCACCGTTGGTCTCGGTATAGTTGTGGGTACTGATGTAGTAGAGTTTATTGCCATCCTCCTTGATTGTCCAAAAGGTGTTGGTGTCGTCGCCGTCGCTCCAAAGGTACTGACCCTTGTAAACGCCAATCTTCAGGTAGCCCTTGCCGTCGCCCGAAATCAGATAGTCGTCCCCGCTCTTCGTCAAGGTCGCCGTGGCTTGAGGTTCGGTAGTGAAGGTTCGTGTGGCGGTGTTGAAAAACTTGCGGTTCAGCGCATCGTAAAGGTAGAACTTTCCATCGGTCACTCCCGAACGGTATTCAGCGGCAATGGCACCACTTATTTGATAATCCACGTAAGCCGTCTTCGTGACGAGTGCCCACTCGTTGGCCTTGGCAGCATCGGTTGGAATTTCTTTATTGGAATTCAGGTAGTTCTTGCCGGCAGGAAACGTGTAATCGTTCTCTTTGATGGCAGCACCAAGGTCTACATACACCAGATAGGTATTCGCGCCTTTAGCCTCGAAATACCACTTCCATGCATCAGAATTGTCGCTGGCACCATTGCACCACAGCAGCTGTCCATTCCAGTGGCCCACCTTCAGGTCGATGCCTTTAGCTTTCGATAGCTTGTAGGTTTCTCCTGTCTTTGTCAACGTCATCAGCGTACCTGCATCGCTCAGCACAGGATCACCGCTGGCACTCATGTCAAGAAACTTTTCTTGTGTCACATTGTAGAGGTAGAACTCGCCCGCCACCACTTCGCAGAAGTAGCTGGAGGGAATCGCGTTGGCACTGGCTTCTATCACCGAGAGGAGTGCCACCATAAAGACTATTAGTACCCGTTTTGTCATTACGTTGATCGTTTTATGTTTATGAAGGGACGTGTTGTTATTGACACGTCCCAATTCCTATTATAGTTGTTAGTCCTCGTCGTCCCAGAAACTGCTTCGACGGGAGTTCCCTTCGATGATGTTTTCTTCTTTCGTTCCACCACCTTTTCCCAAACCGACATTGGTGCCATTGATGCTCCCTGACAGCAAGGTCACTTTATTCACTCTGATTACCATTATGGATGGAGCTAAATATTTCTTGTTCATAATCAATCTGTTTTTAGTAATCATATTCTTCGTCATCGTCCCAAATGTAACTACGGCGGCTGTTGCCTGTAATGATGCCGTCCTCATAGGTTCCTTTGTCACTGAGACCTATACCGTTGGCGCCATTGATACCCCTGATGCTGCTGCAAATCAGCTCGTACGGAGTAATCTTCTGAACAACGACAGTTGGTTTTTGATATTGCTTTTTCATATTTGTTCACTGTTATTTTATCATCACCTTCTTACCATCTTTAATGTAAAGGCCCTTGGTAGGATGATTCACGCTGCGTCCCTGCAGGTCAAAGTATTTACTATCTGACGATTTGCCATTTGCGATTTCGTCGATGCCAGTAGTCTCATCGCCGAAGTTGAGGGCGATACGGGCACCAGCATTACCAGGGATTGTGAAGTAAGCGCGGAAGGGCTTCAGGCTCACGGCGCTGTTCACCTTGTAGAGGTTTGTGCCGCTAAGTACGTAGTCATCGGTGGGAACGGCTGCGATGTTGGTATAGGTGCCGACCATCTCCACGCCCATGCCATTAGCTGTGGTTTTATCAGCAAGCCAGTGGTCACCGGCATGCGTTAGTGCGGTTACGGCACTTGCTGCTTTATATAGATAGGCCTTGCCGCCATTCTTGGTCGTAACAGTCTCAAAGTTCAATATCCCGTCGGTCAAGCTTTCGGGCTGATAGAACGTGCCATCGGCACCGCCAGTAATCTCGAAGGGGCAGCAGATAGTGGCGAATTCACCAGCAGCGATATTGCGATAGAGTGTGCTGTTGACTGAGCGTGTGTCTGAAGGAATTGTCATATCATAGCCATCATAGAGCACCAGCTTGTTAATCCACCCAGTACTTACGCGCAGGTTGTTGGCGATGGCACCAGAAGCCGTGTAGATGTTGGAAGAAGCTCTGAAAATCTTGTTGGGATTGTCCGTCTGTAGGTCGCAAGTCACCACGTGGTCATTGTTATTGATGCCATCGGTGTACTCCACTGCGTAGGTGTTCGTACCGTCGCTCATATAATAAAGGTGTACATCATCAATACCTTTCCACTTACCTCCAGTCATGTCGAATGAGATGGTGAGGTCACCGTCGGCTGCAAGTGTGTATGTCGCAGTTGCCCACTGCCAACCGAGTGCATTGCTACTCATATTGAAACCACCCAAATTGCTAAAAGGCATCTGTACGCCATTAAGGTTAATCTGCTGACGAGAAGTATCAAATGCGCCATTTGTGATAGTCGTGCCAGCTGTGCCATTTAACTTGGCAGTTGCTGTAGTACCATTATCACCGCGAACAGCAGCCACCACCTTGTAAGTTCCGGCAGGCATGTTGTTGAGCGTCTGCGAGAAGGTAACGTTGTCGGCTGTTGATTCGTAGTCACGGTCTCCACCTCGCCAGGTATTACAATTTGTAGCTGTACCTCCTACCCAATATGTGTCAGGGGCTGTATCGAAAGCAGCATTGCCAATCAGTGATGTTGCATCGCCCTTGGCTTCAATTATCGTATTCTTTTTGATAACGACAGGGTCAAGGGAAACCAGGTAAGCTGTATAGTTAACAGATGTGATAAGCGCCCACTCGTTGGCATCGCCATCGGTCTCGGTCATGCCACCTTCGCCATTGGTGTAATAGGTGTTACCATTGGTGAATTTGCCGTCAGCATCTTTTGATGCAACGATGCTGAGTCTGTAAGTATTCGTGTTTGCAGTAGAAAATACCCATTTGAAGAATCCCTGATCTGCTGCATTATTTGTCCAATCATTTCCCCATAGATAGCGGCTTCCATAGAAGCCCATCTTATAGTATTTACCACCAACAGCTTGAATAGAGTATTTACCGGTATCATCGCCTGTGAGTGATGCCAGTGTAACTTGGTTTGTTGGTGTCGTCACAAGTGATGGATCTCCAGTACCACAAAGGAACTTTTCCTGTGTCACATTATACAGATAGAACGTTCCCTCGGCAGGCTCCGAGTAGTAGCTTGACGGAATCACGTCGGCCTTGGCTCCCATGATGGAGAGCATTGCCGTCACAAAGAATAGAAGTACTTTCTTTTTCATTTTCGTTTGAGTTTTTAGTTAATATTGTTGTTGTTGTTAATTCTGGTGCAAAATTACAGTATTTCCCACACTTAGCATTTCAATAATCTTCCATTGGCTGTCACAAATCTGCCAAAGTCATTTCCAATGCTTCTCTAACCGATTGTATTCCTCCTCGGTGATGTAAGTTACAGCACCATGTTTCTGCTCAGAGAAATTTGTCCGATGCATGGAGGAACCTGGAGCATCGAAATAGCTAATGAGACTATAGGTGAAGAAGTCACGGGTCTCTACGAAACCAAAGTTCATGGGACGGACGCTGTAGTTGTCGAACATTACGACGTATGTGTCAGAATTAAGACGCTTCCAACAGTTGGGGGCTTCGTGAGCGCGACGCTCACCGTCCTGATAAGTCTCATCGAAAACGTAGGGGCCAGTTATCTTTTGGGCAGTGGCATGCTTGGGAGCAGCTCCTTTCTCATGACTGACGTAGAACAGATGATAAGTGTCTCCCACCTTGATAATGTCCGAGTCGATGATATTGTAGGCCTGATTGGGGGCTTCGGCCAAGAGCTTTGGCTGCCCAGTCAGGGCGTTGTAGTCGTTATTTACGTAGGCGTAGTAGATTTTGTTCATGCCCTTGCCCTCGCGGGTGGTGAAATGTATCATCAGTTGGCGAGTCTCTTCGTCGAATACGGTCTCAGGTGCCCACACGCAACCAACCTCCTGCCAGTTCATGTCGTCTTGTTTGGGCAGAATTGAGAAGTTGAGATTAGTACGTGTCCAGTGGATAAGGTCGAAGCTTTTCATCAGTACAAGCCCGCGATTGTTGCCCCATCCATACTTGGCTCCATCGCGCTCCCACTCGGTGGTACGCTTTCCGTCACGTTGGCCGAAGACATGTAGGTCGGTCATCGAGAGGTAGAACGCTCCGTCAGGACCACGAAAGATGTGTGGGTCGCGGATGCCGTGCTGCACGGCAATGGTATCGCCATCGATGACAGGTTTGTCATCGTTGAGGGCCGTCCAAGTGTAGCCATCGCGACTAACGGCCATGTGCAGCCCGTGGTCCTGGTCTTTGTGATAGACCATCAAATAGGATGTAAGAGGACTGGTGGAAGAGGTAAGAGGGGATACGCCTTCTGCAGTTGCGGGAATGAAGTTAATCTTTCCATCCTTGTCGTAACTCATCGGCTCGGCTATGATGCTACGGCTGTAGCTGGTGCCGTCGGACAAGCTTCCGTTGTGAGAGAAGAAGAGCCACTGATTCTTAAACTTTACAATAGCGGGGTGCGTGGTGTTTGAGTTACCAGCAATTTCGCTGATGATGCCCATGGGGGTGTAGGGGCCACCAATGTGGTCGGCTACGGCGTAGGCAATCTTCTCAGGCCACTCGGAGGCGTAGGTCAGGTAGTATTTTCCATTGTATTTGTGCAACCAAGGAGCCTCTGTGAAAGCCCCCTCCCGGCCTCTCCCATTGGGGAGGAGAATCTGGTGAATCTCGCCGTCAATCTCAATCATGTTGTCCTTCAGTTTGGCATAGTAGCACTCCTTATTACCCCATATAATATAAGGTGTGCCGTCATTGTCGATGAGGATAGCAGGATCGATGCACGCCCAGTTGTGCTTCGAGGCAAAGCAGTCATTGTTGGTGAGTAGCGGTTTTCCAAGTGCGTCTTTGTAGGGGCCAGTAATCTTGTCGCTGACGGCTACACCTATGCCGCACCAGTTGGTTGAGACATACCAGTAATAGCGACCATCCTTGCCCTTGGTCACATGTCCAGCGTAGGCCTGACGGCTGTCGGCCCACTTAAAGTCATCAATGCGTAGGGGCGAGGGATATTCCGTCCAATGCTTCATGTCCGTAGTCGAGTAAAGCAGCCAGTCTTTCATTACGTAACCCGACTGGTTGCCTGCGGCATCATGTCCGGCAAAGAGCCAAAGCGTGTCATTCTCCACTAATACGGCGGGGTCGGCAGTATGCTTGTCGCGGATGATAGGGTTGCCGATGCTCTCGAACTTGTGTGTCAGCACATACCCCCATTTCTGCTGCAATCGTTCCAGTTCGTCGGCTGTCACCGACATCACCGTTCCGTGACGAGGGAAGAAGTCCTTGCGGAACGACTCAGGTTCTTTGGTGAACGTCTTCAAATCTTTCGACCGCTGGAACTCGTAGCGTCCAGAACTGTAGAGGTCGTACATCAGGATCCAATCCTCGCTGTTGTTCAGCTGGAATACTCCGCTACCCTCCACATGTGTTCTCGTGCCAGCGTATGTATCCAGATACTCAAAATCCTCCTTGTACGGCCCCGTCAACTTTTTCGACATTGCCTGTTGAATGCCGTTCTTGTATTCCTTACCGTTGGCATCCTTCGTGTTGCCCTTATAGAAGAGGTGATACACGCCGTCCTTATAGATGATGTCGTTGTCGATGCTGCCGTACTTCGCTGCAAACAGCACCTTCGGCTCGCTCTCGAAAGCGGTAAAATTCTTGTTGGCGTAGGCATAATAGGTGATGAGCGTCTTGCGGTCGTTACGCTGCAGCGTGAAGTAGATTATATACTTTTTTGCCTTACGGTCGTAGATGGTCTGAGGCGCCCACACCCAGTAGGCATCGCTAAAATGCTCGCTCCAGTCCTTCGCAAGGTTAATTCTTGCGTGAGTCCAGTTTACGAGGTCCTTCGACTTCAGTAGCACGATGCCGGGATTGGAGCCCCAGCCTTGCTTCGGGTCGAATACATGCATGTCCGTAGCCACGATATAGTAGCAGCCGTCCTCACCCCTCAGTATATGCGGGTCACGAATGCCGCCGCTCTCGCTGATGCTGTCACTGGCGATAATCGGCCTGTTTCCGTTTAGCGCATACCAGTTCTGTGCGTCTTCACTCACCGCGAAGCGCAGCTGTTCCATCAGTTTTGTATCGCCACTGCCCTCGAAATAAGCGAAAAGGTAGCCCGTAAAAAGCACCTTAGGAACCGAATGGGGGACCACTACTTGTGCTGCCAACCTTAAGCCGACAGCCATTGCCAATACTGAAAGCACTAATCGTTTCATAATTTCTTTTGTTTTAATACTGGTGCAAAATTACAGTCTGTTACTCACTTTTGCTTTCAATTATCTTCCATCCGCTTTCACTTTTCTGTCAAAATGCCCTGTCGTTGATGTTTTCCTGCGAATATTGTACTCCTTTTTTTTCTTTTTTTGCTATTTTTGCACACAGAAAGAAGAAATCTATCACCCACATTACCAAAAACGATGAAGAAAAGACTGGCACTGATTATGAGTTTTCTGGCTGCGACAACAATGGTTCTGGCGCAGCCGCCAATACTGCACGTGACAAATTATACCACCCGCGACGGATTGGGCAGCAATGTGGTTAACTGCGGCTTGCAGGATCGGCTGGGCTACATATGGTTGGGCACGAACCACGGACTGACGCGTTTCGATGGTCATCGGTTCGCTAACTTCTATGTGGAGGCTGACGGTCAGCGACAAATTGAAGGCATCACGCATATCGTGGAAGACACCACACGCAACGAACTCCTGATGAGCGGCAAAGACTATCGGTTGTTGTGCTTCGACCTCGGACAGATGAGGTTTGTCAGTGCAGAAGGAAAGGAATTTCCCAAAACATCATACGACGATACTGCAGAACAATTATATATGAATCGCGCGCGTGAATTAGGCATTGACCGTGGCAACAAAACTAATCGCCGCCATGACCTGCACTATGCGAAACTTGATGACGGTCACGAAATCTTTGCCACCATCGATAATGGCTTTTTCATTTATGAACCAGCGAGTGGACATTTGCAACATTATCGTTCTACTGACGAAAGGCCAATCATTGAGTCAGATTATATCAATGGCATACTGAAAGACCGCTCTAACGGCGTGTGGCTATTTACTACTTTCGCGGGCATCTATCGGCTGGACATGGGCGAGGACGCTTTGAGGACACACGCTTTGGCACCAAACATCCGTTCGATGGCGCAAATCGATGATCGACACATTGCCGTAGCCGATATGGAGGGACGTGTGTATAAATATAATCCTGACACACAAGAGGGCAGCCTGATTTTCAATGAGGGCATACGCGCTTACGCTCTCAATACCGACAATAAAGGCCGGTTGTGGATAGGAACACGAGGCGGCGGTGTATGGATAATGGATGGGAAGAAAAAGAAAATTGATAATCTGCCCGCACGCCAAATTTACGACATCGTTTTCTCGCCTAGCGGCACAGTGTGGTTTGCCACACTCGACGGCGGACTCATTGAGGGACACGAGCAGGCCGATGGCAGTTTCTTGTTCTTCCCGTGGTTACAGGAAGAGAAGACACACGAATTGGTTATCGACCGCCATGGTCGATTGTGGATAGCTGCTGAGAGTGGAGTGTGGGTAATGGACGGAGACGTAACACGTCATGTGTTTGACAGAAGTAAGGTGGTTTGCATTTGTTGCACTTCGAGAGGTACCGTTTGGGCTGGAAGTAATGGCTATGGACTTTTGAAGATAGATGACGATAGTATAAGCTATGTCCAGGCCAACGATGGACTGGCAAACAACTGCGTTGAGTCGGTAGTATGCGACAAGGAAGGTAACGTCATTGTGGGAACAGATCAGGGTGTCTCGATTGTTAGTAGCACTGATGACTCCGAGTGGCGTTCAGCCTCCAGTCGCTTGATTTGCAAGAATTTTTATTCGCAACAAGGATTGAGGTCTAACACATACAACGAGAATTCAATACTATGTACCACTAATGGTCGCGTCTTTCTTGGAAACCTTACCGGACTGGTAGAATTACTGCCGGAAGCCACAGGAATGAGTGGTGTTAAAACAAACGGTATCCGTCCGCTTTTGACAAGTATTGATGTAAATGAGGTGACCAGATATGACCATCTGACAGATAAGATAGTACTACCACACCATCAAAACAATCTATGTTTCAACTTCTCGTCGTTTGCTTATCACGACCTGGAATCAGTAATCTACAGCTACAAATTTGATGGCATAGACAATGATTGGCGACCGTCGACCAAAGAAAACCGTGCTCTGTTCACCAACCTTCGTCCCGGCCACTACTATCTACATATTCGAAGTAGACTTGCTGGTACAAAATGGAGCGAAGAAACTATCTGCGAAGTCTATATTGCCCAACCGTGGTATTGGACATGGTGGGCACGATTATTCTATTTGCTCATCATTGTCTTGTTCATTTGGTATGAGTGGCATCAGTATCAGCAAAGACTCTCCTTGCGTCAGCAACTCGACCAGCGACTCACGGCCCTCTATGCGGTGGAGATGCAACGAGAACATGCCATCCAAGAAGAGAACAAGTTGGAAAAGAACGAGCCAGAAGAGAGAGAACTTGATGAGACTGCCCAGCAGAAGGCTGCAAATCAACGAAACAGGGACTTCCTAGATAGATTAGACAACCTAATCCTGCAAAACCTTCTGCAGACTGACCTCGATGTGAATTTTATCGCTCAGGAATTGTGCGTCAGCTACTCTACACTTCATCGTCGCATCAAGTCACTTACTGGCGTCACTGCTAATGAGTATGTCCGCAAACACCGATTGACAAAGGCTATGCAACTACTTCGCGACGGTCATAATGCCTCCGAGGTCGCCATGCAATGTGGTTTTAATTCACCGAGCTACTTTACTCGCTGCTTCAAAGCAGAATATGGTATCCTTCCATCTGAAGTATAGAAAAAAATGAGAACGCGTCATATTTGGCAAAGAGTCGGATGCCCCTGTAGAGGGATGAAGCGCCACTAAAGTGGGAATGAGTGGCCGAGTTAGAGGGAGTTTAAAGCCGAGTTATTAGCGTTTGCGTATACCCAAACAACCGTTTGCGTACGCCCAAACAACTGTTCGCGTACGCCCAAACAACCGTTCGGGTATACGCAAACGCTGTTGTTGAATTTTATTGAGGGGCAACTTTGGGGCAGACGCTTAGCGTAAGATTGTGTTTAAATCCTAATAAAGTTTAATATTTGACGGGTTTCGATTGTTTTTCGCTTGAAAATGTCTACCTTTGGGCTTCGTTTTTAATGGATACTTCCAGAAACAGAATCAAATTTAAACCTAAAAATAAATAAGTATTATGAAAGTTTATCAAACTAACGAAATCAAAAACATTGCACTCATTGGCAGTGCGGGTAGCGGCAAGACTACTCTTGCCGAGTCAATGGTCTACGAAGCTGGCATCATCAAGCGCCGCGGCAGTGTAGAGAGTAAGAACACCATGAGCGACTACTTCCCTGTTGAGCAGGAGTACGGCTACTCGGTGTTCTCTACTGTTTTTCATGTGGAGTGGAACAACAAGAAGCTGAACATCATCGACTGTCCGGGTAGTGACGACTTCGTGGGTGGTTCGATTACCGCCATGAACGTGACCGACCAGGCTGTGATCCTCGTCAATGGCCAGTATGGTCCCGAGGTAGGCACGATGAATGCTTTCCGCAATACCGAGAAGCTGAAGAAGCCCGTGATCTTCCTGGTGAACCAGCTGGACCGCGACAACTGCGACTTCGACCAGATTCTGGGTCAGCTGAAGGAGGTCTATGGCCCGAACTGCGTACCCGTTCAGTATCCTATAGCCACTGGTGCCGGCTTCAACAGCGTGATTGACGTGCTGCTGATGAAGAAGTACTCTTGGAAGCCCGAGGGTGGTGCTCCCATCATCGAGGAGATTCCTGCCGACCAGTTGGAGAAGGCAAAGGAGATGAAGGCTGCCCTGGTGGAGGCTGCTGCCGCCGGTGACGACACGCTGATGGAGAAGTTCTTCGAGACGGAGGACCTGAGTGAGGATGAGATGCGCGAGGGTATCCGCAAGGGCCTGGTGACGCGCTCTATCTTCCCCGTGTTCTGTGTCTGCGCAGGTCGCGACATGGGTGTTCGCCGCCTGATGGAGTTCCTGGGCAATGTGGTGCCTTTCGTCAGCGAGATGCCCGTCATTAAGAATGCTGCCGGCCAGGAAGTGCCTGCCGATGCTTCTGCTCCCACGTCGCTCTATTTCTTCAAGACTGGCGTAGAGCCTCACATTGGTGAAGTGTCTTACTTCAAGGTGATGAGTGGTGTGATCAAGAGTGGCGACGACCTGACCAATGCCGACCGTGGTTCCAAGGAGCGCATGGGAACGCTGTATGCCTGCGCCGGTGCCAACCGTATTCAGGTGGACGAGCTGCGTGCCGGTGATATCGGCTGCACGGTGAAGCTGAAGGACGTGAAGACCGGCAACACGCTGAACGGCAAGGATGTAGACTACAAGTTTGACTTCATCAAATATCCTAACTCGAAGTTCTCGCGTGCCATCAAGGCCGTGAACGAGGCTGAGACCGAGAAGATGATGGCTGCGCTGCAGAAGATGCGCCAGGAAGACCCGACATGGGTGGTTGAGCAGTCGAAGGAGTTGCGCCAGATCATTGTTCACGGTCAGGGTGAGTTCCACCTGCGTACCTTGAAGTGGCGCATGGAGAACAACGAGAAGATTCAGATTGAATACCAGGAGCCGAAGATTCCTTATCGTGAGACGATCACGAAGATGGCTCGTGCCGACTATCGTCACAAGAAGCAGTCGGGTGGTGCAGGTCAGTTCGGTGAGGTACATCTCATCGTTGAGCCTTACACCGACGGCATGCCCGATCCTACGAGCTTCACCATCAACGGCCAGGAGTTCAAGATGAACATCAAGTCGAAGGAAGAGAAGGATCTGGAGTGGGGCGGCAAGCTCGTGTTCATCAACTCGGTTGTCGGTGGTGCCATCGATATGCGCTTCATGCCTGCTATCCTGAAGGGTGTGATGGAGCGCATGGAGCAGGGCCCGTTGACCGGTTCCTATGCCCGCGACGTTCGCGTCATCGTCTACGACGGTAAGATGCACCCGGTTGACTCCAACGAATTGTCGTTCATGCTGGCTGCCCGTAACGCCTTCTCGGCTGCCTTCAAGGAGGCCGGTCCTAAGGTGCTGGAGCCTATCTACGACCTCGAAGTGCTCGTGCCCGGCGACTACATGGGTGACGTGATGAGTGACCTGCAGGGTCGCCGCGCCATCATCATGGGTATGGACTCTGAGGCTGGCTATCAGAAGCTGAGCGCCAAGATTCCTCTCAAGGAGCTGGCCAGCTATTCTATCGCCCTGAGCTCGCTGACTGGTGGCCGTGCATCGTTCACAACCTCGTTCGCCAGCTATGAACTCGTGCCGAACGACATCCAGCAGGAACTCATCAAGCAGCATGAGGCTGAAATGAAGGAAGAAGACTAAGAATAAGCGTTATTTGTATATTTTATTGAGACGTGGGGCGGAATTATCGTGCTCCATGTCTCTTTTTTTGCTTTTTATTTTGTTATATCATATTTTATATTTAACTTTGCACCGCTAAATCAGTATAGATTAGAATCTTTGATTGTTATTAATAGATATCTTCGTTGAACTTATGAATCCATTCAAGAAGATTTTAAATTGGTACTTCTCAAAAAACTCATTGCCATATTGGTGTGTGTTGATTGCCGATTGTGCCAT
>Ga0310690_10004636_pt1 | contig 19303 bp, 14 predicted proteins | sample AusTroGonzalo_MG_2_FD_207661 | JGI IMG/M metagenome (GOLD analysis project Ga0310690, IMG submission 207661) | Bovine rumen microbial communities from tropical cattle in Woodstock, Queensland, Australia - Gonzalo_04 (v2) (version 2) | ecosystem: Host-associated > Mammals > Digestive system >...
CGCAAGCATTTGCTGTTTTTTTTCATTTGGAAGGTACAAATAATGCCAAAAAGATGTTTTACAGCACAAAACGCCTGCCTCTTGGACGTACAAAATCGAGTAAAACAGCTTCGGATGAGTCGTTTTGGTACCCGTTGGAATACATGATGTTAAAAAGAAAAAGATGTCGAGGGAGGAAATGCTCTCCCATCCTGTCATCAGCGAGGCGTGCCTCGTTGTCCATCATAACGTGTTATGTTGGCAATCATAACGTGCCTCGTTGACCTCCATAACGTGCCTAATTGCCCGTCGAGACAGGCCTAAAATATGGTAATAATCCTTTTTCTACCTTTTCTGTTTGTTGATTTGTAAAAGAAATTGTAACTTTGCAGAGGAAAACAGAACCTTACATTATAAAATGCAGAAAAAGGAAGAAGTGCTTGAGATGTTGGCCGACCTGAACGGCGCGCTTGCTCCTGCCGAGCGTGAGTTGGTGCTTGCCAACATGCAGGTGGAGGAATATAAGAAGAACGAACTGATTTATGACGAAGGAGACAAGCCCACGCATCTGCTCTGCCTCGTCAGCGGAAAAGTGAAGATATACAAGGACGGCGTGGGCGGCAGGCCGCAGATAGTCAGGATGGCAAATGCCGTGGAGTACTTCGGCTATCGTGCCGCCTTCTCCAACGAGAACTATGTTACCGCCGCAGCAGCCTTCGAGTCGTCTGTCATCGCCAGCATACCCATCGACCTCGTCCGGCAGCTCATCCTGCGCAATCCGCAATTGGGATGGTTCTTTGTGCAGCAGTTGGCCATCGCCCTCGGCAAAAGTGACGCCCGTACCGTAGGCCTTACGCAGAAGCACATTCGTGGCCGACTGGCAGAAAGCATCCTCTTCCTCAAGGAGAGCTATGGAATGGAGGAGGACGGACAGACGCTGAACGCCTACCTGAGCCGCGAGGATATGGCAAACCTGAGCAATATGACGACCAGTAATGCCATCCGTACCCTGAGTGTTTTCGCGCAGGAAAAGCTCATTGCCCTTGACGGTCGCAAGCTACAAATTCTCGACGAAGCCGCCCTACAGAAGATTTCCAAAATGGGATAATGGCATCTATCATTTAACCATTTACCATTAACCATTTACTATTTGCGGTTTTTCATCGACTATTGACCATTCATCCATTAGAAGATACCGATTTCTATGAAACGATACGTTTTGCTTTTGCTGTCAGCGCTGGTTTGCCTTTGCAGCTTTGGAGAGAGAAAAATAGTCGCAGGCATCTATGGCGACAAGGCTGTAAAGGCTTATCGGAAGCAAATCCCCCAGCAGGCCGAGGGCTACTATATCAAAGTCACCCCGACAGAAATAATCGTGGCTGGCAGGGACGAAAGCGGCCTCTTCTATGGCCTTCAGGCAGCAAAAGACATTCAAAGTTTACAATTCAACATCCCAAAAGATAAGTACAAGGAAGTGTCACTCCCCCAAAGGGGGAGCGGGGAGGGGGCCTCTTTCGAGATTCGCGACTGGCCGAGCGTCAGCTGCCGAGGCGTCATAGAGGGCTTCTACGGCAACCCCTGGAGCCATGAGGACCGCCTGCGCCAGTTTGACTTCTACGGCAATCATCGGCTCAACATCTACGTCTATGGCCCTAAGGACGACCCCTATCATCGTGCCCACTGGCGCGAGCCTTATCCCGCAGCCGAGGCAGCAAAGCTGAAGGAGCTCGTGGAGGCCGCCCACAGCAATCGCGTGCAGTTCGTCTGGGCAATCCATCCCGGTGGCGACATCAAGTGGAACCTACAGGACAGCCTCGCCGTAGTGAATAAACTCAACTTGATGTACGACCTCGGCATCCGCACCTTTGCCGTCTTCTTCGACGATATCGGAGGCGAGGGAGCAAGAGGCGAGAAGCAGGCAGGCCTGATGAACTACCTGACCGATGCTTTCGTCCGCAAGCATAAGGACGTGCAGCCGCTCATCATCTGCCCCACCCAATACAACAAGAACTGGAGCGGCGGCGACTATCTCTCCACGCTCGGCACTAAGATGTACCCCGAAGTTCGCATCATGTGGACAGGCAATAGTGTGGTCGATATGATTGAGCGTGACGATATGGAATGGATAAACGCACAAATCAAACGCAAGGCTTTCATTTGGCTTAACTATCCTGTCAACGACTATTGCCAAAGCCGCCTGCTCATGGGACGAACCTACGGCAACGGGCTCGACATCGCCGACCTTGTCTCGGGCTTCTGTAGCAACCCTATGGAGTATGCCGAAGCCTCCAAACTCTCCCTCTATAGCATAGCCGACTATTGCTGGAATATGCCTGCCTACGACGACCGTAAGTCCTGGGAAGAAGCCATCGAGGAACTTATGCCGACAAGCCGTGAGGCCTTCCGCTTCTTCTGTGAAAATAATGTCGATTTGGGCAAGACCTATCACGGACTTCGGCGCGAAGGCGAAAGCCCTGAGTTCGGCAAAGTGCCTAACGTCGCCTACTTCACTCGGCTCGTGACCGAAGCCGACGCTCTCCTTGCAGACAGTCTTTCCCAACCCGAAATGCTGCGGGAGATAGCTCCGTGGGTGGAGAGTATGCGTGTGCTGGGGCAGCGAGGCCTCCAAGTCATTTATATGCAGAAAGCTTTACAGACCTCCGATTCCATCGGCTTCGTGGCACACTATCGTGCCCTGCAAAAGCTTGAGGAAAAGCAGAAGGGCATCATCAGCCGCAACTTTGAGGGCTCCATCGTGAAGGCAAAGCCTGTCGTGAGCGGCGATGTCGTCACCCCCTGGATAGCCGAGGAATCCGCTCAACTGGTCAAGGATTACAAGAAACACTTTTCCTATGGTCGTGAGTTCTTTCCTGCTCAGGTCATCGAGGACGGACAGTATTATATTAAGGCCGACGGCAAGCTGCTGACCGACGTTGAAGCTTCCTCTGACCGCACAGGCGACTTCCCCGTCTTCCTTGCCGAAGCAGACACCATCAATCCCCAGCGGCAACTTTGGAACTTCGAGCTTATCCCTGCCACAGGACGCTACAAGATAACGAATGTGCAGGACGGACGTTACGTCAACGAGCAAGGCACTTTCTGGAAGAACAAGAGCCAGAACCCCTTCGATGCCGAATGGCATACTTTCATCATCACAAAGACGCCCGAAGGCTTTACCATCCAATGTGGAGGCAGAGGCGGCTCTGGCTATTGGAACGTTCAGGATAACCGCATCAGGAACGACAAGAAGGGAAGCACGTTCCAGATTTCCAGATAAAGACACGCGCCCTCCCTCGGCAAGTCAATCTGCCACAGAAATAAGACACCAAACGAGGTTTCCTGTTATTTTCTGTGGATATACTTGTGTTGTATGACAAAAAAGCGTATCTTTGCCCCAGAAATTGTATTCATTTAACAAAATAACTCAGAGACAAATGAAAAGGAAGTTATTAAGACTCTTGCCTTTTGCAGCTTTGCTGCTGACGGCTTCATGTACGGATAACCAGTACGACCTTTCCAACATCAACACCCAATCTCAGTTCAAAGTTGACGGCCTCGTCGTCCCCTTGAACATGGACCCCATCAAACTTGATGCCATCATTAGTGTAGGTGAAGGTGATGACATAAAGAAAGACCCAGTCACAGGAAGTTTCTATTTCCAAAAGGAAAGCAAAGAGGACTTTAGTTTCGATGATGTTTCCGTCGAAAAGATAACGATAAGCAAACCTGCAGACATATCTCATGTGGTTACTTTGGAGGTTAAACTTTCAAACACAATTCAGAATAACTGGAGTCAATACGCGAGTGACAAGTCAATTTCAGATATTCTGAACGACCCAGGATTGAAAGGTCAAGTTGGTATTGATGACAATACAGAGGTATTTACCGTCAGTATCAACGATGCTAAATCATTTAACCTGAATGCTTCCGGCATAGACGAACACATCACTTCCTTTAAAAAGCTGGGAATTGACCCTGTGGATTTGGACATCGACATTAAGCTGGATGGCATTAAGGACCTGGTGAATGAGGTAAAAATCTCGGGTTTGACGATAGACTTGCCTTGTGGTTTGACGGTTTCCAACAACGCGAACTATTCCGCTTCGACTGGTAAGTTGTCTTATACAGAACCCGTTTCGGTTACCAACGGACAGAAGAATATAAAGCTTACAGTCTCGGAATTGAGTTATGCAGCTATGCAAGCTGATGGTGCAAGTTTTAGTTCAGACACTCATGCATTTGCTTATACTAAAATGTGTAACGTAAGTGGCACATCCACCATTAAAATAAGCGATTTGAAGGGGAGTGTGAAGCTGAATAACATCACAAACGCGCAAACAACATATAGTTGTGATGTCAAGTTTAGCAAGGATTTGGTGGTGAACTCATTCAGCGGTGGAATTGACTATACGATAGATGGTATTGATATAGATCCTGTGAACATAAGTAATTTACCTGAGTTCCTAAAGGATTCGGGCACAGACCTTCTGTTGGATAATCCGCAGCTGTATTTGGATATTACGAACCCTCTTCAGGCAAACAATATAACAGCCAAAGCGGACTTGAGTATTACCCGCTACGTGCAGGATAAGCCTATGGCTGTAATTGAAAAGAAGGGCTTGAATTTTGATGATAAGGAGAACAAGAAAGTCTTGTCGCCAATTGATCCTCAAGTCGAAGGCTACACTCATATCGCTTTTGACGGCTTGAAAGACTTGTTAAGAGGAAAAGACGAGGCTGGAAAGGATAGAGTGCCAGACTCTTTGGAAATTAAGGTGGAGAACCCTGTGCTGTTAGCTAACGATGTAAAAGACTTTGAGTTGGGCAAAAAGCACTTTATCTTTGGTAAGTGGAAGTTCTACACAGAGCTTTCCTTGACAACAGACACCAAGATAGGATACACTAAGGAATGGAATGATTGGCAGAGCGACGATTTGAAAGACCTGACAGTCGAAAAGGCAACCGTTAGCTTTACCTACAGTAAGGAGGTTGCTCTTGATGCCGAAAGCATAGAGTTCACTCTCTTTGGCACCAATGGCCAGCTCTATGGCAAGACAACTGATGTGCAGGGTAATGCTGAGAAACAAGTAGAAATAACGATGACAGGTGGACCTGTTAGTAACATTACAGGTGGAAAACTTAAGGTTAACCTGAAGGGACAGGGCAAAGTCCTCAGTAAGGATCAGGATATAAAAGTCAGCAATCTCCGCATGAAAGTTGATGGTCACTATGACAAAAAGTTTTAATCAAGGACGCTAACCCAATAATAAAGAATCATACTACATTTATGAAAAAGATATATTCAAGGATAGCTGCCCTGGCACTTATGCTGGCATCTGTCAACGCAATGGCCCAAAACTTGGAATCCGGTTTCTTTACGGACGGATACCTTTACAGGCACGAAATGAATCCCGCAATTGAGAATAGTCGCAACTACGTCTCCATGCTGGCACTTGGTAATATCAATGCCGGTATGTCCGGAAACCTGGGCGTAAAGGATGTCATTTTCAATCGTAACGGAGAGTTGCTCCTTTTCACAAACCCGAATGTAGATGCCAAGGAGTTCCTGAATGGCATCAGCGACCGCAGCCGGCTTAATGCCAATATCCGTCTGCAACTGATGGGAGCTGGCTTCAAGGCGTGGGGCGGTTACAATACCGTTGGCATTGACTTGCGTTCCAACACAAATATCGTTATCCCTAAGTCGTTGTTCGAGATGGCTAAGAATGGATTAACAAACCAGACGTATGACATTGGCGGTTTGGGCGTACACGAGGATTCCTATCTCGAACTGGCACTTGGTCATAGCCGAAAGATAAATGACAAGTGGCGTGTGGGCGGCAAAGTGAAGTTCCTCGTCGGCCTTGGAACTGTAGATGCCAACGTCAGCAATGCCGTCTTGAATCTTGCAGAGGATGGCTATGTTGCCAACGTTGATGCCGAGATAAAGAGCAACATTGGAGGCCTCAATTACAAAACAAAGGCGAGCGAGCACAATGGCGGTCGCAGGATTTTCAACGGCTTTGATATCGATGACTACAAACCTAACGGTTTTGGCGTTGCCTTCGACCTCGGTGCAGAATACAAAATCAGCAAAGACTGGAGAGTCTTGGCATCAGTTACCGACCTGGGCTTTATCTCATGGAAGGACACCAAACTGGCAGCAACTCACGGAGAGATAAATACAGACAAGCACCATTTCAGCGTGAATGATGATGATGTGAATTCCTTCGGCGATGAATTTGACAGGTTGGGTGATGAGCTGGCTACCCTTTACGAACTCGAAGACAAGGGTAATGTCGGCAATAGGACATCGATGCTTGGTGCAACCATGAATATCGGCGGAGAATATGTATTCCCCTATTACAGGAAACTAACCTTTGGCTTGCTCAATACGACACGCATTCAGGGCAAGTACACATGGACAAACTTCCGTTTCTCGGCCAATGTTGCACCCGCCAAGATTTTCTCGGCAGGCGTCAATGTGGGTCTCGGTACTTTCGGTGCCAGCTTCGGCTGGATTCTGAATTTCCATACCAAAGGCTTCAACCTCTTCGCAGGCATGGATCATACTATGGGCAAGTTGGCAAAGCAGGGTATTCCCCTCTCTGGCAACACAGAGTTTAGCATGGGTATCAACTTCCCGTTCTAACCATTCTCCCATCTTCATAAAGAGCCTTCTCACCTTTCGTGGGGAGGCTTTTTGCTTTTACGGCAAAATTATGAATTATGTATTATGAATTGTAAATTAAAAGTTGTACCTTTGCACGCGAAAAGATAAACCGTCAAATCATAAATGATATGATAACATTCTTCAAGACACCACAGCAGAGTATCATAGCTACCGAGAGCAATCATCCTCTGACTGCATCAGAGACAGAGAAACTTTGTTGGCTCTACGGCGGGGCATGCATTGAGGAAGAACAAAACTTGCAAGGCTACTTCATCGGTCCTCGTCGCGAAATGATTACGCCCTGGAGCACCAATGCGGTGGAAATTACGCAGAACATGGCCATTGAAGGCATCAGCCGCATCGAGGAATACTGGGCAGTAGGCGGCGAAGATGCTGATTATGACCCTATGCTCCAACGCCTGTATCATGGCCTTAATCAGGAAATCTTTACCATCAACAAGAAACCTGAACCCATCCTCAGCATCGATGATCTTGAGGAATACAACGAGCAGGAAGGCCTCGCTCTTTCACCCGAAGAAATAGAATATCTGCATCAGGTGGAAGGTCAGCTTGGCCGCAAGCTTACCGATAGTGAGGTCTTCGGCTTCGCCCAGATAAACAGCGAGCATTGCCGCCACAAGATTTTTGGAGGAACCTTTATCATCGACGGTCAGGAAAAGGAATCGTCCCTCTTCCAGATGATAAAGAAAACGACTCAGGAGAGTCGCCATCATATCATTTCCGCCTATAAGGACAACGTTGCTTTTGCAGAAGGACCAATCGTTGAGCAATTCGCTCCGCAAGACCACAGTACAAGTGATTACTTCGTCATCCGTGACATAGAGAGCGTCATCAGCCTCAAAGCTGAGACACACAACTTCCCGACAACCGTCGAACCCTTCAACGGAGCTTCAACAGGTACAGGCGGTGAGATTCGTGACCGTATGGGTGGTGGCGTAGGTTCGTGGCCAATCGCAGGAACGGCGGTATATATGACGGCGTATCCTCGAATGGAGGAGCAAGGAGCAGGGGGCAAGGAGCAAGAGAATACAACTGGCTCCAAGCAATCCTCCTGCCCCTTGCCCCTTGCCCCTTGCCCCTCTCAAATGAAAGCCCGCAAGTGGCTTTATCAGACACCTGAGCAGATTCTCATCAAGGCTTCGAATGGTGCTTCGGACTTCGGAAATAAGTTCGGCCAGCCGCTCATCTGTGGTTCTGTGCTAACCTTTGAGCATCAAGAGGGTGAGGAGCAGTATGCTTACGACAAAGTCATCATGTTGGCAGGTGGCGTAGGTTATGGAACAAAGCGTGATTGTCTGAAGAAAGAGCCGCAGAAGGGCAATAAGGTTGTGGTCGTTGGTGGTGACAACTATCGCATCGGACTTGGTGGCGGTAGCGTTTCCAGCGTGGAGACAGGTCGCTATTCAAGTGGTATCGAGTTGAATGCAGTTCAACGAGCCAACCCGGAAATGCAGAAACGTGCCAACAACTTGGTGCGTGCGCTTTGCGAAGAGGAAGTCAATCCTGTTGTCAGCATCCACGATCATGGAAGCGCAGGACACGTGAACTGCCTCTCTGAACTTGTAGAAGAGTGTGGCGGCCTTATTGATATGACAAAACTTCCCATCGGCGACCCGACGCTTTCGGCAAAGGAAATCATTGCCAACGAAAGTCAGGAACGTATGGGCTTGCTCATCGATGAGAAGCATATCGAGCATGTCCGCAAAATTGCCGAGCGCGAGAGAGCTCCGCTTTATGTGGTCGGCGAGACGACTGGCGATGCTCATTTCGCCTTCCAGCAGGGCGATGGCAAGCGTCCTTTCGACCTCGATGTTGCACAGATGTTCGGCCATTCTCCCAAGACCATCATGCGAGACAAGACTGTTGAACGTAAGTATGCTGATGTCGAAACAATTTATAATTCACAATTCACAATTCATAATGAGGCGGTAGGACGTAAGCAGGAGGCAATTATGAATTATGAATTATACATTATGAATTCGCTTAAAAGGGTTCTCCAGCTGGAGGCTGTTGCTTGCAAGGACTGGCTGACCAACAAGGTTGACCGTTCTGTGACGGGCAAGGTGGCACGTCAACAATGTCAGGGCGAGTTGCAGTTGCCGCTCTCGGATTGTGGTGTGGTTGCTCTCGACTATCGTGGAGTAAAGGGTATTGCTACGGCTCTCGGTCATGCGCCTCAGGCAGCCTTGGCTAATCCTGCTGCTGGCAGCGTCCTCTCCGTCGCAGAGTCTTTGACGAATATCGTTTGGGCACCGCTTGAGGAAGGCCTTGATAGCGTTAGCCTTAGTGCCAACTGGATGTGGCCTTGCCGTGCTCAGGAAGGAGAAGATGCACGCCTCTATCAGGCGGTCGAGGCTTTGAGCGACTTCTGTTGTGCTCTTCAAATTAACGTTCCGACGGGCAAGGACTCTCTGAGTATGACACAGAAGTACCCCGACGGTACAAAGATTATCTCTCCTGGAACGGTCATCGTTTCCAGTGGTGGTCAGGTGAGCGACATCAAGAAGGTCGTGAGTCCTGTCATTCAAGACTGTCCCTCTACCTTATATCATATAGACTTCTCCTTTGACGAGTTGCATCTTGGCGGTTCTGCCTTTGCCCAAAGCATGGGTAAGGTTGGTAGTGATGTGCCGACGGTTCGTGATGCTGAGTACTTCCGCGATGCCTTTAATGCTGTTCAAGAGCTGATAAAGAAGGGACTTATCCTTGCCGGACACGACATTTCGGCAGGCGGTCTTATCACTTGTCTCTTGGAAATGTGCTTTGCCAATACTGTAGGTGGACTTGAGATAAGCTTGGATAAGATTAAGTGTGACGACCTCGTGAAGGTCCTCTTTGCAGAGAATCCGGGCATCGTCATACAGGTTGCCGACAAGAACAGGACAGAGGTCAAGAAGCTTCTGGAAGATGCGGGTGTGGGTTATGTCAACATCGGAAGTCCTTGCAAGGAGCGTCGCATCCTTGTCGAAAAGGACAAGGCACAGTATCTGTTTGACATCGACCAACTTCGCGACGTGTGGTATCGGAGAAGTTTCCTGCTCGACCAGAAGCAAAGCTTCAACAGTAAGGCAAAGGAGCGTTTTGAGAACTATCGAACGCAGCCGCTCGAATGGAAGTTTCTGCCTGGCTTCACGGGCAAGTTAAGCCAGTATGGTCTTAATCCTGACCGTAGAGAGAAGAGTGGTGTGCGTGCGGCAATCATCCGCGAGAAGGGTACGAATGGCGAAAGGGAAATGGCCTACATGCTCTACTTGGCAGGCTTCGACGTGAAGGACGTAATGATGACTGACCTCATTTCAGGTCGTGAGACATTGGACGATATCAACTTCATCGTTTTCTGTGGAGGCTTCTCCAATAGCGATGTCCTCGGTTCGGCAAAGGGTTGGGCTGGTGCCTTCCTCTACAATCCCAAGGCAAAGGAAGCCCTCGACCGCTTCTATGCTCGCAAGGACACACTTTCTCTTGGCGTCTGCAACGGTTGCCAGTTGATGGTGGAGCTGGGTCTCATTGACCATTCGGGAAGCGAGAACAATAATGTTCAATGTTCAATGTTCAATGTTCAATCTATAAAGATGTTGCACAACGACAGCCACAAGTTTGAGTCGGGCTTCGTTGGCCTTACTGTTCAGAAGAACCAAAGCATTCTGATGGGCAGCCTTAGCGGAAGCAAGCTTGGCATCTGGGTTGCTCATGGCGAAGGTAAGTTCAACCTTCCTGGCAAGGAAGAGGAATATAATATTGTCCTTAAGTACAGCTACGGCGGTTATCCTGCCAATCCCAACGGCAGCGACTTCCAGACGGCAGGCATCTGTTCGTCTGATGGCAGGCATTTGGCTATGATGCCCCATCTGGAGCGTGCTTTCTTCCCCTGGCAATGCGGCTACTATCCTGCTGAGCGTAAGGGGCAAGACCAAGTGACGCCTTGGATAGAGGCTTTCGTCAACGCAAGAAAGTGGATTGAGAAGAATGTTTGAACTATTTAAGACCTTTTTCCAGATAGGCCTCTTTACCATTGGCGGCGGCTATGCCATGATACCGCTTATCGAGCGGAAGGTGGTGGACGAGAAGGCTTGGGTGAGCGAGAAGGATTTGCTCGATCTGATTGCCGTTGCGCAGTCGTGTCCTGGTATCTTTGCCGTGAACATCAGTATCTTCATCGGTCACAAGCAAAAGGGCAACAAAGGTGCTCTCGTGAGTGCCATCGGGACTTGCTTGCCTTCCTTCCTTTGCATCTTGGCAATAGCCCTTGTCTTTCAGCAGTTCAGGGAAAACGTTTGGGTAGAGCACTTCTTCCGAGGTATTCGTCCGGCAGTAGTGGCACTCATTGCCATACCGGTCTTCCGAATGGCTAAGAATGCAAAGATAAACCGATACAATGTCTGGATTCCCTTCGCCAGTGCTTTCCTGATATGGATGCTTGGTGTCAGCCCTATCTTTGTGGTTCTGGTGGCAGGCGTGTCGGGCTATGTCTATGGGAAATACTTGAAAGAAGACTTCGGGAGTTGAAAGCTTTCCTTATTCCTAAATCCTAATACTCAATCATCATGATATTGCTTCTTGCTCAACTTTTTTGGACTTTCTTCCTCATTGGGCTTTTTGGCTTTGGTGGTGGCTATGCCATGATATCCATGATTCAGAGTGAGGTCGTGGGGCATTATCATTGGATGACGATGGGACAGTTCACCGACATTGTTGCCATCAGTCAGAGCACCCCAGGGCCTATAGGTATCAATAGTGCTACCTACGTTGGTTATACAGCTTTGGTGAATGCCGGTTATGAGCCTTATTGGGGAGTGCTTGGAAGTTTTATTGCTACCTTTGCTGTCGTATTGCCAAGCTTTATTTTGATGTTGCTCATCAGCAAGTTCCTCTTGAAGCATCGCAATCATCCTTCTGTCGAGAATGTCTTCAGCGTCCTGCGTCCTGCGGTTGTGGGCCTGCTTGCAGCTGCGGCGTTGCTCTTGATGAATAGCGAGAACTTCAGTTCCATGAGCGAAAACCCTTGGCGTTACTGCCTCAGCATCTTCCTTTTCCTCTTTGCCTTCATTGCCCAGAAGGTCTATCGCCTCGGCCCTATCCTCATTATCGTGCTTTGCGGCTTTGCCGGCATCGTGTTAGGACTTTAACAACATCACTTTCTTATGAGAACCCTGTTCTTTTCTTTGCTGTTCCTTTCGGCTATGGTTGCGGCAGGTCAGAGCTATGTGGTTGACACAGAGCATCCCGAACAAACCATAGAGCATTTTGGGGCTTCAGATGCCTGGTCGATGCTGAACATCGGCTTGTGGCCAGAGGAGGATGCACAAAAGCAGATTGCCGACTGGCTGTTTTCGACGGAATTCGACAAGAACGGTCAGCCTTTGGGTATCGGCCTTTCTCTGTGGCGGTTCAATCTCGGCGCGGGAAGCTGCGAGCAGGGCGATTCCTCATATATAAATAAAGGTACGCGCACGGAATGTTTCCTCACGTCAGACGGCACATACGACTGGTCGCGTCAAGCCGGACAGGTACGTTTCCTCAAGCTGGCAAAGGAGCGAGGCGTGCCTTATCTCTTGGCTTTCCTCAACTCGCCGCCTGTATATTATACGGCAAATGGGTTGGCTACTAATACAGGTCGGGGCGGCACGCTCAATCTGCGTCCTGACTGCTACGAACCTTTTGCCCGCTTTATGGCAGAATCTGTTAGTGGATTGGAAAGAGAACACGGCATCCATATTGACTATCTTTCTCCTGTCAACGAACCAGATGGCAGTTGGAACTGGCAAGGACCAAAGCAGGAAGGTTCGCCTGCCACTAACAGGGAGATTGCTCGTGTGGCTCGCCTCGCCAGTCAAGCTTTCACAGAGCGAGGTTTGCAGACGCAGATTGTGGTCGATGAATCCTGCGACCTTCGCTGTCTGCTTGGCATTCATGACACTTCCTGGGAGCGTGGCAACGGCATAGCTTCCTTCTGGTCTGCAGACAGCACGGCTACTTATCTCGGCAATACGCCTTTGGTGCCCCGACTGATGCTGGGCCATAGCTATTGGACGAACACGCCAGTGGATTTTATGAAGAAAATTCGTCTTCAGCTTCGCGAAGCTTTGAAGAAGTTCGGTGTAGGCTTTTGGCAATCGGAGATTTGCGTAATGAGCAACGACAAGGAGATAGGCGGCGGACAGGGCTATGACTTTACGATGAAGACGGCACTTTATGTTGCTCGCGTTATCCATCACGACCTTTGTTATGCGAATGCCAGGAGTTGGTCGTGGTGGCGGGCTTGCGGAGCCGATTATAAGGACGGCCTTATCCGCGTCTATGACCACGAGCATCGGGGGCAGGACAGCCGACTTCTTTGGGCATTGGGCAATTATAGTCGCTTTGTCCGTCCTGGCGCGACGCGCTACGACATCACTTCCAAGAAGGAGGAAGACCCATTTGGCCTGATGGTTTCTGCTTTTCAGAACAAGGATGGCTCGTGGGTAGTTGTGGCTCTCAACTATAGTCAAGAGGAAAAGACCTTCGACTTCTCTGTGGAAAAGAGTAAGAACAAATGGCAACCTTACCGAACCAGTGATGCAGAGGGCGAGACTTTGAAACCGCTTGCGCCTTGTGACGGCTCCACTAAATTGCCTCCTCGAAGTATAACAACATTTGTATCATTTAACCTTAAAGCAATATGAAAACCTTCTTCCGTTTCCTTACCTTAACCGCTTTGTTGCTGGTCTCTGCTTCGATGCAAGCCGCACAACAGCCTGGCACTTTTACTATTGGTAACAAGACATTTCTTCTTAACGGCAAGCCATTCATTGTGAAGGCAGCCGAAGTGCATTACCCTCGCATTCCCCGTCCGTATTGGGAGCATCGCATTCAGATGTGCAAGGCTTTGGGAATGAATTCCGTTTGCATCTACATCTTCTGGAACATCCACGAGCAGAAAGAGGGCGAGTTCAACTTCACGGACAACAACGACGTGGCTGAATTCTGTCGTATTGCACAAAGGAACGGCATGTATGTCATCGTGCGCCCCGGTCCTTATGTTTGTGCCGAATGGGAGATGGGCGGCCTGCCTTGGTGGCTCCTGAAGAAGAAGGACATCAAGCTCCGCGAGCGTGATCCATACTTCATGGAGCGCGTGAAGCTGTTCGAGCAGAAGGTAGGCGAGCAACTGAAGCCTCTCACCATACAGAACGGCGGCCCAATCATCATGATGCAAGTGGAGAACGAGTACGGCTCGTACGGCGAGGATAAGCCTTACGTCAGTGAAATTAGGGATTGCTTGCGCGACATTTATGGAAAAGAGCTGGCATTGTTCCAATGCGACTGGAGCAGCAACTTCGAGAAGAATGGCCTCGAGGACTTGACTTGGACGATGAACTTCGGCACAGGAGCCAATATCGACGAGCAGTTCCGCCGTCTCGGTCAGCTTCGTCCCGATGCTCCGAAGATGTGTTCGGAGTTCTGGAGTGGATGGTTCGACAAGTGGGGAGCACAGCACGAGACACGTCCGGCAAAGGATATGGTGGAAGGCATGGACGAGATGCTCTCGAAGGGCATCAGTTTCTCGCTCTACATGACGCACGGCGGCACGAGTTTCGGTCATTGGGCTGGCGCTAACAGTCCGGGCTTTGCCCCCGATGTGACCTCTTACGACTACGATGCTCCCATCAACGAATGGGGCTTGCCTACGCCAAAGTATTGGGAACTTCGTAAGATGATGCAGAAGTATAACGATGGCAAGAAGAAGATGCCAGCTGTTCCCAAGGCTCCCATGCCCATCATCACCGTTCCCAAGTTCGAGCTGACGGAGTTCGCACCTCTCTTCAACGGCTTCGACTGGAAATATACCTGGTGGGACCACGTGGAAGAAGCTCATGGCGACCGCCCGAAGACCTTCGAGGAGCTTGATATGGGTTGGGGCGCTGTGCTCTATTGCACCCGCCTGCCAGAGATTCCACAATCAGGTAGCCACCTTTACCCAACTCAATCTACGCTCACCGTTGATGCCCACGACTTCGTCCAAGTCTTCATCGACGGCAAGTACATGGGCAAGGTTGACCGCGTAAAGAACGAGAAGACACTCACCCTGCCGCCCATCAAACAGGGGCAGGAACTGCAAATACTCGTCGAAGGCATGGGGCGCATCAACTTCGGACGCGCCATCAAGGACTTCAAGGGCTTGGTTGGCAAACCGACCATCACCACCTCTCTCAGTTCACATCTTGGCGGCGTAGATAATACGGAAATCACCTATACACCTAATCAATGGGAGAGCATCCGCATCCCCGACAGTTACGAGGTTGCTGTGGAGGCATTCAAATGGCAGAAAGGCGAGTTGAAGGAACACGAACCTACTACCCACGAGTCTCTGAATCGTGCAGTTATCGGACGCGGCTTCAGGGTGGCAAGGGAATCTGATGAACTTATCTTCGGTCGAGGTTACTATCGCGGCTACTTCGACTTGAAGAAGGTGGGCGACACGTTCCTCAACTTCGAGACTTGGGGTAAGGGACAGGTTTGGGTGAACGGTCATGCTCTTGGTCGCATCTGGTCGATAGGTCCTCAACAGACGCTTTATGTGCCTGGTTGCTGGTTGAAGAAAGGGCAGAACGAGGTCATAGTTCTCGATGTCGTTGGTCCAAGCGAAAAGGTCGTTTGGGGGCAAGCAGAACCTGAACTGAACAAACTTCAGCTGGAGAAGACTGGCAAGCACAACAATCCTGGCGACAAGCCCGACTTGAACAGCAAGTCTCCTGCCATCGAGGACGAGTTCAAGGCAGGCAATGGTTGGCAAAAGGTTCTCAATAATAATGACTTCTCCCGCAAAGGTCGCTATCTTGCCATCGAGATTTTGAGTACACAACTAGAGAACGATGTGGCTGCCATAGCCGAGCTTTATGTCCTCGGAGATGAGTTGAAACGTCTGAGTCGTGAGCCTTGGACGGTGAAGTATGCCACCAGCGAGGAGGACAATGGCAACCACTTGGGCGACAAGGTGTTTGACCTTCAGGAGAGCACTTATTGGCAGACCGTCAAGGGAACTGACTTCCCACATCTTTTGGTCATCGACCTTGGCTCAGAGCAGATTGTTAACGGCATAGAGTACTTGCCTCGAGCCGAGCAAGGTGCTCCTGGCAGCATCAAGAAGTTCAGAGTCTTTGTCTATTAGAAAACTAGGCTTGCCTAGTTGGGAAACTTAACACGTTAACTTCATCAACATAACACGTTATGTTGGCCAACTTAACGTGTTATGTTTGCAATCGTAACGTGTGTCGTTTGTAAACGACGCACGTGTCATCCTCTAATCCTCCGAGAGAGCCTTGAAAAGTTCCTCAATTGCGGGAAGCGGAGCCCCCAGTTCGTCAAGCAAACTTACGAACTTGCTTCCGATGATGGCTCCAGCTGCGTTGGCTTGAGCGCTCTCGAGTGTCTGACGATTGCTAATGCCGAAACCAATCATTCGGGGGTGTTTGAGGTTCATCTTGTCAATTCGCGAGAAGTAAGCCTGCTTGGCCTGGTCGAACTCTTTCTGTGCTCCGGTTGTGGCTGCAGAACTGACCATGTAGATGAAGCCGTCGGTGTTGTCGTCGATGAAGTGGATGCGCTCTTCGCTTGTCTCAGGTGTGATGAGCATGATAACGCGGATGTCGTAGCGGTCGGCCACGGGCTTCACTTCGTCCAGATAGTCGCGGAAGGGCAGGTCGGGGATGATGACGCCATCGACGCCCACTTCCTGACAGCGGCGGAAGAAGGGCTCGTAGCCCATGTGGTAGATGGGGTTCATGTATCCCATGAGGATGAGTGGCAGCTTGACTCCCTGGCTGCGTAGCGGTTCCAGCTGGGAAAAGAGCTTCTTTAGCGTCATGCCGCCGCGCAGGGCTTTTGTGGATGCGTCCTGAATGACGGGCCCGTCGGCCATCGGGTCGCTGAAGGGGATGCCGACTTCGATGAAGTCAATACCCTTCTGTTCCAAGGTCTTGATGATATCTGCTGTACTGTCGGGCGTCGGGTGACCTGCGCAGAAGTAGAGGGAGAGGAGTCCTTGGTGCTTCTCTTGGAATATCTGGTTAATCCGATTCATGTTGCCTGATTGTATTTATGAATGTCTTGATGTTATTTATGTCCTTGATGCCTGGCTCCAGCTCGAAGCGTGAGTTGATGTCGAAACCGATGCATTGGGGGTGATGCCAATGTCTGAGGAGTTCTGCATCTTCGGGGCCTATGCCGCCAGAGAGCAGGAAGGGCGTTTTGCCGTGATAGCCTTCAAGCACGTTCCAGTCGAACTTCTTGCCGTTGCCGCCAACGGACTTGCCTTTTGTGTCGAAGAGAAAGTAGTCTGCGATACCCTCGTAGGCTCTTGTCTGTTCTAGGTCGTCTGCCGAAGCGATATTGAAGGCCTTGATGATTTTCCATTCGCGAAGCTGCGTGACATATTCGGGTGACTCGCTGCCGTGGAGTTGGATGAGATGGAGGCCGAAGCCGTTGGCTATATGCCGGACTTGCCCGATGTCCTCGTTGACAAAGACGCCGACGCGCTTGCACTTGGGCAGATAGGCGGGACGCTGGATGACATAGCGGCTCGACTTTGGCCAGAAGATGAAGCCCATCATGTCGATGCCGAGGCTCTCCACCGCCCGGATGTTCTGGGCATCACGCATTCCGCAAACCTTTATACAATTCATAATTTCTAATTCATAATTCACAATTAACACTTCCTTCAGACACTCTTACACTTCAATTCGCTTCACAATTATTGTGACTTATGAATTGTGACTTATGAATTGATGTAGGGCTTCCCCCGGGTTGTCGGTCTTCATGAAGGTCTCGCCGATGAGGAAGCCTCGGTAGCCTGCCTCTCTCAACAAGCGGATGGTGTCTGGGTTGCTGATGCCGCTTTCGCTGACAAGAACGCTGTCCTGCGGCAGGCGGGCTGCCAGACGGAAGGAGTTCTGCACGTCGGTCACGAAGGTGCCGAGGTTGCGGTTGTTTACGCCGATGGCATCAACGGGGATGTCGGCATAGTCGAGCTCGCGTTCGGCATGAAGCTCCAAGAGGACTTCGAGCTGCAGGTCGTGGGCGATGGCTGTGAGGGAGCGCACTTCCGCTTTCTTGAGGTCGGCGGCGATGAGCAAAACGGCATCGGCTCCGATGTGCCTGGCTTGGAAGAGCTGGTACTCGTCGATGATGAAGTCCTTGCGGAGGATGGGAAGACTGACGAGCGGACGGACTTTGCGCACGAAGTCCATGCTGCCGCCAAAGTATCTCTCGTCGGTCAGAATGCTCAGGCCTGCGGCTCCTGCCTTTTCGTAGGCAGGCGGGATGACTTCGGGTTGTCCCTCTTCCTTTATCCAGCCCTTCGAAGGGCTCTTGCGCTTGAACTCGGCAATGATGCCGCACTTGTCCTGTGCCAAAGCCTGGTTCAGGCTTCGCACGGTCACACCGTTTGCCATCAGTTGCTCCACCTCGGCATAGAGCTTTCGGGGCGGCATTTGCTCCTTCTGCCCGGCGACTTCAATACGCTTGTGGGCGACGATTTCATCGAGAATGTCTTTCATGCTATGAATTTATCTCAATAAACTTCTTGAGGCAGCGGAGGGCTTTGCCGCTTTCGATGGACTCGCGAGCCATCGCTACGGTGTCTGACACAGGGAGGTTGGGGTTCATCAGGCTGATACCACAGGCGGCATTGGCAACGACGACATCCGTCTGAGCCCGGGTTGCCTTGTTCTCCAGCACGTTGTCGAAGATGCGCTTTGCCTGCTCGGCAGTCGTGCCGCCATGTATCTCTTCGGGCTTGATATAGGACAGCCCCATTTCAATGGGCGTATAGACCTTCTCGAAGTGGCGCGTCACGAATTTGAAGCCGCTGGTAAGCGAGATTTCGTCGTAGCCGTCGTAGCTGGTCACGACACCATAGTTGTCGCCGATGTGCTGGTGGATGTTGGCATAGAGGCGAAGCTGGGCCTGTGTTGCTGTGCCGTGAAGCGAGTTCTTCGGCGAACAGGGATTGATGAGGGGGCCAAGCATGTTGAAGCATGTGGGTACGCCGAGTGCCTTGCGAACAGGGCCGACAAACCTCATGCCGCTGGCAAAGAGAGGCGCATGAAGGTAGCAGATGCCTGCCTCTTCGAGCGAGCGACGCAGTTGTCCCTCGTTGTCGGTGAACTTCACGCCATGCCCCAGGAGGACGTTGCTTGCGCCGCTGACGCTGGTGCTTGCGCCGTTGCCGTGCTTCGTGACCTTAAAGCCTGCACCAGCCACAACGAAGCAGGCGCAGGTGCTGATGTTGAAGGTATTCTTGCCGTCGCCTCCTGTGCCGACGATGTCGAGCGTGTCGAAGTCGCTGAGGTCAACGTGTTTGCCCGTTTCGAGCAAGCCGTCGCGCAGGCCGAGCAGTTCGTCAACCGTCGCGCCTCGCGTCTGTATAGCCATCAGCAGGGCGGCAATCTGTTCGGCAGGGTAGGCTTCGCGCGTGATGCCAAGTAATATGTCGTGCATGTCTTGCCGCGAGAGTGTCTCGCCAGCAATAAGACGTTGTAGGTACTGCTTCACTGAATTAAGAATTAAGAGTTAAGAATGAAAAATGTTCTCCCCTTTGGGGGAGTTAGAGAGGGGCCTTTAACCAGTTACTAATGATTGTCTTCCCGCCTG
>Ga0310690_10004638_pt1 | contig 19298 bp, 14 predicted proteins | sample AusTroGonzalo_MG_2_FD_207661 | JGI IMG/M metagenome (GOLD analysis project Ga0310690, IMG submission 207661) | Bovine rumen microbial communities from tropical cattle in Woodstock, Queensland, Australia - Gonzalo_04 (v2) (version 2) | ecosystem: Host-associated > Mammals > Digestive system >...
CCCATTCGTCATATGGGCACCGAGAAAGCCCAGCAGATCTATTACGACATCGAGAAATACTTGCTCGATAGCGGTGTGGAGATGTACTTTAACAGCGAGTGCACCGACCTTATCATTGAGAATGAAGTGTGTAAGGGTGCCTACGTTCGATTCCATTCGGAAGCGGAAAAGGTGGAGGCGAAAGAAGTCATCGTTTGTACGGGGCGTCGCGGCGCTTCGTGGCTTGAGGTCATGTGTGCCAAACACAGGATACTTCATCAGCCGGGCACCGTCGATATCGGCGTGCGCGTGGAAGTCAGGAACGAGGTGATGGAGGAGATCAATAACGTGCTCTACGAGGCAAAGTTGATCGGTTATCCGAAGCCCTTTAAGAACAAAGTGCGCACTTTCTGCCAGAATCCAGGCGGCTTCGTTTCGCAGGAGAATTACGACGAGAATTTGGCGGTCGTCAACGGACACTCTTACAAGGAGCTCAAGTCCTCGAATACCAATCTCGCCATTTTGTGTTCACATAATTTCACACAGCCTTTCAACCAGCCCATCGAATACGCGAAGAAGGTGGGCGAACTGACGAATATGCTCGGCAACGGAAAGATGCTCGTGCAACGCTATGGGGATATCCTCGACGGCAAACGCACGTGGGCGTCCGAGCTGGAGCACAGCAACGTCCGTCCTACACTGAAGGATGCCGTGGCGGGTGACATCACTGCGGCGATGCCTTATCGCGCTATGCTTTCCATTATCAACTTTATCAAGAGTGTGGACGTCATCGTGCCCGGATTTGCTTCGGGAGAGACGCTTCTCTACTCGCCTGAACTGAAGTTCTACTCCAATAAGATCAAGATGGATGAGAATCTTTCCACTTCTATCGAGCATTTGCATTGCCTCGGAGACTCCACCGGTTGGACGAGAGGCTTAATGATGGCATCCGTTATGGGCGTGTATCTTGCGAGGAAGATGACGGAATAATAGAATAATCGTCGAAGGCGATTTCATGATCGTAACAGAATGAGGTGCATATGTCGGAAGAGATCAATAAGTCAAAGAGCGTAGGGATCGTTGGGTGGTGGTCTAACCTGAATTACGGTGGCGTCATCACGTATTATGCCCTGTATCAGACGTTAAAAGACCTCGGGTACGACCCGATGATGATCCGTAGATTCAGCGTGAACGGTAAGCCCCGCACTACCGAATCCATTCCCTCCAAGTTCGGGGAGAGACATTATCGTCTCAGTCCGTACTGTTCCTATTCCTCCGCTGCGGAACTGAATGATCTGTGCGCCGGGTTCGTGGCGGGGAGCGACCAACTGTATAATCCGTATTTGGAGCCTTATGCGGGCAAAGAGTATTTTTTGGATTTCGTTTCGGACGATAATTTGAAATTCACATATGCTTCTTCTTTCGGAGATGCGAAAACGGCGCCGCAACCTTTTATAGAGAAATATAAGCCTTTGTTGACGCGTTTGGACGCAATGTCAGTTCGAGAAGATTTTGCCGTATCCATCGCGAAGAATCTATACGATATGGATGCAACGCAAGTGTTGGACCCTGTCTTTCTGGCGAAACCGGAGGCGTACGATGCCTTGGCAGATCGCTCGGAAGAGGAGACGGGGAAAGGATTGCTCTGCTTTTTTTTGGATCCTACCCCGGAGAAGAGAGCTTTGGCGGAGAGGGTCGCTGCCGAATTCGGGTTGGAGGCGGACTTCTTCCTCGATATGCAACACGTGGAGGAGAACGTTCGAAATTTGGAAGGAGTACGGATGCACCCAAACTGCGAGCCGGAGGCACTTGTCAAGGCTTATCGTGACGCGAAGTATGTACTGACCGATTCCTTCCACGGCACGTGTTTGTCCGTTATTTTTAATAAACAGTTTCTCTCTATCGCGAATATGAAACGCGGACCGAAGCGCTTTGAATCGATTCTGTCGTTGCTTGGCTTGATGGGGCGTATGACCTTTGAGACGAGCTATGAAGCAGTGAAGTCCATCTTGGATAGTAAGATCGATTACGATAGCGTAAATGCCGTTTTGGACAAAGAGCGGGAACGTTCTTTACAGTGGATGAAGCATTGTTTGGACGGCATGGAGAAGAAGAATCATATTCGAGCGGCGCTTTCAATGGAGGAATGCACTTCTTGCTCCGCTTGTGCAAACAGTTGTCCCGTCGACGCCATCCGTATGACGGAAGATAAGGATGGATTCTTAAAGCCCGCTGTGAATTTTGTAAAATGTTTGAACTGCGGGAAATGCGTACGTGCTTGTGGTGTGTTGAATGCGACGTTTACGAATCGCCAGCAGCCTGTGGCACTTGCCGTCATGGCGGAGGACGACCTTCGTGCAGTTAGCTCTTCGGGCGGCGCATTTACTCGTCTTGCGGAGAAGACGCTTCGTGAAGGCGGCGTCGTTTTCGGCGCGGCATTTACCGATGATTTCAAGGTTGAACATATTGAGGTCACTGATCCCGAAGATATTGCGAAGCTTCGTGGCTCGAAGTATTATGCTTCACGGATCGGAGATAGTTATCGGAAGGTGAAGAAGTATTTGGAGGAAGGCAGGAAGGTTCTTTTCTCAGGCGTTCCCTGCCAGATCTCTGGTCTTCGCACTTTCTTGGGAGGAGCGAAAGAAGGGCTGTTTTTGGTGGAGATACTCTGCCACGGCATAACGTCGGAAAAGGTTTTTCGCAAATATGCGAAGGACGTATTCAATGGCAAGAAGATCAAAGCTATCTCTTTCAAACCGAAAAAACCGTGGGGTTGGCACTCAGGAGTTACCGCTCTTTTCGAGGATGGATCTACCTATGCTAAGCCTGTCGAATCAGACGCTTTCTATCGTTCTTATCTTCGCGGACTGAATCGTGCTTCTTCTTGCGGTACTTGTCCTTTCTCGCGTATACCGAGACAGGGCGACGTGACCATCGGTGACTTCTGGGGCATTGAGAAGTACGATCCCGCTTTAAATGATAAGAAGGGTACGTCGCTTGTTCTATTGAATAATGAAAAAGGCGATGCCTTCATGCAGGGCCTTTCATTCCCCGTTTGTCGTGAAGTTCCTCTTCCGTTCGCAACTGCGCCGAACGGCGCGCTGACGCATCCTTTCTCGCATCATCCCAAAAGACGAGAGTTTTTGGATCGTTTGGAAAAGGAGTCTTATGCTAGTTTGACGAGAAGATTTTTGGCAGAGGAAGGCGGAATCGATACAGTGGACATGAGAGATAGGGCTTACTTCGCTTTGGCTGCGGAGATAGACCGTCGGATAGGGGATAGAGAGCTCCTCCTTTTAGGGGATAACGGACCTTTGCGTCGTATACTTTCCAAATATTTCGGTATCGTGGTGGATCACTTCCTTACCTCGTATCCACAAAAAGTAAACGAGAGAACGGAGATATTAGGGAGCGTCAACGGGAAACGCGATCTTTACTTTATCGTCGGCGTGGCGACCGACTACGATCAGTCGTTTGTGGATAAGTTCAAGTCATTTGGATTCCAAGAGGGGAAGGATTTTATCTTAAAGAAGAAAAAGCCGATCGTTCTGGAGAATTTAGACCTCTCGAAAGGGGCGTATCATGATGAATACGGAAACGTTATCGAAGGAAAAGGCGTTTTACGGCGTGTCGTGATAAGCGGCTTCGCTAATCACGTAGTGATCGGTGAGAGCACGCAGGTGAGCGAGATCAAGGAAATAAGACTCTCTAATAATGATGAATTTATCGTGGAAGAAGGTGTGAAGATACTTGGTAATACTACCATCCGTATGTATGGGAATATGGATGGCAGAGCCTCTATTCGTATCGGCAAAAAGTGCGACGTAAGATCTCTGACGATCCAGTTGTGGAACCATCCCGAGATGACTGAAGTCACGATCGGAGAAGAGTGCAGTTTTGAGGAGAATTGCGCAATCTACGGGAGTAATGGAAAGAAAATTCGTTTCGGTAAAGACTGCTTGATCTCAAGAAACGCCATATTCCTGCTGGGTGAAGGCCATGCTATTTTCGACATTTCGAGCGGAAAGTGCGTCAATAACTATGAAGGAAATGCGGACGATTTTTGCGTGATAAGAGATCACGTATGGGTGGGCATTAACGCTCTGTTGACGTCGGGTACGGATGTTGGCTCGGGTAGCATCATCGGCGTGGGAGCGGTCGTGCAAGGCGCGTATCCGAATAATGTCGGTATCGCAGGGAACATCGCGAAGGTGGTTAGGAAGGACATTGCATGGGCGAGAGCAGGTTACGGCATAGATATCTCGCAATGCGGTGACTACGCTGAGAAAACGAAGAAACAATTGTTTCTGCAACGGAATCAGAGGGATAGGTGAAAAAACGCTTGCAAAAAGCTTTCGCCTATGCTATTATGTAGCGGTAAGCCGAAGTGGTGGAATGGCAGACGCGATGGACTCAAAATCCATTGTTGGCGACAACGTGTGGGTTCAAGTCCCACCTTCGGCACCAAGAGCACTCGTGAAAGCGAGTGCTTTTTCTATCTTTGTGGGACTTGAACGGGCGGGGCGCGCCGACTGAGAAACTATGTTTTTCAAGTAAGGCGGCGCCAAACGCGAGCGGGCGTAGCGTTTGCCGCCCCGGCGAGAGATAGAGGTCCCACCTTCGGCACCAAGAGCACTCGTGAAAGCGAGTGCTTTTTCTATCTTTGTGGGACTTGAACGGGCATGGAGCGGCAACTGAAAAGTGAGAAAAGCACACGAGTTGCCGCAAGATGCAGAACAGATGCAATTCCGATTGATATTTTCGTTATATAATGTTATAATAAAACAATCTCAATGTGAGGGAACCATATGGGATTGAAATACTATTTAGAAGAGAACTACGAAGATATAGTTGCTTATGAGGAAGCGACGGAGTTTTTCGTAATATTTAACCGTCGTGATTCGGTTTGGAAGTATATGCCTTATAACTTTATGGTTTTTTTGCACGATTATGTCGACTCCATTGTCGAGATTAACGAAGAGCAAGTCATTTCCGCTACGAAAGGTATATTGCCTTATGAGAAATTGAAAGAATATCACGATATTTTGGACTTTAACAGATCGGGAAGCTCACGCGAAAAAAAGTGATGGTTTTGCATTGAACCGGAAAACACTGTTTCCGATGATGGAAACTATGAAAGGGTTCGTTATATAATCAGTTTCATTTTAGTTTTTTCCCAATAATTTCAGCCTGGTTACAATTGTGCTTAAACACGCTTCGGCAACAAGAGGATTCGCCACTCGGTCGCACTTGAAATGAAGTATATATTGTGCTATATTTGATATCATGGAAGCGTTGGGGAATACCGTAACAAAAGAGAATGTTGTAGGAAAGAGCGAGCACGTTTTGGGCGTGGAATTGCTTCGCTGTTATATGGCATTCATGGTGGTGCTCGCACATTTCGGCGGGAATACGCTTTTCCCCGCGGAAGGGATCCTATGTATTTTCGGCGGATTCCACGTTCCTGTATTTATGTTTCTTTCCTTCCTCCTTTGTGGGAAGTATTTTTTCTATCCGACGAAAGAAGGCGTCTCGAAGCGATTAGTACGGATCCTCGTGCCTTTACTGTTTTGGGGTGTAGCTGCGTTTCTATGCGTATCGATAAAAAATTTAGTCATGGGGCAGTCCTTCGCGGATAGCATTCCGCTGCGTGCTCTGTGTTGGCAGTTATTGACCGGACACAGCGGCATGAATTCTCCGCTGTGGTATCTGGCTGTTACTCTCTGGATCTCAGTGCTCTTTTGGATGCTTGGCGTGCTATTCGAGAAAAAGGTGTTTCTTCTCCTCATTTCGGTCTTGGCGGTAATCAGCGTAGTATCACAATACGTTGGGCTTAATTACGCTTTATTTGGGTCCCTTCCGTATGAGCTAAAATATCCATTGGGCAGAATGACGGAAATGATACCCTATGCGAGCCTTGGTGTCTTGTGCTCTATGGCATTGCCGAAATTGAATAAATTAAATTTCAAGCAGCATCTCATTATCTTTATCGTGGCGATTGGCCTTATTGCTGTCGTTATGCTTATAAAACATTTCTTCATCCATTACACCATCGAAGGGTTCGGCTATAATGGCATATACAGCATCATTATCTCGCTTTTACTGACGGTATCGGCGTTCACTGTGCCCTTAAATTATGTCCGAAATAAAGTGTTTGTTAAGGTCGTTCGTAAAATGACGGACTATACCATGGGCGTTTTCTGTATGCATATACTTGTCGGTGGCTTGACGGAATATGTCTTTTTGCAGTTGGGATTCCAAACGCGTACGATACTCATGTGCCTCGCGATCTACGTCGTCAGTTATATTATTTCCCTTCTTATCTCGTTGATTCCGCTGAAACAAACCGATTATTTGGTGAGGTAGCGCGGCGCCTTACTTCTTTCTGTTATACGGCTCATTTGAAATGTTGTTTTTCGTAAAGAAAAGTCCAGTTTGGACATTTGATTGTTTCTTCGGTTAATTATATCTTGTTTTATTACCTTGACTTTCCTTCTTGTCGGAGATACAATATAATTCGGCGAAGGAAGGGGCTTCCCTTTTTAGGGAAGGGCTGTTCTTTTCGGGACAAAGCGGAGAAAGCGCGAGAATGAAGAAAGAGTTTTCCGATTGCTATGATTTAGTGGTATATCAGATCTATCCGAGGAGTTTTATGGACTCGAACGGGGATGGGGTCGGAGATATTCTCGGCATTCTTTCCAAGCTCGACTATATTCGGGAGTTGGGAGCGAATGCCATTTGGTTGTGCCCCATTTATAAGAGTCCGCAGTGCGACAACGGTTACGATATTTCCGATTACAGGGCGATCGATCCGATGTACGGCACGATGGAGGACTTCGACTGTTTGCTTGACGCTGCACATCGAAAAGGGATAAAAGTGATTATGGACTTCGTGGCGAATCATACTTCCGACGAGCACGAATGGTTCCGCCATGCACGGAGTTCTCGCGAGGACCCCTATCACGATTATTATTATTGGGCGGACAAGCCCTTGACAGACTGGAAGTCGGAATTCGGCGGCAGTGCTTGGGAGTATAATGCGCAGACTGACGAGTACTATCTGCACTCTTTCGCGGTAGGGCAGCCGGACGTCAACTGGACGAATCCAAAGGTGCGCGATGAGTATAAAGCCATCGTAGACTTTTGGGTGGAGAGAGGCGTGGATGGATTTCGTTGCGACGTTCTCGACCATATCTCCAAGGATTTCAAGAAGGGCATCGATAGGAACGGTCCCTTTTTGCATGAGTATATTCGGGAAGTATTCGGTAGGGAGCATCTCGCCGGTATTTATACGGTAGGAGAGGCGGAAACGACGGAAGAAAGCATCCTTGCCACCTGCGGGCAGGACAGGAAGGAGCTGAAAAGCGTTTTTCAATTCTCTCATCTCACAGTGGGAAGGAAAGGACGATATACCCCCGTTCCCCATCGCTTGGATGAAGTGAAAGAGATATTGACAGGGTGGCAACGTTTCACGGCGAAGCATGACCTTTTATACATTCTTCTCACTGATAATCATGACAGACCTTGGTGTAATTCCCGCGTCGGCAATGACGAAGAATTGCGCTATGAGAGCGCAACGAATATCGCTACAACGGTATTTCTCTTAAAAGGGATTCCTTTTATCTACGAAGGGCAGGAGATCGGATGTGCCAATTCGCATTTTGACGATCTGTCGGCGTTTAACGACGTGGAATGTCTCGGCTATTATAAAGAAATGAAAGGGAAGGTCCCTGAGGAAAAGCTCCTCGAGGAGATCAATTTCGGCAGTCGGGATAATACGCGTCGCCCCTTCGCCTGGGATAGCAGCGAAACGCACGGTTTCACCACGGCGCAGGCGCCTTGGCTCGCGTATGCGACGAGAAGCGACGAGATAAACCTCGAGAAGAATCTTGCAAGCGAGCGATCCGTTTGGCGGTATTACAAAGATCTTTTTGCACTTCGTCGAGAGCATGCCGCGCTTCGCTACGGAGATTTCCGCCAGCTGCAAGAGTCCAAGCCCAACTGTTTTATCTATGTGAGAGAAGATGCCAAGGAGAAGATCCTCGTCGTGTGTAATTATGAGAAAGCGCAAGACCTTACCGAATTGCCGGAGGGGGACTTGCTACTGTCCAATATGGATCGAAAAGCCGGGATAAACGGCGCGTACTCTCCTTACGAATGCGCCGTCTATGCCATCAAAAAATAATGTCGGAGGCATATATGTTATACGAAAAGAATCAGGCAGAACGTCTATCCGAATCTCTGTTTCGTGATCCTACGAGCGAATATCGCGGCGCGCCCTTCTGGTCCTGGACCGATGTCCTCGAGAAAGAGGAGTGCATCCGTCAGGCACATATTTTCCAAGAAATGGGCTTCGGCGGTTACCACATGCATCCGCGTGAGGGGCTGGTGACTCCTTATCTCGGCGATACCTTCAATGAATGTGTCAAAGCATGCGTGGAGGATGCCAAGAAAAACGGAATGCTCGCTTGGCTGTACGACGAGGACCGTTATCCCTCCGGATTCGCCGGTGGCTACGTGACCAAAGACGGCAGGCTTCGCAGGAGAGCATTGCTTTTTACGACGAAGAAATGCACGGAGAACGCCACCTATTCCGGCGGTAGACAGACGGGAGGCAGGAAACTTTTGGCTACGTATGCAGTGCGCCTTATTTGCGGCAAGTGCTATGGGTATAAGCGTCTTGCGGAAGGAGCGAAGGCGAGCGGGAAATTATTCTACGCATATTTGGTGGTGGATGAGCCTTCCGACGGATTTAATCAAGCGGGCTATGCGGATACGCTCTGCAAAGAGGCGCTGGACGTCTTCGCGGAGTATACTTACGGCACTTATAAGTCTAATGTCGGAGATGAATTCGGCAAGACCATTCCTGCCATATTCACCGATGAACCGCAGATGAAGTTCGTATCGCCGTTCAAAAGCAAGCTTTGCCCGAAAGAGGCGGTGCTTCCTTGGACGGACGATTTATGCGAGGATTATAAAAAGACCTTCGGGAACGACATTTTGGACACTTTGCCAGAGCTCTTTTTTGACGTGGACACCCCCACGATGTATCGTACGAGATATACCTATCACACCTATCGAACGGAGCGTTTTGCGGAAGCTTTTGCGGATAATCTCGGCGTTCGAGCCGATGCGCTCGGCATTGCCCTTACGGGACACATGATGGAGGAGCCCTCTCTCGACAGTCAGAGCAAGGCGGTGGGCGAATGTATGCGCCACTATAAACACTTCGGGATCCCCGGTATCGATATGCTTTGCGGCAGGCATGAGTACACGACGGCGAAACAAGCGGAGTCGGTCGTTCGACAGGAAGGGAAAGAAGGTATGCTCTGCGAGTTGTACGGCGTTTCTCGCTGGGTAGCGGAATTCGGTAAGTTTAAGGAAGAAGGCGATTGGCTCGCTTGTCTCGGCGTGACCGTCCGAGTACCGCATCTTTCTTATTACAGCATGCGCGGCGAGGGCAAGAGGGACTATCCGCCTTCCATTTTCTATCAATCGCCTTGGTACTTGAAATTCAAGGCGATTGAGGATCACTTCGCGAGATTGAATACCGTGTTGACGCGTGGAAAAGCACTGAATAACGTCGCAGTTATACATCCTATCGAAAGCTATTTCCTGCATCTCTCGGCGAAAAATAAGTCTAAAGCGATATGCAAGAAGATGGAGAAGAACTTCTTCGCGCTGACGGACGCACTGCTCTTTAACGGATATGATTTCGACTTTCTGTCCGAAGCGCTTCTTCCCTTACAGGAGAAAGGAGCTCGCTCTGTGGGACAATGCTCGTATGATACCATCCTTGTTCCCGAATTATTGACCATGCGGCGTTCCACATTAGAGTATCTTAGATCTTTCCGTGCCGCAGGTGGCAAGGTCGTGTTCCTCGGAGAGGTTCCCGCAATGATCGAGGGAATGCCTGCGGAAGACGCGCGACTTTTCGCGGAAGAATGTATGGTGATCCCCTTTGAGAAAGGGGCTATCCTTGCCTCTCTCGAGGGAGATAATTATGTGACCATTGTATCTGAGAAGAAACCGGAAGGGTATCTGTCTACTTTGCGAGAGGACAATGGCGGCAGATGGCTTTTTATCACTTCACCTCGTCCCGGATTTCCTTATCCCCGTTCCGTCCTCGTGACGAATGAGCGCACGGTCGTGGAAGATACGGTTCGTATCGGGGTGAAAGGGGAATGGAATGTAATCTTATATGACACGATGACAGGTGAGATAACCCCCGTTTCCTCTGAAATAAGAGGTGGTGTCACATATGTGACCAAAACGATGTATAATAACGACAGTCTGCTCCTCCGTTATGAGAAAGGAGGAGCACCCGTAGAGCCCCCTGTCATTGAGGCGAGATCCAAGGTGCGGAGCGTCCTCGCATCGGGCGGTGTGCGTTATACTTTGCACGAGCCGAACGTCCTCTTCTTGGATAAAGCCGAATGGTCTGTGGGCAAGGGGTATCACGCGAGATGTGACCTCGACTTTGCCACCAGCAAGATACGAAAAGAATTGGGGCTTCCTCCTTATCGTCCCAGTCTGCAACCTTGGTTGCACGATGACGGAGGGAAGAAATATACGGTATCTCTTCGTTTTGCCTTTAACAGCAAGGTAGCGCTTCCCGCGCATTTCGCTTGTGAATACAAATCATTTACGCTGACGGTCAATGGGGAGAAGGTGAAAGCGCTGTCGGATGGATACTACGTGGATAGAGTATTCCGTAAGTTCCCCATTACGTTGAAAACAGGTAAGAACGTCATCGAGATCACGGTGCCGATGGGCGAGTACGATTGCTTGGAGAATTGCTATTTGCTCGGTGCATTCGGCGTAGAGCTCACGGGGGACAAGGCTCGCATAGTGCCGCTACCCGAACGAGTCACGTTTCGTGACCTCAGAAAGCAAAAGATGCCGTTCTACGGCGGCAAGATCACCTATCATACCACATTTACCTCGGAGGGAGAGGATGTGGAACTTACCACCTCTTATGCTTCGGCGCTCCTGACCGTACGTGTGAACGAGGAGGAGAAGGACATCCTTTTCGCTCCCTATTCCGCTTCCTTCTCCACCAAGAAAGGAGAGAATACGTTGGATATCACAGCGTATATCTCACGCGAAAGCGTATTCGGTGCGGTGCATATCCGCAGGAAGTTCAAACGGTCGGACAGCCCCAGTTGGTACCGCAAGACATCCTTGCTCTACCGCGTCCCTCGTTACGTGCTGGATGAAGGCGGCATCCTTTCCGATCCGATATTGCATTTTACGAAATAAATTCTTTTATCTCGAAAAAGAGCGTAGAAGGAGAGAAGATAATGAGAATTGTTGAGAAGATCAAAGAAAAACAAGCCGATCTGTATTCGAGAAAGCCCATTACGTTCGCATTTCTTGGCGATAGCGTTACGCAAGGCTGCTTCGATTGTTACGAGATTCAGCCTGGTAAGATAGAGACTGACTTCGTGGCGGAGTGGGCATATTCCGAAGTGTTCAAGAGAATGTTGCATAAGCTGTATCCGTCCGTGCCCTTCGCGATGATCAATGCGGGCATCAGCGGCGGCAGCACGAGAGGCGGGATCTATCGCTTGGATAGAGACGTATTATCCTATTCCCCCGACTTGGTGGTCGTTTGTTTCGGGCTGAATGACAGCGGTAACGGCATGGATGGTATTCAAGATTATAAGGAAAACCTCTCTGCTATCTTCAAGAAGGTTAAAGAGAGTGGAGCGGAGTGCGTTTTCATGACGCCAAATACAATGAACTGTAACGTCAGTCCCAAGATAACGTGCGAGTGTGTGAAGAAGCTCGCCGAAGAATTCATAGAGCGGATGGAGAGCGGCGTTATGGATGCCTATATTGACGCAGCAAAGGAGACTGCATCGGCATTTGAGGTACCCGTATGCGACTGTTACGCCTTATGGAAGAAGATGATAGCCGACGGGGTGAACGTTACAGAACTCCTTGCCAACAAACTGAATCATCCCGATAAGGATATGCACTTCCTCTTTGCCTATGAGCTGGTGAAGACTGTTTTGGGCTGAGGTAGGCGTGATATTCAAGAAAGAAAAAACGAACCTAGAAAGATCGAGGTTCGTTTTTTACGTTTTTCGGTGTTTACCTTTATCCGCGACAAACGGTCACGTCGTGTAAGAAATCAAGCAACCCCTGTGGATGATCCTCTGCTTCGTCGAGATGGGTGTAGCCCAAATGCACGGGCTTATTCGTCCCGTGATAATCGCTGCCTGCCGTTACGTATAATCCATATTCTTCGGCAAGAGTAAGTATTTCGACTTGCATGGATGGCGTGAATCCCGAATAATAAGCTTCCACGCCTTTGAGTCCGTAAGGGATCAGTTGCTCAAGGCGTTTTTTCATGTCATCTTCTGCAATGTTTTCCGCGCCGCTTCCCAGACAAGGATGCGCCAAGACGGGGATCCCTCCTGCACCGTTAATGGCACTTATCGCATCTTCGGGACGGATGCGTTTCCCGTTTTCTTTATGTTTGTTCAGATAGTTTTGAATGGCTATCTCCTTGGTTGGCACGTAGCCGTATTTTACCATCAAATTGCCGATATGCGGTTTTCCGGGATTGCGAAGGGCGAAGAGCGCATCTGTATCTTCTTTCGCAAAGGTGAATCCGTATTCGAGAGCAAGATAGTCAAGCCTCTGTTGCAGTCTGTTTATACGCGAAGTGTGACAGTACTCCACGAGATCGCGTAGGCAGGACGCTTTCGGGTCATAGCCGTACCCGAGAATGTGATATTTGCCGCCCTCATCCCTGCAGGAAAATTCCACTCCGTAAATGAAAGCGGGATCCGTTTTGCGTAAGAGGGCGTGAACGGATGAGCAACTGTCGATCGCGTCGTGATCGGTCACGGAGAAGAGAGTGATGCCCGCTTCTTTTACCCGCGACAAGAGCTCGGCGGGACCGTCCGTTCCATCTGATGCGACAGTATGAATGTGGAGATCAATTTTTTCGATCGTTTTCATATTATTTATTTTATCACGTCCCATTTTACTTTTCAAGTGTGCAAGCAGGAGTAAAAGAAGAGATGTTTGGTGCTGTGATGAGCAATGCACCGATTAAAGGGGAATGATAAGTTGTATTTTCCTGAGTTCTATACAGGACGAGATAGGGTTTCGCTCTCGTCTCGCAAAAGACATAGCGTTTGTGTTTGTAATGTGCCTTTTGCATTGCTTCGGGCTCTATGCCGCAAGCGCGGCGAAGACACCCAACGGACGTGCGTCTGGGTGAAAACTATATTCTATCCTTCAGCGTTTTTATTGACGAGATAAGCAAGCGGCGAATTCGACCGCAAAGATTCCGCAGTCCCTTGAAAACCGATTCCGATATAAGCTTTGTTTCCAAGAGCAACTTTAGCCAACCTTCTGTCTCGTTGGATTCCTTCAGAGCGATCTCAAACTTTGCGATCATATCTGCATAGCTTTGACCATAATTTGCCTCTCGAATATTGGCATAAACGCTGCTTGAAGACTTCTTGATTTGGAAGCAAACGTTATTTTCGCCGGAGATGCCTTTGCATAGTTCGGTAATATCGACGGCGAGTTTTTCGGAATATTCCAAGAGGTAGTTTCTCATAAAACCATTATAACATATAATTCACATTTCCATCAATACTATCACGCGAATGCGTGCATATCATCAAGCGATAGCTTGTATATCATCAGCACAGAGTGCTGTATATCATCAAAACGCAAGGATATTGTATGCACGGCAAAGCCGTGATGATATACAAGGGCAGTTGCCCTTGATGATATACACACCTAATGGTGTGATGATATACCAAACCTTGTGGTTTGGATAAAAAAGAACCTAAATCGAATCGAGTTCAATTTAGGTTCTTTTTGGCGGAAAGTTGGGGAGTTTGTACGAATTATCTTTATAAACTTAGAAGCATTTAGATTTTTAGATTATCGCTTTATTTAAGTCAGCCTTTTGTGGTTTTAATTCAATCTTTTTTTGTGTCTTTAATTCGGAGCGAAGCGGCGCGGCGAACGCCGCCGCAAGCTCCGACTTGTCTATATATAAAGACACATCTAACTGTCAATTACGAAAAAAGTGTCATTTTGCGTATTTCCCGTGGAGGGTGGGGAATGATTTTTTTTGAAAACTTGTAATAAAACTATTGACAAGCTAACTTGTAATGCTGTACAATACAAGTGCGATTGAGAGATCGTAATAAAAATCGTTGGAGGAATACAAGGATGACAAACATTGAAAAAGCAAAGGCACTGATCGGAACTTTTAATTCAGGAGATCTGAAACTGGCGGATAGTTTGCTTGCCAAAAAGTACACGCAGCACAATTTGGCGTTTGCAGACGGCAGGGAGGCGTTTATCGCAGCGGTTGCAGGCTTGCAGCAGGCACCCGTAAAAACGACTGTCAACGTTGTAAGAGCGTTTGAAGATGCCGATTTCGTCGTTTTGCAGGTCGTTTATAATTTTGCAGGTGCAGGCGATGTGGTCAATTTTGACGTTTTCCGCTTTGAAAATGGGCTCATTGCCGAGCATTGGGATAATTCGCAGGCAAAAGCCCTTGCAAATCCAAGCGGACATACCCAAATCGACGGGGGCACGGATATCGTTCCTAACGAGAATACCGAAAAAACGAGAGCCATCGTTGCGGGATTTATCGGAGACGTTTTGCGTGGAGAACGTCCCGAAAAGCTTACGTCTTATTTTGACGGAGACAACTATATTCAGCATAATATCGCAATTGCCGACGGACTATCCGGACTTGGCGCGGCACTTGGCGAAATGGCTAAAGAGGGTATTCAAATGATTTATGACAGAACGTTCAAAGTTTTGGCTTGCGGAAATTACGCTCTCGGTATGAGTGAAGGCTCTTTCGGTGGAAAAGCTACCGTTTATTATGACCTTTTCCGCGTTGAAAATGGTTTTATCGCTGAGCATTGGGATGTTATGGAAGAGACCATGCCGAAAGAAAAATGGGCAAATCAAAACGGAAAGTTCTGAAACTTGTAATATCACGAATGACATCTCCGCCATTTTATGATATAGTATTTATGACGGAGGTGTCATTATGCAGATAACGAGCAAGTTTACGATAGGCGTTCATATCATCGCAGCTTTGGAATATTTCAAAAACGATTACAGTATGACGAGTTCCTTCCTTGCGGGCAGCGTTGGGGTAAACCCTGTGCTTATCCGCACGATCATGACGGAATTAAAGGATGCGGGGCTTATCAAGATCAGTCAAGGGAAAACGGGCATTGCGCTTGCAAAGCCTGTTGATGAAATATCTTTCTACGATATTTATAAAGCTGTAGATTGTATTGAAGAAAAGGGACTATTCCATTTTCATGAAAATCCGAACGTAAATTGTCCCGTAGGCAGGAATATCCATAAGGCGATGGATAAGAGACTTTCGAATATACAAGCCTCTATGGAAAACGAAATGAAAAACATTTCGGTCGGTGACGTTTATTCGGACATCAAAACGGAAATGGGTATTAAGTGAGGCACATATGAATGGGATCGTTGAAGAATTAAAGAAGGTCAAGGTATTTTTTATCGGGACGGCGGAAGGGGATCAGCCCCGTGTTCGCCCGTTTTCTTCGGTAGCAGAGTTTGAAGGTAATGCTTATATTTGTTGCGGCAATCATAAAGAGATTTACAGGCAGCTGTCAGTAAATCCGAAAATCGAACTGTGCGGAATGTACGATGGCGGCACTTGGCTCCGAGTGACCGCGACCGTCGTGGAGGATAACCGTGTCGAGGTGCAAGAAGCTGTGCTGAACGATCCGACGGGCCCGAAGCAATTATACATGGCGGGGGATGGCAGATTCGTGACCTATCGTTTGACCGAAATCAAAGCGTTGAAATATAATTTCTACGCCGCACCCGAAGTGATCAAAGAACATGACTGACATTAAGTGGTGTATCGAGTATCTTGCGAAGTATAACCGCGTTCGCATCCCGGATAGTGCTTCGGATGAGACTGTTTTTCGGGCGTTGCAGAATGTCACGATGCCCGATGATCTATCGGACGAGTTCTACGAAAGACAAGATAGGGTACTCAAAGACATTTTATCTCACAGAGAAACAACCGACGTATCCCTCTTCGCGGATGGCATCACCCTCTATAAGGGAGATATTACTTTACTCAAAGCAGATGCCATCGTCAACGCTTGCAACAATAAAATGCTTGGTTGCTTCGTGCCGGGACATCACTGTATCGATAACGCCATCCATTCCTTCGCGGGTCTGCAAGTAAGGCGAGATATGATGAAAGTAATGGAAGCACAAGGTCACGACGAACCGAACGGCGATTGCAAGGTGACACCGAGTTACAATTTGTCCTCGAAGTATATCTTTCATACAGTCGGACCTATTTATTCGGGGATAAGACGAGACGAGATCGACTTGATGCGTTGTTATACCTCTTGCCTGATGAAAGCGGACGAAATGGAATTAACGTCCATCGTTTTTTGCTGCCTTTCTACGGGAGTCTTTGGATATCCGATAGAAAAGGCGACGACCATCGCTATTCATACGGTCAAAGAGTATTTGAAGAACAGAAATAAACACCTTAAAAAGGTGGTTTTCAATGTGTTTACGGAGAGAGACTATGAAGTCTATCAAAGACTACTCGCAAGAGATTGAAAAGATAAAGAGTGCGATCAACGAAGCCGACGCCGTTTTGATCGGAGCGGGTGCCGGTCTTTCCACGGCTGCAGGCTTTACTTATTCGGGTGCAAGATTTCAAGCGCACTTTGCGGATTTCGGCAAGAAGTACGGCATTGACAATATGTATTTCGGCGGCTTCTATTCCTTTCCTTCTCCCGAAGAAAAGTGGGCGTACTGGTCGCGATATATCTTCATCAACCGCTATTCGGATATCCCGAAACAAACCTATTCCTATCTACTTTCCCTTGTAAAAGACAAGGAGTATTTCGTGTTGACTACCAACGTAGATCATTGCTTTCAGCGAGCGGGGTTCGATAAGGGAAGGCTCTTTTACACGCAGGGCGATTTCGGACTGTTTCAATGCAGTGTGCCTTGTCATAACAAAACCTATGACAACGAAGAGCTTGTGAAGAAAATGTACGTCGAACAAAAGGATATGCATATCCCGACGCAACTTATCCCGAAATGCCCCGTCTGCGGCAGGGAAATGAGCATGAATCTCCGCGCCGACGATACGTTCGTTCAAGATGAAGGTTGGTATGAAGCGAGCGGACGGTATTCCGATTTCTTGCAGGAATATTCGGATAAAAAGATCGTTTTTCTCGAACTCGGCGTGGGCGGCAATACGCCCGTCATCATCAAATATCCGTTTTGGCGTATGACCTATGCTAATCCAAAGGCTATGTATGTCTGTATCAATTACGGGGAGGCGATTTGCCCTGATCAAATCAAAGACAGAGCCGTTTGTGTGGATGAGGACATTGATCTCTTTTTATCGAGCATGGGAAATAAATTATAGCCACGCGATATTAAAGTTTTATTCCAAAATAATCATTTGTAAAGAAAAATACGAACCTCGATTTTTGATTGTCGGGGTTCGTATTATTCGCTAATGGCGGAGCGTGTGAATGTCAATTTGAACTTTTTTCACTTGCGAACTTGTTTTTTATTCATAAACCGCTATCATAGACCTTCTATATAATGTCGAAAAACGCAACATGGTTTTTGGGTGAATATATTGGCTAAATCCGCATTTTTAACACGTTGAGTTTTACCCCGAAATATTCATTCGCAAAGAAAAATACGAACCTCGATTTTTGATTGTCGGGGTTCGTATTATTCGCTAATGGCGGAACGATAGTAACCAAAATTGAATTATTGATTCTTCTTCGTGGCACGGTATTCGTTGGGCGTCAGTTCGACGTACTTTTTGAAGGTGCGGGAGAAGTGGCTTTGCGAGGAAAACCCGAGATAAAAAGCAATGTCAACGGAGGGCTTGTCGGTGTATCTGAGGAGGCGTTTTGCCTCGTCGATCTTGAGCTTCAGGATGAATTCGGAGAGGTTTTCGCCCGTTTCCTTCTTGAAGTCGGTGGACAAGCGACTCCTGCCCCTGCAGAGATGTTTCGCGAGATCTTCCACCGTGACGAATTCGGAGAGATTCTTTCGGACGTAGTTGATGACCTCCGCGACCAGAGGGGAGGGATGCCCCCCGAAGTGCAGTTTTTCCATTCGCTCGGCGTAGTCCAGTATCATGCGATAATTGAGGTTGATCACGGCGGCAGAGCTCTGTGAAAGTTCACATTTTTGAATATAACTCTCGGAAAGAGTGAGTGCCTCTTCCGCGTCCATCCCGCCGCGGATTGCTTCGCGGGAAACGAGGGTCGCCGTCACAATCAAGATGTTCTTTTCCTGCCTGAGATCGTCCTGCGCGACGATGCCTTTGCGCACGGCGGGTATTTTGGCAAAATAGTTTTTCAGCCCGATGGCGTCGCCTCTCCGTACCGCTGAAAGGATATATGCCTCCACGTCCATCGTATTATGCGCGTAGGCGACGTCCACCCCCTCAAGCTTGTCAATGGTGCGGGCGGCGCTCTCCTGTGCCAAGTGATCCTCCAGTTTTTTCTGCTCGTAGTCGTAGATGGCGAGGTCGGTGAGTGTGAGCTTTTCTCCGTCGTTGACCACGTGGTTGAAATTAGCGAGCATCTGAAGTACGGCGGTCAGCGGCATCGTCATAATGCGCTTCATTCCGTTGATGAAGTCCTCGACGTCGGCACGCGGCACGCTCTGCTCGAATGCCATAGTTTTGAGCTCTTGTTCCGAGATCGGCACTTGCCTCGTGGGTCCCGCGACGATGCGCTTGTCGTCGAAGTTGACGACGCCGTAAAACCAGTCGTGCGGCGCGATGAAGTATCCGACGTGATTCGCGATGGCGAAGACCTCCTTTTTGTAGGGAAGAAAAGGATCGATCGCCAAGTCTACGATGGAAGAATAAAAGATCTGTTTCTCTCCCTCGAAGAGCCTAACGGGGATCGCCGACAGGTTGGCGAGATTGGTGCACAGATATTCCAAATCAACGTGAGCGATCATTTTTCTTCTCCTTTGAAACAATTATATTATACTTGAAACAAAAATGCAAGAATTGAAAGAGTTTTTATTATATAATAAAATCGGGAAAACTGGGGCGTTGCGATGCGGGTGCCGAGATCGGCTCGCTCGGTCACAAAGGAGGCAAATCACGGTGAAAAACGGTTTTTTGAGTCTTAGGATGTTTAACAGTCAGGTGCATTCGCGCAACGTCGAATCCAAGGAAAAGTGGCTCGGGTACTTACTCGGTCCCTGCGGCGCACTTCTTTTGAACGCCGTTCTCGCCACCTACCTAAACG
>Ga0310690_10004639_pt1 | contig 19295 bp, 14 predicted proteins | sample AusTroGonzalo_MG_2_FD_207661 | JGI IMG/M metagenome (GOLD analysis project Ga0310690, IMG submission 207661) | Bovine rumen microbial communities from tropical cattle in Woodstock, Queensland, Australia - Gonzalo_04 (v2) (version 2) | ecosystem: Host-associated > Mammals > Digestive system >...
AAAGAATAATGCTTTAATAGTTATGGCTCACCCTATTCAGATTAAGAAATCTGATTTTAGAGAATTATTAAAATATGGATTTGATGGTATAGAAGCATTTCATCCTGATCAAGATGAAGATTATAGTAATATGATAAAAGATATTGCTAAAGAATATAATTTATTTATTACTGGTGGAGATGATTATCATGGTGATAGTCATAATGGTGTATTTGGTGAATATTATATAGAAGGTAATGATTTAGATATTTTTTTAGATAGATTAGATAGGCTTTAATAAAAGATTACTTGTAAATAAGGTTAATAAATTATATAATATGTTTGTGAGATTAAATATTTTTATATTTAACGAAGTTAAAAGATTAGTTAAAATGGAGGGATGATTATGGGTTTAATTAAAGCTTTAACTAGTTCTGTATCTTCTGGATTGGGTGATCAATTTAAGGAGTACGTTACTTGTCCAACTATTGAAAATGACGTTATTATTGTTCGTGGTGAAGTTCATCATGGAGAAGGAAATAAAAATTTTTCAGAAGGAGTAATTTCTAATGGAAGTGCTATTGCAATACCTGAAGGTATGGCAATGATGATAGTAGACAATGGTAAAATTGCTGAATTCTCTGCTGAAGCTGGTACTTATACTTGGGATACTTCTAGTGAACCTAGTATTTTTGCTGGTAGTTTAAAAGAAAGTATTATTGATAGTATTAAAACTATTGGAAGCCGTATTACATATGGTGGTCAACCTGCTAAGGATCAAAGAGTTTACTTTGTTAATATTAAAGTAATTCCTGGTAATTTATTTGGTTCTCAACAACCAGAAACTATTGCTGATCCAGTATATGGTAGTGTTGAAATTACTTATAATGGTGAGTATGCTATTAAAGTTGCTAATCCTGCTACATTAGTTGGTAATGTAATTGGTGCAAATCCTAAAGATGTTTTAACATTTGATGAAATTTTCAAAACTGATGGAAATAATATGTTAAAATCTAAATTTGCTCAAAAAGTTAGTGAAGCTATTGCTAACATTATGGATAGAGATAATGTTTCATTCAATAAGATTCAAACTAAAAAGAGCGAAGTTACTGATGAAATGAATGATCTTCTTGATGAAGAATGGTATCAAAAATATGGTATTACTGTAGAAGATGTTACTTTAAGAATTAACGCTTCTGAAGAATCTAAGAAGATTATTAGAGAAATGGATGCTAAAGTTGCTGAAACTACTCGTATGGGTCAAGTATACAGCAATAACATGCAAGGAACTATGGCTGCTGCTGTTGGTGAAGGTATGAAGACTGCTGCTGGTAATGAAAATGGTGCTATGATGGGATTCGCTGGATTCGGTATGGCACAAAATGCTGGTGCTAATGCTTTAGGTGCTGTAGCTAATATGCCTCAAGCTCAAGCTGCTCCACAAGGTGGTGCTGCTGCTCCTGCTGGTGCTAAGTTCTGTCCTAATTGTGGTACTGCAATTAATGGTGCAAAATTCTGTCCTGAATGTGGTACTAAAATTGGTGAATAATTAATTAAATAATAAAAGACACTATATAGTGTCTTTTTTATTTGGTAAATGATGTCTTTTTGAGAAGTATTCTGTATGTAATAACTTCTCTGCTTTTTTAGACATTGGAAAATCTAAATATGAATTATATAATTCTTTTACTTCTGGATTTTCATAACTATTCTTTATTGTTTGTTCTTTATCTTTATTAGTTAATGATTCTATTCTTTTTTCATTATATTGTTTTGTTTGTGGTATAGCTAGTAATGGTTGGCCTCCGCCGCCTATACAGCCGCCTGGGCAATTCATTACTTCTATAAAGTCATAATTTTCTTTTACTTTAAGTATTTTTTCTAGATTAGACATTCCATTAACTATCGCTATTCTTAATTTATATTCTCCTATAGTAAATGTTGCTTCTTTTATTCCATCTATTTCTTCTATCTTAGATAAATCATATTTATCTACTGGAGCAGTTTCATTAGTTATTAAGTAATGTGCTGTACGTAGTGCTGCTTCCATTACTCCACCTGTTTTACCAAATATTATTCCTGCTCCTGATCCAGTAGATAATAATGGATCAAATTCTTCTTCTGGTAAATTAGTAAAATCTATATTACATTCTTTTAACATCATTACTAATTCTTGTACTGTTAATACATAATCTATATCATTATGTTCATGTCTTTTTATTTCATATTTCTTAGCTACGCATGGAGCTATCATTACATTTATTAATTTATTATTTATATTATTAAATTCTTTATAATATGTATTTATTAATGATCCTTGGATCATAATAGGACTTTTTGTAGTAGATAGATTATTTAATAAGTCATCATGGAACATTTCACAATATTTAATCCATGATGGGCAACAAGATGTAAATTGAGGAAGATTCTTTCTTTCTTTTAGTCTATGTACTAATTCTGTTGCTTCTTCCATGATAGTTACATCTGCTCCAAATGTTAAATCAAATACTCTATCAAATTTTAATCTTCTTAATGCACTGGCTAGTTTTCCTGGTAGAAATTCTCCTGGTTGGAAACCAAATAAATCTCCTATTGATACTCTTACTGCTGGTGCTATTGATACTGTTACTATATAATTTGTATCATTTAATAAATCTAATACTTTTTTATAATCATATTTTGGTACTAATGCTTTAGTAGGACAATTTATTACACATTGTCCACAATGTATACATATAGGGTTGTCTTCTAATTGTTTATCATATGTTATATTTGTCATTTCTGTACATGTTTTTTGACACATACCACAATCTATACATAATTCATCTATACGTGCTATAGATGGATTTAATTCATTAACCCATACTCTTTTTTTATCTTTTTCTGTTTTTATAAATCCTTCATCTATATCCCATTCTACTATATCTGTTTTAGGATTATTACACATTATACAATTAGTTATTTCTTCTAGTGGATAACTATATATATATCCACAGTTTTTACATCTATATTTCATATTATACCTACTCTCTATTTGTATTTGTTTTTTTAGTAGTAATAGTCATATTTTCTCCATCACTTCTTACTACTATAGTACCTTGTTTATCTGTTCTATATGTTTCTATATTCATTACTTTTAATCTATTTAATATTATATCAGATGGATGATTATAATCATTATTATTTCCTACTGATATGATTGCATATTTAGGATTTACTTTCTTTAAGAAAGCTAATGAATTACTATATGGAGATCCATGATGTGCTATTTTAATAACATCTGATGAGAGATTTTCATTTAATAGTGTATCTTCTATTTCTTTAGTAGTATCTCCTGTAAATAAGAAATTATGATTACCAAATGTTAATTTTAATATTATTGAATCATTATTTATATTTTCTGGATCTGTTCCTGTATATATTATTCTTATTTTGGCTTCGCCTAAATAGAACGTTTCTCCTATATAAGGTATTGTTAATTTCATATTATGTTTATTTAAATAATCTATTATTTCTGTATATGTTTTAAAATCTGTTTTTACATCTGGCATATATATTTTATCTACTATAAAGTTTTTTAAGATATTATCCATTCCTCCGATATGGTCTTCATGAGGATGGGTACCTATTACATATTCAAATTCTTTTATATCTTTTTCTTTAAAGTATTTTACTAATAAAGATCCATCTTTATTATTTCCCGCATCTATTAACATATTATGATTATTAGTTGTTATTAATATAGAGTCTGCTTGGCCTACATCTAGATATTCTATTATTAAGTCTGTTGTTACTGGTGTAGTTTCTTTTATAGAATCAGAATATTCTGCATATATAAAGCCAAATATTATAAGAATTGATAATATTATTGGTGCTATATTATATTTTTTTCTTCTTGCCATTCTATCAATCCATTCTATGTTAATTATATCATAAAATGACAAATAAAAAACTCAGTTAAACTGAGTATTTTTTATTTGGAGGGGCCTGCCGGATTTGAACCGGCGCTCAGGGAGTTGCAGTCCCTTGCCTTACCGCTTGGCTAAAGCCCCATTTCTTCTTTGTTTGCGTAATTTAATTATATATAAATAGGGGTTGAATGTCAATTATTTATTAAAAAATAAGTGAACTCATGATTTGAGTTCACTTATTTTTCCTATATCTAAATAGAATGATTGATTTCTTATTTGGAAATACATTTTTATATTTTTTGTTCTTGCATTTGTTACTAAGTTACTTACTTCATATATTTTTGCATCACTTATTGTTGTTGGTGTTACATTATTCATTCTTATACTATATGATAATTTTTTTTCAGTAGATGTAGTATATTCATATTCTAATGATACAAAGTCTCTATATAAGTCTCTTTTATTTAATTTGTAATATGGTGTATTTGTATCCCAATCTATTGAATCTTTTATTACTAATAATGTATTACCTGATTTAGGTTTTATGTTATCTTTTTTCATCATACAACCAACATTTTCTGTACACACTTTATGTTCATATAAGTAATTATTTGTATATGATATTGATCTTAATGTAAATGTTGTATCTCCTAAGAATGTATTAGATAGGTCTACTTTTTGACCTACTTTAGTATTTTTTAATTTTTTAGCACTTATTATATTAGTTGGTTTTATATTTATTATTTTATATGAAGGTATTAATTTTCCTGGATCTTGTTTTAGTGAACTTAGTATTTTAATTTTATATTTACTTTTTAATTGATCTTGAGTTAGTTCATATACTAATACATAGTCATCTCCAGTTTGTGGTTGAATTAATCCTCCTTCATAATTTTTTCCTATATCTATAAATCTACTACTTCGGTCATAACTTGGATATATCCATTCATCATCAAAGAATATTCTAAAGTTTTCTTTTCCTATAGATGCTGCTTGGCCTGTTTTATTAAATATTGCTATTTTAATAGCTAAAAAGTATGTATCTTCATTTATTTCTTTTCCACTAAAGTCAACATCTGTTAAATAAGATTCTTTTATAGTCATTGTAAATTGATCTAGAGTAAATGCTTGATATAGATTATATCTTTTATTATATACTTCAAATTCTAAATATAATGAAACAATTATTACTAATCCTAATGCTATTCCTATAAGGGTAAATATTCCTTTATTTTCTAAAGCATAATATTTTAATTCTCTTAAAGAGTGAACTAGATTTCTTTTTGCTACTCCATCAGTATTTATTATCTTTATTTCTACTTCTTCTGCATCTTCATCTGTTACTTGTAAATCCATTGTTTTATCAAATCTAAATGTTTTTATATTAAATCCTAAGGCATTAGATATCATTCCTAGTATTAATATATAACTAGGTATTGTTGTTAATAAGGATATACTTTTTACGAAGGATACTATTGTTATATCTGGTGTTCCTTGATCAATTGCATTAAATGTTGCATAGAATATTAATGTTGATCCTAATAGATACATATAATATATAGTAGTTATTAAATAAAACTTAATTGATTTTCTTTTTGATTTCATTAAGAATAATATTGTTATATTAACTACTAATAGTACTAATATTGCTAAGTAAGTAAATAATGTTATATAATTACCAGCTGCCATTGATTTGCCAGCTGTTATATTTCTATCATATATTTTTAAGAATTTATATATATCATTAAAGTTTAATAATAGGTATACCATTGGTATTATTAAAATAGCATGTATTATTTTAAAATGTTTTATTAAGAAGGCATATGGTTTCTTAATTATCATAATACCCCTCCTATTCTAATATTATTATATCATATTATTTTATAAATATAGTGTTTGTATTATTGTATTCTAATTCTGAATATTGTAATATTTTTGTTTCTCCATATTCTAGATTATATCTATATATAGTAGTTCCTACTAAATAATATATATTATCTTTATTTATTTTTATAATAGAGTCTATTTTTTGATTAGATAATTTTGTTTTTAAATCAGATGTATTTATAGACATATATAATGTTTTATTATCTATTTCAAATTTATAATTATTTTTATTATCAAAGTAATATTTTTGAGATACTAATTTATCCATAGAGATTTTTTCTTCTTCTCCATTATTGTATATTATTCCTTTACTAGATGATGATACTGTACGCATTTTTTGTTTATGTGGTACTAATTCATATTCTTTTCTATTCTTTTTATCTAAGATATATACTGATTTATCATTTATACCTAGTATATAACTATCAAAAGATATTTCATTATCTAGTTTCCATTTAGTTACTTCTTTAGTGTCTATATCTATTACATATATTGTATCGTAATTATATGTTTGTTCATAATCTGCTACTATAAAGTAATTATTTATTAAGGTAGCTATATTTATTTCATAGATATCTTTTTTAAATATATTAACAGATTCTATTTTATCTTTTTCTATTATATTTATTCCTTTATAATTCCATATTACCTTTGTATCTTCTGTATTATATATTTCATAGTTATTTAATTTTAAATTAGTAGTAGATGGTGTTTTATAATATTTTTTTATTTTTTCTTTTATATCTTCATCTACTAGATGATAATCTATTAATTCTTCTTTATAACTACATAATGGATTTATTGTAAAGTAAGTGCTATCTACTATTAAACATGTATAGTCATCATTATAGTATTTTCTTATTCCTGTTATTAATTTTCTTTCTTTTATATAGTCTGATTCATAAATAAAGTCATATGAAAAATTATTATAAGTTATCTTATAATAGTAATAGTTATTTTTATTATCATAGTTTTCACTTATAGAAGTATCTTTTATTTTATATTCTAAACTATATGATTTAGTTTTAAAGATATTTATTATAAAGACTATTAAAGTGATTATTAAGAAAAGAAAAGCTACTCCTAATAAAATAATTCTATCTTTTCTATATTTAACTTTCATATTTATTCCTTTGTTCTATTTTGTGTACCATATTTCTTTTTTTCTTCCATCATGAATGATGATATTGCTGTTTCTACTTCTGGTAAACTTTTTTTATCTAATTTATTTATTACTACTGTTTCTTTTATAGTATCTATTGTTACTCTTCCCCAAAATATTCCTTTATATACTTGCATATCATTAAATAAATCTGGTGTTATTACATTTACTTTATATCCACCTATTATTAAGTCTTTTCCTATTATGATTCTTTTATTAGTTAGACATACTACTGCTGTTGAGAAGAAATCTGTATTTTCTGGTGTGTATTGACCTACAAATGAATATATTGGATCTTCTCCTGGATTTAAATGTTGTTCTACTACTTTAGCATGTTTTTTTGTTCTAAACCATGATATAGTACCAGAATATTTTGCTTTAAACATACATACTTGATCATATACTTTTCCCATTATTATTCCTCGATTTCTAAGCTTTGTATTATTACATCTAGTGTTTCATCTTTAAATTCTGTTATTGTTATTATTTTATTATCTTTTACTAATATAAAGTAATTAGTTTCTAATTGTTCTAATCTTTCATCTATTTCATAAAATGCTTTTAAATCATTAGTAGATAGTTTATTTTTTTCTAATAGATATATTTTTCTATTATTATTAAATGAATATCTATTTATTAATTCTATATATTCTCCATATGTTCCTGATGATTTATCTGTTACTGCTATATATGATAATTTATTACTTTTATATAATTTTTTAAAATCTGCATATGTTAATTGTGAATAATACATTTTACTATTATCATATTTTGCTATTATATGTATTATTTCTGGTTCTGGTTGTTTTTCATTTCCTTTATTAATATATTTTATTAATAAGACTAAATCTAAAATTAACAATAATATTATTATAAAGATTAAAAATTTCTTTTGTTTTTTTAATCTTTTTTTGGTTAATTTTTTCTTAGCCATAATTACACCTACTCCTTTTTTATTCTATAATGTTTTTACTTTTTATGCAATAAAAAAGGGCTATTTTAGCCCTTTACTACTAGTAATACGTATGCTATTCCTAATCCTATTCCACATAGTAATGCTATTACTGATATTAAGATAGCTGCATTTGCAAATCCTGTTTTTTTATTTATTTCTTCTTCTACTACTAGTTTAACGTTTTCTTTTTTATCTTGTTTCTTTTTTCTTCCTACTCTTAATTCTGGATGATCTTTTGGATTTAATGGATATTTCTTTTGAATTAAGTCTAGTTTTCCTGTTACTCTTACATTTAAACTTTGAGTAGCCATTGTTCTTTCTACTTTATTTGTTTTTTGATCTGCATCTAATATTTTTTCTTTATCTTTTTGTTTTTTATTAAATCTTGCTAAATTATCTAATATTTGTTCTTCTAAACTTTGTGCTTCATCTATATCTGTATTGTTATAGATAATTCTTGCTATAGCATCTTTATATAATCTAGAAGCATCATTTAAAGCTTCTGATGGTTTTTTTAATGCTCTATAATATACATCATATAATACATTCATTAATGCTTCTTTATTTATATATTTATTATTAATAAAGTATTCATTGTCTGCAACTAGTTTTTCTTTTTCTATAGTTCCACTTGTTGATATAGGTGCTAATCTTGCATCTATATATAATGGTTTTCCATTATCATTTAATCCACTTATTAAATAATAATCTACTCCACGATATTTTCTTCCTGTTATTAAGTCAAATAATATCATTCTTATATAGTGTTTTTTTAATGTATCATATTGTTGTTTATTAATTTTAACTCCTGATTGTAGTTCTATTTCAGTAGATAGTCCATATAATCCTAGATTAAGTATATTTTCTATTTCTTTAGGATCTTTTGTTCCTGATCCTTTTCCATTTTGTTGTATTTTAAATGTACTTGCTACCCATTCTACATCATCACTATTTATTTGATTATTATTAACATATGTTACTAGATGATTTAATACTGTTGTTGCTGATATTCTTGTTTCTATATTTTTTCTATAGTTTAATTCAGTAAATACTCCTATATTTCTTTCATCATCTACTATTCTTCTAGTTACTTCATGATCTATATCAAATAGTTCTGCTATATCTGATTTGATAATATCATAATCATCTATATAAGTAGTTTCTGGTTTTAAACTATTTTCTTTATATACTCCAAATACATTATTATTTAATTGTACCAATTTAGAGCCGTCACTAAAGTTATTAAAAACAACCATTGTTATTGGTTCTTCTTCTCTTATACCGTTATCTAAAGATACTATATATCTATTTGTTGTATTTTCCATATTAACCGCTCCTTATTGTATATATAAATTATAGCAAATTTTATGGAGTTTTGGTATAAAAATTGTATATTTTTAATTAAAAAAAGACTCTTATGAGTCTTTAGTATTTAAATGGTGCCGAGAGACTGAGTTAAACAAGTCATTTTACACATACAATGTGTACGTTCTAACGTTACAACTATCTCGGCATATATAGTACTTTTAAGTACAAATAGATTATAACATAATCTTTATTATTAATGCAAATAGATCTACTATGAAGATTGTTAAGATAGTATAAAATAAGATATTTAATACTTTATTAGATAGTTTATTTAGTAATTTTTCAAATAGAGGTTGTAATATATATAGAAATAATACTCCTCCTAGACCAAATCTTACTGATGGTGATAAAGCTATTCTTGCTTGAAAATTATAAGGATATGACGAATATGTTTGCCATGGCCATGATCCCATAAAGAATTCACATATATATGATGTTAATAACTCTAATATAGTAGCTGATATCATACATAGAAAGAATACTGTTCCTATAGCTATTAGTTTTTCTTTTAACTTTTTCCCTTTTATTAAGGGATATACACAAAATATAAATATTAAAGCTCCAAAACCATATACTGGGCAATAAGGGCCAAATAGAACTCCTCTATTAGTAAATCCCCATTTATATACTACTACTTCTAAAAATACTTCATAACACCATCCAAAGATAGCATACATCATGAAATATAAATAATGTTTTTTAATAAATGTTAGGGTATTTTTATTCTTTTTCATAGTGTCTCACCTATTTTATTATAGCATAAAAAAACTAACTATTAGTTAGTTATTATCGTATGGTGCCGACTGCTGGATTCGAACCAGCGACCTATGCGTTACGAGGGCATTGCACTACCAGCTGTGCTAAGTCGGCATTAATATTATTATACACAGTTTTTTATTTTTTTTGGTTATTTTCTCTTCAATTAATTAATTTTATATGCTATAATCTTTTATGATAAGAGGAGTTGATTATATGAGATGTGTGGCTATTGGCGGAGAGAAAAAATTTGATGTTACAACTATCAAGGAACCTAAATCAACAAAAGGAAGCGTAGTTTTTAAAGTTAAAAGAGCTGGTATTTGTGGTTCTGACATACATTATTGGGTAGCTGGAGCTCCTCAAGGTTTAGTAATGGGTCATGAATTTTGCGGTGTTGTTACTGATCCAGGAAGTCGTAAAGATTTAAAGGTTGGAGATAGAATTACTGCTTTACCTATTTCACCATGTGGTAATTGTCCTGCTTGTTTAAGTGGTAATCCTCAATATTGTCCTGATACATGGAATGATGCATTAGGTTTATCTTTAACTAATCCTGGTGCTTATGCTGAAAATTCTACTTTTAGACCTGATTTAATTATTAAAGTACCTGGTTCTATTTCTGATCAAGAAGTAGCTATGATAGAACCTACAGCTGTAGGATTACATGCTATTCATTTAGCTGATATTAAGATTGGTGATAAGGTTTTAATAATTGGTGCTGGTATTATTGGTCAAATATGTGGTATGTTTGCTAAGATGGCTGGTGCTTCTTATGTAGCTATGTCTGAAACTAATGATAAAAGAGGTAGAAAAGCAGTTAAATTAAATAGTGTTGATGAATTCTTTAATCCTAAAGATAAAGAATATATGACTAAATCTAGAAAGAAATGTCCTTTTGGTTATGATGTTGTTATTGATTGTTGTGGTAATAGTCCTGCAGTTAGTACTGCATTTACTCAAGTTAAACCAAATGGTACTGTTGTTTTAGTAGGTGTTGCTATGGAACCTATTCCTATTCCTACTGTTATAGGTGTATTACATGAATTAAAAATACGTGGTGCTATTGCTTATACTAAAGAGGAATTCCAAGAATGTATTGATTTAATGGCTACTAAGAAGATTGATATGAAGAAATATGTTGATGATATTGTTGGTTTAGGTAAAGTTCAAGAAGCATTTGAAAGATTAACATCTGGTAATGATGATGCTATTAAGATATTAATAGATCCTAGTAAAAAATAAGAAGCTTATGCTTCTTTTTTTATGTTATACTAATTATAGGTGGGTTTTATGTCTAGAAACTATTATAAATATTATGAAATTTTATTTAGTTTAAGAAAAGAATATTTAAAAAATAAAGTTTTATTAGATAAATTACTCTCTTTTATTAGTATTAATAGTGATAAATATACTTATGGATTAAAATTTAAACATAGAGATAACCCTTTTGATTCTTTATTACTTATTTTATATAAGAAAGATTCTTTTTTAAGAGAAAGAATTAATTTTATTAGTAATATGATATTAAATAATAGTAAAAATGATGGCGATTATGATGCTTCTTTTCTATTTTATTTTTTAGATGATGATGTTATTTTAAGAAATAATGGTGATAATAGTAATTTAGATCCTTTAATTAATATTAGTAATAGGAAAGAATTTGTTGATATATATAAGGATTTAATAGATAGTGATATTTTTAGATATGGTAAATTTGAAAAGGTTATTAGTGAAAATGAGTATATTTCTTTAAATAGAAATGGTATTCTTCTATATTATTATCTTTTAAATAGTATAAATGATGCTAAATTAAGTTATGATGGTATTAATGATAGATTATTATTTGATATTAATGGTAAAGTTGGTATTAATTTAGAAGAATTATTAGATACTAAGATAGATAGAGATATATTTCCTGGTAGTTATATAGATTTAATAGATAGTAATATGGATATTACAAATATAAGAATATTAGAAGATAGTATTGTAGATAATAATGGTAATAAATTAGTATTAAATATAAATAAAAAAAAGAGTTAATTACTCTTTTTATTTTTGGATTCCTTTTGATTCAGTTGGTGTTTTATCCCAATATGCGCATGGATCATCCCATCCTGGATAGTTTTCATCGGCAAATTCTAATAATTTTGCACGTATTTCACTTTCTTGTTTAAAATACTCTTCTCTTTGTTCATCAGTAGCATTAAGTGGTAATGTTGTTCTTCCTCCTACAAATAATACTTCTTTTGGATTACCAAAATAATATTCATCAATTATTGGATCATCACTTATATTTTTTCTACGTATTCCATATTTTTTAAATAATTCCATATTAGAAATATCTATTGTATATGATGATTTATAGAACATTTGACCTCTTAGATTACCAAATTCATCTATTAAATTACTCCACATTGGGTGTTCATTTGGTACTAATTTCCAACCTTTAGGTAATTCTGCTTTATATAATACTTTATTACCAGGTATTTCATAAAAAACAAATCCTAATTTTTCCCATACTTCTTTAGATGGGTTCATTTCTCTAGATAACATTATTTCTGAATTAACCATTTTTTGGCCTTCTTGTTCTCTTTGATCTATTAATTCTTGTGAATTCATTTCTCCTCTTAATGCTTTTTTTAATGTATCTAATGATTCTTTCCTAACTTGACCTACTCTTACCATTTTTTCCCTCCATATATGTATATTATAACATAAAAAAAGGACTTAAAGTCCTTATTATTCATTATGGTGGAGCAGATGGGAATTGAACCCATGTCCTCTATAATATGTAATACAACATCTACAAGTTTAGTTATAATTGTTATTTCATTAGGTAGCCGGCTATAACGTACCTACTATCCTAACTATCCTAATAAGATTCGTTATTATATCTTAGGATATATAATAATATAACTTATATATATGAACCTCTATCTTATCCTATAAGTGAAAATAAGTAGAAGTGCTCCTTATACCTTAATATTAGGCAAATGCGTATGCATTAGGAGCGAAACTATATTCAGTTTCGTCATTTAATTTTATTGTTGAATTTTAGGTATTCCTACCACTTGCAGTCATATCCAAGATTATAGAGTCGAAACCAAGTCTGCCCCAGATATGTATAAGCATTATACCACATTTTAATTTTTTTTGTAAAAATGTTAGCAAATTTTGACATCAAAAATGTATAGTGATATTATTTTATTGCAATGAGAGGTTGGCATAAGAATAAAGAAATGCTTTAAGAAGTGAATTATGCTAGATAAAGTTGACTTTTATAGTTGGTTGTGTTAGTGTAGTTTGCGAAAAAAAGGAAGGATTTCTGTTAGGGGGAAAAATATGGAAAATTTTGATGTTTCAAAAGATTATTATGCATTATTAGGTATTCCTGTTAATGCTGATGATCAAATGATAATCTCTTCTTATTTGACTGCTCAAGCAGGTAAAAGTGGAAAAGAGTTAGAAGAAGTTAATAAAGCTTTTGCTGTATTAATTAATCATGATTCTAGAGAAGCTTATACTAGAGCTAGAGCAATTCATTTAGCTGGTTTATCTGATGTAAGAGAGGTCAGAGATGAGAACGAAGTTGAAGATAATACTTCTTTAATTAATGTTGCTCAACCAGTTAATCAAGCTGCTCCACGTAGACGTAGAGCTGATAGAGTTAGAGTTGTTGAAGTTGAGGAAGCTCCAAGACAAACAACTGAGAAAGGAAATAAAACTGTTAAGAGAGTTGGTATTGCTGCATTAGTTGTATTATTAATGGCTGGTGCTGGTGTATTAGGTTATTATCTTAAAGATAAACTTGATGTTAATAAATCTAATAATGATGTTAATTTAAATAGAACAATAGTTACTAATACAGTTGCTCCTACTGAATTACCAGATGAAGATATAGATTTAATTGTTGCTCAAGCAAGTCCTACACCAACTGCTGCTGTTACTCCAGCTCCAGTTAATACAGAAGCTCCTATTACTTTAGTTGGAGATTCTGCTACAGTTACTGAGGAACCAATTGATATGTTTATTCCAGAACAAGTTCAAGATATGTTTAATCCTGAACAAAATGTTCCTGAAGTAGTTGCTACTCCAGAATTAGAAGCAGTTCCTGCACCAGATGGTGTTGAAGGTGAAGCTGAAATGAGTCAAGTTAAGTCATTTGGTTGTGCTATCGATCCAGCTCAAGTTGAAGAGAGAGCTGTAAGACTATTAGAATATGTTAATAGTGTTGGTGGTTATAATATCAATACTGGTCTTAAATGGACTCTTGAAGATATGAGAAAATTAGTACTATATGTAAATGGTGCTTATGTTCCTACAAATGATGCAAATGCATTTAAAATGGAAGATGATTTCTTAGCATTTGCTTGTGTACCTTTAAATGATCCTAGAATCATTAGAGGTGTTGCATTCTCAACTGATTGTGAAACAGATGGTGAATATATTGCAGATCCTGTTAATTTTACAGATATGTTATTAATGGGTGATAGTTATTGTTATCCATATCTATTATGGTTACAAGAGGAATGGAATATTATTACTACATCTGATAATGCTGAAATTAGAAGACTTGAAGTTGGTAAAGTAATGCAAAGTTATGCAGATATAATGTATGGTCAAGGTTATAAGATGATTACTAAAGATGGTAGAGAAATCGTTATAACTGCTAATGATCTAGCTGCTAGATCTAGAATTAATGATGGTAACATATTCCGTTTATATGGTTTAATGATACCAGTATTTGGTTCTAATGTTACTGAACAAGTATTTACTGTAGATACTATTAATGGTAAGACTAATGTTTCTGCAGATGATATTTATAGTCAATTAAATATGAGATGTTCTGAAGATATAATTGCTGAAATTAATTATGATGAATATGGACGTGCATTCTTCCCAGAAGCAGTAAGAAATACTTATGGTTGGATTCAAGTTAATTCAATTACTGCTGCTACTGATAATTTATACTTTGGTAACACTAGTTACTATGAAGAAACTCAAACTTATTCATTAGGTAAATAATATATAAGGAGGTTTTAAATATGTATGATGATAATGTAACAGTTAAAGTTGGTGTTAACTGGAAAGAAATAGTTATTAAAGTTGTATTATTAATTATCTTCATATTAATTCTTTGTTGGTTATTTCCAAAACCAAATCTAGATATTTTCTATGATTCAGTTTATACAAAGAATATTAATACTATGAAGGAAGCAGCTAAGACTTATTATACAACTGATAGATTACCACAAACTGTTGGTGAATCTAAGTCTATGACTCTTAAAGAAATGATAGATAATCATATGATTATAAGATTTACTGATAAAAATGGTAAAACTTGTGACGAATCTGCTAGTAAAGTAGAAGTTACAAAAATTAGCGATAAAGAATATGCTTTAAAAGTTATATTAAATTGTGGAGATGATAAAGATTATATTATTGAAACAATTGGATGTAATAGTGTTTGTACAGGTGAAGGTTGTACTATTATAAATAATAATACTTATGTTAGTGATAATACTAATAACAATGGTAATAATAACAATAATAATGGTAATAACACTAATAATGGTTCTCAAAATAATAATCAAGATGATGACGGTACTTATAATGAAGATGGTACTCCTGTAAATGGTGGTAAAGCTGGTTATGATACTTCATATACTATAGATACAGTTTATTATCAATTTAGAAAGGCTATAACTACTACTTCAACTGTATATAGTTGTCCTACTGGATATACTAGAAATGGAACTAAATGTTCTAAGTATGTAATTGGTGCTGAAATAGATGCTACTAAGAATTATTATCCTGATCAAACTATTGTTGAGGATGCTAAATATACTCAAGGTGGTACTACAATCGTATATGCTGACCCTATTAAGAAAGAAAATGATCCTACTTATACTTGTCCTTCTGGTTATACTTTAAATGGATCTTATTGTGTTAAATATACTGATGCTAAAGAAGAAACAGTTACTACTTATACTTGTCCTTCTGGTTATACTAAGAATGACACTAAATGTTATAGAACATATGATGCTACTTATACTCCAGGTACTGATGGATATACTTGTCCAAATGGTGGAACTTTAAATACATCTACTAAAAAATGTACTATAACTCAAGATGCAACAAGTCAAACTTCTTATACTTGTCCTTCTGGTTATACTAGAAATGGTACAAGTTGTTATAAAGTTTACGATGCAACTTATACTGCTGGTACAACTACTTATACTTGTCCTAGCGGATATACAAGAAATAATACTAAGTGTTATAAGACTATTGATGCAACTTATACTGCTGGTACAACTACTTATAGTTGTCCTAGTGGATATACTAGAAATAATACTAAATGTTATAAGACTTATGATGCTACTTATACTGCAGGTTCAACTACTTATAGTTGTCCTCAAGGTGGTACTAGAAGTGGTACAACATGTACTATTACAACTAGTGCTACTGCTACTGAAGAATGGGGAGCTTGGTCTTCAAGTACATTCTACTCACCTTCTGCTGGTTTAGCTACATCTTGTAGCGGTAACGTTTCATCTTGTGTTCAATATCTTGGAACTGTTACTGGTTCTGTTTGTGGAAGCCCATGTGGAAACAAAGGTGTTGGTTATAGATATGCTAGAAAAACTAGATCTAAAGTAACTAGTTATAGTTGTCCTAGCGGATATACTAGAAGTGGTACAACATGTAGTTATTCTTATACAGCTACTGCTACTACTGGTGAAGGATCTTATAGTTGCCCTCAAGGTGGTACTAGAAGTGGTACTAAATGTACTATAGAAACTAATGCTACTGCTACTACTGGTGAAGGATCTTATAGTTGTCCTTCTGGTTATGATAGAAGTGGTACTAAGTGTACTCATACTATAGATGCTACTGCTACTACTGGTGAAGGATCTTATAGTTGTCCTCAAGGTGGTACTAGAAGTGGTACTAAATGTACTATTACTACTACTGCTACTCAAAAAGTAGATTATAGTTGTCCTAGTGGATTTACATTAAATGAATCAACTAAGAAATGTACTAAGACTTATGATGCTACTCATACTGGTGGCGAAGGTTCTTATACTTGTCCTGAAGGTGGAACTAGAAGTGGTACTAAATGTACTATTACTAAAGACGCTGATAAAAAGGATGAAACTAAATATACTTGTCCAAGTGGTTACACTTTAAACTCTACTACTAAGAAATGTGAAGCAAAAGTAGAACCTACTAAAGTTGTTACTTATACATATTCTTGTCCTACTGGTTATACTAAATCAGGTGAAGGTGAGAATACTAAATGTTCTAAAGAAGTTACTGGTGAAGGTAGATACTATTGTGAATATGCAGATGCTGTATTATCAGACGATCATAAATGTACTAGAGTTGTAAAAGGTGAATTCTCACATTATACTTGTCCTTCTACAGATTATATTTTATCTGGTGATAAATGTAAGAAAGAAAGTACTGAAGTAATTGATGCTACAGCTACTACTAAAACATCTACATCTTATAAATATACTTGGAGTAAATACTCTTCATTAAAAGGTTGGGAATTTACTGGAAAGACTAAAGTTGTTTCTGAGAAATATCAAGGTGGACAACAATAGAAAGATTTAAAAAAGACTTCAATATGAAGTCTTTTTTTTATCTTTGTTTTTCTAATTCTCTATAGTCTACTTTACCTATCATTGTTTTTGGTAAGGATTCTCTATATTCAAATTCTTTTGGTATCATATATTTTGCTAAATATTTATTACAATATTCTTCTATACTCTTTTTTATTTTAGAATTATTTTTATATTCTTCTTTTAATACTATAAATGCTTTTGGTACTTGTATTTTATATGGATGTGGTAGTCCTATTACACAACAACTTAATACTGCTTCATGTTGTTCTAATACTTCTTCTATATGGGATGGGAATACATTATATCCAGATACTATTATTAATCTTTTTATTCTTTGTACGAAGAATAATATTCCATCTTTATTTAAATATCCCATATCTCCTGTATGTACCCATATTCTTCCTTTTTTATCTTTTTCTAATACTTCATTAGTTTCTTTTTCATTATTTAGATAACCTAACATAACTGATGGTCCACTTATACAGATTTCTCCTTTTTCTCCTAAAGGGAGTTCTTCTTTAGTATTAATATCTATTATTTTAATACTATTACCTACTAATGGTATTCCGGATGCTCCTAGTTCATCAGTGCCGGCTGTAGCGAATACACAGCCACCACTTGTTTCACTTAAGCCATATCCTTGTACTATATTATGTTTACAATTATGTTCTTTTAAGAATTTATTTACTTTATAATTCTTTTCTTCTGTTAGAGTATCTCCTCCTGATACTACGTATTTTACATGAGATAGATCTACTTTTTTCATATGATTATTACTTACTAATGCTTCAAATAGAGTTGGTACTCCAGGTATAATAGTTGGTTTATATTTTGTTAATAATTTATCAAATCTAGTAGCATCAAATTTTGGTACTAAGATTAATTCTCCTCCTGTTCCTAATGGGAAATGGATTGTTTCTACTAAACCAAAGCAATGGAACATTGGTAATATACATAACATTTTATCTGTATCATCTAAATCAGGTAATGATACTTGAGCTTGTCCTACTACTACATTTATATTTCCATTTGATAATAAGATATTTTTTGGGGTACCTGTTGTTCCTCCACTATGTAGTATTACTGCTGGAGTATCTTTTGTTGTATGTTTAAATACTTTAGTATTATATTTTGTTCCTTTAGATATAAAGTTTTCCCATCTTATGAATAATTCATCTTTTTTTGGTACTTTAACTTTTCTATCTTGTAATAAATAGTATCCTATTTTAGTTAATGTTGGCATAGAATCACTTGGTGATACAATAACTATTTTATAGACATTAGTTTGTTCTGCTATCTTTTTAATATTTTTATATGTTAAATTTATTGCTATTAACATAGTACTATTAGTATCTATTATTGATTGTTTTATTTCTTCTTCTGCTGATAGAGGATGTATCATATTAGCAATAGCACCTATTTTACTTATTGCATAGAAAGATATTACTGCTTCTGGTGTGTTTGCCATGCAAACACTTACTACATCTCCTTCTCTTACTCCATGACTTTTCATAGCTTTAGCACATAAATCTATTTGTGTAAATAGTTCATAATAAGTTATTTTTTTATTAAAATAGTTTATTGCTGTATTATGTTGTCTATGTTTATTTCTTTCATAGATATATTCATATAATGACATATCT
>Ga0310690_10004640_pt1 | contig 19289 bp, 14 predicted proteins | sample AusTroGonzalo_MG_2_FD_207661 | JGI IMG/M metagenome (GOLD analysis project Ga0310690, IMG submission 207661) | Bovine rumen microbial communities from tropical cattle in Woodstock, Queensland, Australia - Gonzalo_04 (v2) (version 2) | ecosystem: Host-associated > Mammals > Digestive system >...
GCACCCCCAGCTACTTCCTCAGGATCATGGACGAGGCGAAGCGACAGGGCGTCGACTTCCGCCGCGACACGAAGCTCAGGCACGGCTTCTTCGGCGCCGAACCCTGGACATCCGAGATGCGCGAGACGATCGAGCGCGAGACGGGCATCGTGGCCCACGACATATACGGCCTTACCGAGATCGCCGGGCCCGGCGTCGCGGGCGACTGCCAGTACCGCACGGGCCTGCACATCTGGGAGGACCACTTCTATCCCGAGATCATCGACCCCGAGACGCTGGAGCCGCTCCCGGACGGCGAAGTCGGCGAGCTCGTCTTCACGACCATCTCCAGGACCGGCACGCCGATGATAAGGTACCGTACGCGCGACCTGACGCGTCTTCAGGCCACGCAGTGCAAATGCGGGCGCACCATGCGCGTCATGGATCGCATCTCCGCAAGGTCCGACGACATGCTCATCATCCACGGCGTGAACGTGTTCCCGGGCCAGATCGAGGCTGGCCTCCTGAGAGTGCCCGAGGTCGCGCCCCACTACCAGATCATCCTTTCGTCCACCGACACTCTGGACCTCTTCGAGATCAAGGTCGAGGTGAACGCGGACGCGTTCTCCGACTCCGTAAGGAAGATGGAGGAGCTCCGCAAGCGCGTGTTCGACGCCGTGAAGTCCATCATCGGCCTTTCCGCAAAGATCATCCTCGTCGAGCCCGGGTCCCTCCCGCGCAGCGAAGGCAAGATAAGGCGCGTAATCGACAACAGGAGGAAATGAAGAATTTCTTCAAGGGAGTGCGCCGCCACATTGGCAGGCTCGATGCGGGCCAGCTCAGGGAGCAGTACAACCTCATTTCCGACGAAGCCGAATTCTTCGATCTCATACTAGGCACCCTCGACCGCGGCATACTCGTTCTCGACGAGGACGGAGAGATCAAGTTCTCCAACCCTGCGGTCAAGACCATCCTCGGGATGGAGCCCGCCCACGCGGTCGAGTCGCTCGCGCTGCCGCTAGGACGCGCGTCGAAGCGCGAGGTTTCGCTGACGTACCCCGAGTCGAAGGTGCTGGAGCTCCAGACGTTCCCGATGAAGGCCGGCACCCTCGTGCTCATCCGTGACGCGACGGCCGACAGGGCGCGTTCGGAGGAGGAGCTGAAGGCCGGCGCGACACAGGCGGTCAGGGACCTCGCGGCCGGCGTCGCTCACGAGATAGGAAACCCGCTCAACGCGATATCGCTCAACCTTCAGCTCCTGAAGCGCCGCCTCAAGGACGACGACACAGTGACGGAATGCCTCCATCAGGTCGCGCGGCTCGACGGAATCATAAAGGGGTTCCTCGCGGCGCTGAGGCCCTCCCGCCCGAATCTCGTCCCCGGTTCGATAGCCGATCCACTTGCGGCGTGCCTGAAGACCCTGAAGCAGCAGTTCGAGGACCGCAGGATCTCGGTGACGCTCGACATACCGACGGTCCTCCCGAGCGTAGCGCTCGACATGAACCAGATGGAGCAGGTGTTCTTCAATCTGGTGAAGAACGCCCTCGAAGCGATCAAGGACGGCGGAAGGATCGACATAGCAGTAGGGTCCGACGACAACGAGGTTGCCGTTACGATCCGCGACTCCGGCCAGGGCATGCCGCCCGAGCAGCTCACGCACCTCTTCGAGCCGTACAGGACGACCAAGACCGGCGGCACCGGTCTCGGGCTCATGGTGACATCGCGCATAGTCAGGGACCACGGCGGGACGATCGCCGCCGAGTCGTCACCCGGCAAGGGGACGGTCTTCACGGTAAGGCTGCCGCGCATAGAGCGCAGGATAAGGGAACTCAAGTAGCACGACATGGCAAAGCAGAAGATACTCATAGTGGACGACGAAAGGCCGACGCGCGAAGCGATGGCAAGGGTGCTGTCGGACAAGTACGAGTGCATATTGGCGCCTGACGCCGAGGAGGCGATGAAGGCCGTGGCCGCCAACCCCGACATCGCGCTCATGATATCCGACGTGCGCATGCCTGGCGAAGACGGGGTGTCGCTCGCAAGGAAGGCGAAGGCCGCCAACCCCTCCATGGCCTGCATTCTCCTTACGGCGTACGGAACGGTCGACCTTGCGGTAGAGGCGATGAAGGAGGGAGCGGACGACTTTCTCACCAAGCCGATAACGGACCTGGACCAGCTGGAGCTGAGGGTCGCGAAGGCGATAAAGACGGCCAGCCTCGAGAAGGAGGTCGCCGCCTTGAAGGAAAAGCTCTCCGGCGAGCTGGAGAACTTCACCGGCAAGTCCCCTGCGATGGAGAAGGTCTACCAGATGATCCGCAAGGTCGCGCCTACAAACGCCAACGTGCTGATCGAGGGGCCCAGCGGCTCCGGCAAGGAGCTCGCGGCGCGCGCCATACACAATCTTTCGAAGCGCTCGAAGGGGCCGTTCATCGCGCTGGAATGCTCCGCATTCGAGGGGGATCTCCTCAGGTCGGAGCTGTTCGGCTATGTCGCCGGAACCTTCACCGGCGCCCTGAAGGAGGGCAAGGCCGGATGCTTCGAGGCCGCGAACGGCGGAACGCTCTTCCTCGACGAGATCGGCGAGATCGACATGTCGACCCAGATAGCTCTCTTGAGGACGCTCGAGTCTCGCAAGGTGCGCCGGCTCGGGGACGCCGTCGAAAGAGCCGTCGACTTCAGGCTCGTCTCGGCCACCAACCGCGACCTCGCCAGGATGGTGAGGGAGGGGACCTTCAGGGAAGACCTCTACTACCGTCTGAACGTCATAGACCTTAAGACGCCCGCCCTAAAGGACCACAAGGAGGACATCGCCCTTCTCGTCTCCCGCTTCATCAAGGAGTTCTCCGCGCAGAACGGCGGACTCGTGACGGGGATAGACGCGCGCGCGGTGAAGGCGCTCGAGGACTACCCGTGGCCGGGGAACGTAAGGCAGCTCAGGAACATCGTCGAGAAGATGGTCGTCCTGTCGGCCGGCGGGAAGCTCACTCTCGATGACGTGCCGGTGGAGATACTTAACGGCGGCGACGCTCCATCGACCGCAAAGGAACCGGCGCCGGAACCTGCGCCGCCTTCCCTTGCCGACGCGGAGCGCGCGAAGATACTCTCCGTCCTCGAGGCCGCAGGCGGCAACAAGACGAAGGCGGCGGAGATGCTCGGCATATCCCGCCGGACGATACAGCGCAAGATGAACGAGTGGAACCTGAAATGAGCGATCCGTTCACGACCCAGCAGCTCACGGAAAGAAGCAGGATACTCAGGCTTCCCGGAATCAAGCTGATCGAAAAGATCGGCGACGGCGGAATGTCGACCGTGTGGAAGGCCTGGGACATAGCGAAGCAGAGGCTGGTGGCCGTGAAGATCCTGAAGCCCGAGTATTCCGCAAGCGGAGAGGACGTCCGCGCCTTCCGCGAAGAGGAGCGCCTGATGGAGGAGATACACCACCCCAACATCGTGGAGGCGTACGACTTCGACAACGGAAACGGCAACTGGTTCTTCCTCATGGAGTATGTGGACGGCTACACGTTCGCAAACCTGCTGAAGCGGAGGGGCAGCGTGGACGAGTCCGACTGCCTGCTCATATGCGAATCCGTCTCCGCAGGGCTCGACTACGCCTGGAACGACCACGGCATAGTGCACTGCGACATAAAGCCCGAGAACATAATGATCAACTCCGAGGGCGTAGTGAAGCTCACGGATCTCGGTATATCCCACCGCTTCGAGTTCCTGGAAGGCGGACTGCAGGACGCACCCGACCAGGTGACGGGAACGCCCGCCTACATCTCGCCGGAGCAGGTGTACGGCGATGTCGAGCTCGACTGCCGCACCGACATATACTCGCTCGGCGCGTCGCTCTACCATCTGGCAACAGGCCGGATCCTATTCCCGGGGCTCAACTCCGACGCCTCGATGAGAGCCCACTGCGACGAGGAGAAGCAGGCCCCCGACCCTAGGGACATCAAGCCTGCGATAAGCGAAGGTTTCGCGCAGCTTCTAGAGGCGATGCTCGTCAAGAACCGCGACAACCGCATACAGTCCTGGAAGGACGTGTTCGAGATGTCCAAGCTGGTCGAGAAAGGCACCAGATTCAAGCCCCGCGCAACGCCGGGCGCATCGTCGATCCGCCTGTCCTGACGCGCGCTACCAGATGCCGAGCCGCAGGTAGGGCAGTATCTGGCGCTCCAGCGTCACATCAAGATCGAAAAGCGCATTGCCGGCAAGGCCGTGCCTCCTGGAGGCGTTTATCTGGTCGATCACCGCCCGGGCGTCCAGGCGCGATTCGTTCGCGGTAACGCCGATGCCGGCGATCGTCCGCCGCGCATGCGACTTCACCGCCGAGTGCTGCTTGAGGAACGACTCGAACTGGGTCTGCGACTCCGTGTAGTCCATCGGGACCACGTAATCGACGAGATTCCCCGCAAGCCATCCGTCCCAGTCCTGACCTACCGAAGCGACGCATGAAGGATATTTGCCCAGGACGGCGACGGTAAGCCACCGGGGGCGCCTTACGCGGCCGCGCACGTCCGACACAAAGCGCGTTATGACATCCGCCGCGCCCTTCGGCTTCTCGCTGCGCTCGTACCATCTGACGAAATCGAGATGGATTCCGTCCACCCGGTACCTTTCCTGGATTTCATCGATCGCCGAAAGAAGCCTCGCGCGCACTGCGGCGTTTGAAGGGTCCAGATATTCCGTAAGCCTGCCGGACCTGTCCTTGAGCCGCCACCCGCGCTTTCCGAAATCCTCCATGACGTCGGGCGAGGCGCGCGTCGCCGTGAAGCATAGCACCCACGCGTGAACGCGTATTCCGCTCCCCTTCGCCGCCGCGAGGCACTGCGCAAGCTGGTCCCCCTCCTGGGAGAACGTCTTCGAGCGGGGCAGGACGGACGACGGATAATGCGCGAAACCCGGCCCCGCGACATTGACGAAGAGATCCGTGACGCGGGATTCCTTCAGGAGCTGGATCGTGCGCTTCCAGTTGCCCGGGTACAGCCCGCACCCGGAGTGGTCCCATACCGCATGGATCTCGCCCTTGCGCGGCGATTGCCTGACCGCGAGCTCCTTCAGAGCCTCCGTCCGTGCGCGCTCCCTCGCGGCGAATGAAGCCGCGTTCCATAGCGACGGGTCTGCCGCGCCGCACATAGCCGCCAGAAGCTGGGCCTTTGCCGACTCGTCACCGTCGGCGAGGAATACGTGGGTCATCCAGAACCCGGCGTCGGACTTTATCCATGCGGCGTCGCCGGTCACCTTGCCGGAACGGTCCTTCCAGTTGGCGATTGTCCAGCTGCGCCCCTTTACGGGCACTGCGCGCTGGAGCACCGTGGACGTCTGGAGAATGGACTTGGGGCAGCCTTGCACGGACGAAGTGTCGAAGTCCATGCTGCTCCACGCGCCAGGATATGGAGCCGTCGCGTAGCCGAGCACCTTTACCCCCATGAGGTTCGCGAGAGCCGGAGAAGCAGTGTAGAAGACGACGAGCTTTCCGCCGCGCTTCACGAACGACTTGAGGAGAGACACCTCGGTCTCGGAAGGCTCGACAAAACCGACCGCAAACGCCATCTTGGCTGAGGCAAGCGCCTTTGCCATCGTACCGGGAGTCTCCACCGGCGCTTCTATGCATTCTCCCTTTAGCCATCTCGCGACATGGTTCGCAAGCGACGTATAGTAGCCCGCATCGTGCGCCAGGACAACGACCTTGGGGGCGGCATCCGCCGCAAGGGCGAAAAAGAGCAATGCTGCGGCTATGAATCTTTTGATCGGCACGGCGTCGTCAGACGAGCATGTTGTCTATCAGGCGCGTCTTGCCGTCGAATGCGGCGACCAGAACGCATGTGCCGGGCCCTACGCGCTTCGCCGGCTCAAGCGATTCGGCATCGACGCATTCGACGTAGTCTACCTTCAGACCGGCCTTTTCGATGGCGGCGGCGACCTTGCGAAGAGCGCTCTTCGCGCTGAGGGGCGACGCGGCAGCAGACGCCTTGAGCTCGGCGAGCGATCGGGAAAGCACGAGCGCCGCCTCGCGCTCCTCACTTGAGAGGTACGTGTTCCTCGACGAACGCGCAAGTCCGCTCGGTTCGCGCACTATCGGCGCAACCACGACATCGAGATCGAAATTGAGGTCGCGCACCATCCGCTTTATGACCTGGGCCTGCTGGTAGTCCTTCTGCCCGAAGACGGCAAAGTCGGGATGGACCAGATTGAAAAGCTTTGCGACAACGGTGCACACGCCGCGGAAGTGTCCCGGACGCCTCGCACCGCAAAGTCCCTTCGAGAGATCCTCCTCGACGACGTACACCGAGTGGCGATCGAGATACATGTTCTCCGGCGTAGGGAAGAACACTGCAGTCGCCCCGGCCGCGCGGCACTTCGCAAGATCCGCCTTTTCGTCGCGCGGATACTTCGCATAATCCTCGTTCGGACCGAACTGCACGGGATTTACGAACACGCTCACCACTATCTCGTCGGCCTTGCGCCTCCTCGCCTCCGCGATAAGGCTGAGGTGCCCCTCGTGAAGGTAGCCCATCGTAGGCACGAGCGCGATCTTCCTGCCCGACGCCTTCCTCAAGCGGCACCATTTCTGCAGTTTTCCGGGTTCGCGGAATATCTTCATACAACCAGTCCTTTCAGGAGGGCTATCTCCTCCTTGTATCCCTGAAGGTCACATGGGGTCTCCAGATAGAACGGCAGGTCCTTGAGGCGCGGATCGTTCACCATCGCAGCGAACGCGTCAAGCCCTATCTTGCCCTTGCCGATCTTCTCGTGCCGGTCCTTGCGGGCGCCGAGGACGTTCATCGAGTCGTTCGTGTGGATCGCCTTCAGCCGGCCAAGGCCGACCGTCCTGTCAAACTCCTTCAATACGCCGTCGAGGTCGCCGACTATGTCGTAGCCGCCGTCCCAGACATGGCACGTATCGAGGCACACCCCGAGCAACGGCCCCTTCACGCGGCTCTCGACACGGTCGATTATCTCCCGGAGCTCCCCGAAGTTGCGGCCGATCTCGCTGCCCTTCCCGGACATCGTCTCAAGGAGCACGGTCGTCGCGGGAACCTTGCCGAACGACTCGAATATCCTGACGAGCATGTCCGATATGAGCCCGATCCCCTTCTCCGGCCCCTGGCCGACATGGGAACCGGGATGGAAGTTGTACATGGCCCCCGGCGTCAGCTCAAGCCGCCTCAGATCGTCAGCCATCGTCATCTCGGCAAAATCCCTGACGCGCGCATCCGCCCCGGCCGCGTTCAACGTATACGGGGCGTGGGCGAGAATCGGCCCGATACCGTTTCCGGCGGAGTAATCCATGAAGGCGGCGACATCATCCCTGTCTATCGGCTTGGCGGCTCCGCCGCGCGGATTCCGGGTAAAGAACTGGAATACGTTCGCTCCGATCGAAACTGCGGTCTGCGCCATGGCAAGATATCCGCCGGAGGACGAAAGGTGGCAGCCTATCTTCATTCTTGAACTCCCTTCTATTCCCCGACAAGCGGCGCGGTGAGGCGCCTCAACACATCCTCCCCGAGAACGAACACGGCATCCGACGAACCGAAGGTCGCATACCGCCCGCCCGGGGCCTTGTCGCCTATGAGCAGGTTGCGCCTTACGGAATCCTCCTGCATGCGGTCGACGGCGATGACATGCGCCGGAATCTCGAGCCCGTAGCGGCCAAGCCCCCCCGGGCCTATGCGCAGCGTCACCACCGACTCGGACCTCAGCGGATTGAGCGCCGCAAGAAGGTTCTCTATCGCGGTGACATCCGCAACCCCGCCGCTGGCCGACGACTCGACGTTCCAGGCGCGTCGGCCGGAATCGTACACTACGGCGGTCGGCTTCCCCCCTGCAGGGGTGGAGACTATGCGCCGTATGCGGGAAGATTCAATGCGGACGATGTCCTTGGAACGAAGGTCCTCCAGCCTGTGCCGGCCGAGCACCGCCTCTCGCGAAACGCGCACCGGTCTCGAGTTGGTCGATACGCTGACCATCATGCCGGACGACCCGGCGGCGGCGGAGTGCAGGTCGAGCAGTCGCCCGATTATGTAGGCTACCTCGGACTGGTCGGCGGGAGCGGCCACGGGCGCGTCGAGACGCCAGACCCCGTCGGATCCCTTCGCCAGCAGATACTGGTCCTCGCCGTCAAGGATCGAAACAGCCGATATGGACGACTCGTCGTACGGGAAAAGGCGCGTATCGAGAAATCCGTCGGCCTCCGCGAGCACAAGATCCTTGAAGGCGGCGTTGACGGTCACCACCGCCCCTCCGTTGTGGGCAAGGGCATACACATGGCCCCTGTCCGCCTCCTTGCCCAGAGACAGCAGACGGTCGACGCCGTCAGTCCCCTTGAGCGTCACCGTGACGGCGTTGTCGGGATCCAGCCCGTAACCGGCCAAAAGCGCGACCGAGGCGGTATCCGTCTCGTTCGTCGCGCCGACAGGCCAAACGAAGTTGGCGACCCGGGCGTCAAGCACGGTATCGAGAAACTTTCTCACCTTTGCGGCCGATGCCGGCGATTCCCTCGGTTCCGTCATGCGCCACTTTTCCCCATCCCGGGCAAAGCGCATGAAAGACCCTTCGGACCTGCGCACGTCGAGAGCTCCGATCTCGTCGGCGCCTATGGTGAAAAGAGCACGGCTCCGGAGCCCGTCGGCGGCAAGGTTCACCGCCGCAAACACGCCGGCATCTACGACGAACACGGCCTTGTCGGACGAATCCACGGCATATACTCCGTCCCCGGCGGGCGTAGGGGAGCCGAAGGCCAGATCGGCCTTCCCGCCCGGGCCCTCCAGCTCGACAGAAACCATTGGCGGCTCAAGACCAAAGTCCGACCGCCTCCTCCCGAGCTTCGTAAGCTCCGAATCATCCATGAAATCGCGTATCGGCGCAAATGCGATGGCGTCAAGAAGCATAAGTACGGCTCTCGTGTCGGCGCTTGCGGAAAAAGGCTCCGTGAGCCGCCATGCGCCGGAAACCCTGGAAAGCACGGTCGCCGGAGAACCCGCGCGGCATACGGAAATCCTGGTCGCCTCGTCGGCGTCCCTCCACAGGGTCGAGCGCCTAACCATGCGCGAGGCCCCGCCGCGCATATCCAGCGCAAAATGCGCGCCGACAGCCAGGGCTATGCCAAGCAGGAGCCAGAATATCGAACGTGCGTTCTTCACGACCGCCTCCTTCTGGATACCACATAAAGCAGCATGACCAGGGAAATGCCGCCAGGGACGAACAAGCCCGATTGAAGCGCAAAATCAATCCATGCACGGCGATCCAACCCCGTGACGAGCACGTCTCCCGAGCCTGCGCCCGCCGCCATGACGCCGGTGCCGGCAAGATATGCCACACTGCCGAGGATGAAGTCCCTGTTGGCGTTTCCGCGTGATGCAAGCGGGCCATTCATCGCGAAGAGGGAATCTCCCACCACGACGATGCGCGTAGGCCTGAAGGCAAGGTCTTCGCCTGTAGTGCCGCCGCGCTCGATTGCAGCCGCAAAGCATTGCCCGCCGGCCATGACAAGAGGAGTGAACTCGATACGGTCGGCGCCGGCGCCGCCGGCGGCGGACGACTGCACGAATGAAATCGGATGCTCCAGGACGACCTGGGTTCCGGAAAGGGGCGCCGTTATCGGATGGAGCGCAAACTCGGAGGCGACCACATCGCCGCCGGAGAGCGTCATGACGGACGGCGACTTCCCGGAAGAGGCCCTTATGCCCCAGGCGGACAGCAAAGACGACAATCCGCTGCCGTCTGATGAACCCATGAGCACCAGAAGCCGCCCGCCCTGCTTGAGGTATGAGCCCAGACGCTCCGCCTCGATGCGCGAAATATCCTCCCGTCCGCCTGCCATTACGATAAGCGCGCAGTCGGACGGTATGGATGCGTCACCTGAAAGGTCCACAAATGAGTTCCTGAATCCGTCTCTCGAAAGCTCCCTTGCTATGTCGCTCATGCCAAACGCGCCGTAGGAGTCGAAGGCGGCCTCTCCGTGGCCTGTCGTCCAGTATATGCTGCTTCTGTGCGGGGGCGTCGTCAGACGGAGCATTGCCGAGACCAGGCTGCGCTCCGATATGCCGTCCTCCACAGGCAATACGGCCCTCCTGCGCCCGAGCTCCAGCACCACCGACGGCTTGTCCATGCCAAGACGCGAAAGCCTCCGCGCCTCCGGGAAGTCCCAGGTCGGATCGACGAACCTCAATGCGACGGATGCGCCGCCCTGGGCCTCGGACTCCTGCCGCAGGGACCTCAAGAGGTGCGAAACATGGCGATAATGCAGATCGTTGCGGCTCATGAGGCATGTTGCCACGATGCTGCCGTGTGACTCGGCCAGCAGGGCGCGCATGCGCTGGGAGATCCGGTTTTCATATGATCCTATCGGCAGCTCCGCGACGATGCCGATCCTGAAGGTAAGCGCCGTGGTCAGCACAGCCAGGACCACGGAAAGCGATATTGCGAAAAAGGTCGAAAAGCGGGATCCTGCCGCACGGCGTCCTACAAGACGCACGGCCTCCACGCGCTTGGTGCATATGAAAAGAGCCGTAGCCGCAAGCACCATGTAGGCGATCACAGGGCCGAGCGACACGACACCCGATGCGAAATCGACCGCGTGAGCGTCAAGAGGCATCTCCCCGAAGGCCGTGCGGCCCTGGGGCGACCACTCCGCAAAGGCGGCCCAAAGCCCGCGGGGCAGCGTCACGAGAAGCATTACCGATACGAACGCCGATGCCGCGGCATGGCGGAAGAACGCGCTGACGGCAACCGACACCGCGCACCAGAGCGCACCCTGAAGGGCTATCGCAAAAAGGCCGGGTATGAAGTCGAGCAGACCGAGCGATCCGAACGCCGAGGGTGCGTTCACGTGGACAAGGGCAAGGGAGGCCGCGAGGGACGCCACGACCGAGGCCAGCGTCATGATCCAGACTCCAAGGAACTTGCCTGCCACAAGCTCGCGCTCCGGGACAGGCGTCGTAAGAAGAAGGTCTATCCTTCCGGAAAGCCGTTCGTCGCTCCAGACATCCATCGATATGAGCGCAGCAAGGACGGGGAGGAACGGGGCGACGCTCGCAGTCCACACGGAGGGAAGCGAAAGCGCTCCGCCATCGGCGCTCTTGAGGCCGAAGACGAATGAAACGCCGGTCGCCGCCAGGAAGCCACCGACCGCAATGGCGGTGGAGAGGAAGTTTCGCGCGAACCCGATGGTCCGGCGCACGGTAACGCCTGTCGGGCTCACAGGTCCACTCCCTTCAGCGCCGCGTCGACGCGCGACCGGACATCCCTCGGATCGGCCCCGGCAGTATCGACCGTCGCCGACACGACGCCGTCCTTAAGCACGAGGAACCTGGTTGTCCACTTTGCTAGATCGTCTATCTCGTGGCCAGTGACGATGACGCTCGAAAAGGCGGCTGCGTTTGAGAGCACCTCGCCTGCCGCGTCGCGCATCGAAGAATCGAGGCCCGCAAGAAAATCGTCCAGCAGAAGGACGCGAGGCCTCAAGAGAAGCGCGTCGGCAAGGGCGACGCGTTTCTTCAGACCGTTTGAGAGCCACCTGATGGGGCGGCGCAGGATGTCCGTGATGAGACAGAGCTCGGCCGCTTCGCCGACCCTTCTGCGGATCCTCTTGGCGGGTTCGCCCTTGAGGCGTGCACGGTACACGAGATATTCCTTCGCGGTCATGTCTTCGTAGAGCGCGACCTTCTCGGGCATGTAGCCGAGCTGGCGACGGTATTCCGCGGCGTTCGCAAGGGCATTGCGTCCGTCCGAGAGAACCAGCCCGGAGTCGGGCACGGCAAGCGTGGCGAGGACCTTCAGGAGCGTAGTCTTCCCGGCACCGTTCGCCCCGACGACGCTCACCGCCTCTCCGGGCGAAACGACGAAGGAGACGTCCCTCAAGACGGGTCTTCCGCGGTACGTGAAGGCTATGTTCCTTATCTCGAACATGTTCCGGGCCGCCTAGTTCCTTGAGCCGAGGAAGTACACGTAGGCAGGGTTGCGGCTTACGTCCTCGTGCTTGTAGCCGATCTTCCCGAGAACATCCTCGAGTTCGCCGCGCTCCTCCTTGGGCACCTGAAAGCCCACGAGGACCTTCCCGTGGTCCGCGCCGTGGTTCCGGTAATGGAAGAGCGATATGTTCCACCGGCCCGCTATGACCTTGAGGAACCCCATGAGCGCTCCGGGGCGCTCCGGGAACTCGAACGAATATACGATCTCGTTGACGATCGACCTGGAGCGTCCGCCGACCATGTATCTCACATGCTCCTTCGCAAGGGCGTTTTCGGAAAGGTCTATGCAGTGCGATCCCGTGGACCTTATCCGCTTCTGCAGGGCCTTGCGCTCGTCGAGGTCCTTGACCGCGATGCCGACGAAGATGTGCGCGAGGAACCCCTCGCCCATCCTGTAGTTGAACTCCGTTACGCTGTGGCGTCCGAGCTTCTCGACGAACCTGAGGAAGCTGCCCGGCTTCTCCGGGATTGCGCAGTCGAAGATCGCCTCCCGCCCTTCGCCGATCTCGGTCTGTTCGCTGACGAACCGGATGCGGTCGAAGTTCATGTTCGCGCCGGATATGACGCACGCGCACGTCTCGCCCTTCTTCGCAGTCTTCTTGGCCGCCGCAAGGGCGAGCGCTCCCGCAGGCTCGCATATCGCGCGGGTCGCCTCGAAGATGTCCTTTATCGCGGCACAGGTCTCGGACGTCGAAACGTGCACTATGCCGTCCAGGTACTTGCGGCACAGCTTGAACGTCTCCACGCCGGGCTCCTTTACGCATACGCCGTCGGCAAAGAGCCCCGGGTTCTCGAGCGTCACGCGGCGCCCGGCCTTGATGGACTGGTACATGCAGTCGGAGTCCTCCGGCTCGACGCCGTAGACCTTCACCCAGGGCCGCACGCTCTTAACGTACACCGCGACGCCCGCGGCAAGCCCGCCGCCGCCTACCGGAACGAATATCGCGTCGAGGTTCCGCCCCGCCTGCTCGAGCATCTCCTTGCCTACCGTACCCTGCCCGGCGATCACATCCGGATCGTCGAACGGCGCTATGTAGGTGTAGCCGTGCTCCTCGATCTGGCGGTGGAGCTCTTCGTAGGTGTCGGAATACGAGTCGCCGTAGAGCACTATCGAAGCGCCGTAGGCCTTGACCGCCGACGTCTTTATCTCGGGCGTCGTGACAGGCATGACGATCGTCGCCTTCACGCCAAGCTTCTTCGCCGACAGTGCGACGCCCTGCGCATGGTTGCCGGCGGAGGCGCAGATTACGCCCTTGTCGAGCTCCTCCTTCGGGAGCTGGCTCATCTTGTTGTACGCGCCGCGAATCTTGTAGCTGTGCACCGGCTGCAGGTCTTCGCGCTTAAGCAGAAACCTGGCGCCGAGCTTCTTCGAGAGAGACGCCGCCTCTTCGAGCGGCGTCTCGATCGCCACGTCGTAGACGGTGGCGTTCAGTATTCTGGAAAGATAGTCCATGTCCTTCATATCACGGCGCCCGTCATTCTTCGGACGCCGCATCCCCCAGATCTATTTCGGGGAACATCACCTTGGCGGTCGAAAGGTAGTCGGGGAAGGTCTCGACGACCTTCCTGACGATCCCCTCGCCGCGGTTTATCGCATTCGGATCGTCGGAGCACACGATGCGCATCGTAAGCGCCGCTCCGCTCATGGCCTCCGCCCACTCCCTCAGGTTGAGGCGGGGCTTGCCGTTTAGCCGCCCGCCCTCCACGAACGTGATGATAAGCTCGTTGAGGTTGCCGTGGTAGCCCTGGTAGAACTTGACGAACGTAAGCTTCGTCGGGGTCTTGCCGTCGCCGAAGACGATCTCCGACTCTGTCGCGTTCTTGACCTGGCGCCCCTTCAGCTTCGGCTTCTTGAAGGTATAGCCCGCAAGGTTGCGGCGGAACACCTCGTGGGCCGCCTTCATGGCGTTGACCTTGCGGATCTCCACATCCGCCGCGAGGCCGCCCTCGGCCGTCTTGAACTCGGCCTTCATCGCCTCGAGCTGCCTCAGGGCGCCCTTCCAGTCGAGCTGGCGGAAGCTGCCCATGGAGGCGATGGACTCGAACTTGGCCTTCGCCTCGGCGGTCTCCTCCTCCACAAGCTTTGCCCTGGCGGAGGCCATCTCCTCCTGGCGGCGCTTGTCGGCCTCCTCGTCGGCAGCCTTCTTCGCGGCGCGATCAGCCTCGAGCTTCTCGATCCTGAGACGCTTTACGGCCTGCTCGACGACCTTCTTGGCGCGGTCCTTCACGTAGCCCGCCCCCTTGCGGACATTCTCGACATCCTTTGAAGCCTTGATCTCGTTGCACATCTCGGTCACTTCCTGAGAGAGCTTCGAGAGCTTGTTGGCGGAATCCATGTCGTTGCCCTTGACATCGGCGGCGGAGTTGCACGCCGCGACGACCTTGCTCATTCCGTGGCGAACCTTGATCGCCCCCGCCCTGCACGAGTACGCCCTCTCCCAAAGGGCGGTCACGTCGTTCACGACAGGCGGGATCTCCTTGGGCTTCTCCTCGGAGGCGGGGGCCTCGGCGGCTTCGGCAGCCGGAGCAGCGGCCGCTGCGGCGGGGGCCGCATTGGTGGAGGCGGGCGCCGGGGCCGGCGCGGGAGCAGGCTCCTCTACGGCCTTCACATCGTTCGTGGACGCTATCGCGTCGAGAAGCTCCTTCGTCGGAGCAGGCTTCATCATGTCGGCAAAGTCGGGCATGAGCTTGCTGAGCTCGTCGGTCGTCGCCTGGCAACGGCCCTCAGCCGTCGCGACGAGCGCATCGACTTCGTCGGCGAACTTGGCCGCCGTCGTTGCGGTATCGGCAATGGCCGCCCTCGCCTTCTTGATCCCGCTTTCGATCTGGGCCTGGCGCTCGGCTTCGCGAGCCTTCTTGTCGGCTACCTGGTACCAGACCAGGCCTCCTATGACGGCTCCTATGAGAGCGATCGCGCCGACAACGACGCCGGCGACCTTGAGCCCGAGGTTGCCGCCGCCCTCCTCGTCCTCATCGTCGTTCGAGGCCTCGGCCTTCGCCTCCTCGGCGCCGGACGACTCCTTGCTGCCGGCGTCTTCGTCACCGGCATCGGAGGATGGCTTCTTCATCGCCGCCCCGGGGCGCTTCATGGCCATGGTGCGGCGGCCCTTGATGGTCATCTTCCTCGTGCCGCCGGCGGTCTTCTTCTCGCCGGCATCGGAAGGCCTGTCCATGCGGGTCGTCGCGTCGAGGCCCGTCGTCATCACCTTCTTGAACTCCTCGATGAGGGCCTCGAAGCTCGGGAAGCGGTCCTCCTTCTTGACGGCAAGCATCTTCGTGACGAGCGCGTCGATCTGGGGCGAAAGCTCCGGCCTGACCGCACTGGGCTTGGGCGGAGGATTGAGAAAACGCGCCTTGACGACCGCAGTGACGTCGTCGCCGTCGAACGGGGGCTTGCCGGTAAGCGCATGGTAGAGCGTACCGCCCAGGCTGTACATGTCGGCGCGGTAGTCGACGACCTCCTGCTTGACCTTCTCGGGCGAAATGTAGTAGGGCGTACCCCAGATCTCCTTGGTGTCCTTCTGCATTCCTGCAAGGCCGAAGTCGACGAGCTTCGCATTGCCGTTGGAGTCGAGAAGGATGTTCTCGGGCTTGACGTCGCCATGGACGTAGCCCTGGTCGCTCGCGCACTGCAGGGCCTGGGCGACCTGCTGGCAGATCTTCATGACGCGCGGGACGTCGGTCTTGCCCTCTCCCGCGTGCTTCATGAGCGAATCAAGAGACCCCCCGGCGACGAGCTCCATCGCGATGTAGGGCATCCCGTCGCAAATTCCGTAGGAGTAAATCTGGGCGATGTTCGGGTGGATGAGCTTCGCGGCGGCCTGGGCCTCCTTCTTGAACTTCTCGACAAACTCCGGGTCCGCACCGTACTCCTTGTGCATGACCTTCACGGCCACCGGGCGGTCGAGCATCTTGTCGCGCCCCATGTAGACGCCACCCATGCCGCCGGCGCCCATTTCGCGCTCGAGCAGGAAGTTGCCGTTGTCGCCAAAGACTCCGGGTGTAGGTATCAGCTGTTCGCTCATCTTATTATCCTCCATCCTTTAAAAGGCCAGAACACGACGCTGCCGATTCCGCGCAGGTTTTCCTCCGGCACGGGGCCCCAGTAGCGGCTGTCGTTGGAATTGTTGAAATTGTCTCCGCACGCGAAGTATTCGCCCTCGCCCATGGTCACTACTGCCGGGCGCCCCTCGACAGGATGCTCCAGCTCGTAGGTCTCGCCTGGTCTCGCCTTCATTCGCTTTATGTAGTGGGTGCCCTGGGGGAGGCCTTCTATCCCCGTCGTGGAGAAGATCATCACCTCTCCGTCGCGCGGCTTGCGGAAGTTCCACAGCCACCTGTTGACGAATATGAAGTCGCCCGTCGTAACGGTACCGCTCCAGACGCTCTCCCCTTCGCGGTAGTAGCGCCCCATGATCGAGGGGAGCGCATCGGTCGGGACCTTGAACGTCCTGTCGCTGAGGCCCACCGCTACGTCGGCGAACCCGTCGCCCCTCATCCTCATACGGGGAGAGCCGCTCGCGGCGGCCTTGTGGTCCACGACGCTCTCGCCGCTCCACGCCCACTTGAGGACCGAGAGCGGGAAGACGTCCCACGCGCCCTTTTCGGTTCCCTTCTCAGTATGGTAGCCCCAGAGGGTCGGCTGCATCGACCCGGTAGGTATGTTGAACGGCTCGTAGAAATAGGCCCTGAACGCCATTGCGACAGATATCGCAACGACGAGAGTGTCAAGCCACTCCCGTCCATAGTCGCTGAACGACTTGCTGCCGGCGTTCCCCTTCACGTCCTGTAGTTCGGAGCTTCCTTGGTGATGGTTATGTCATGCGGCCTGGCTTCCCTGAGGCCCGCCGCGGTGACGCGGTAGAACCGGCCCTTCTTCTGGAGCTCGGCGATCGTCCTTGCGCCGCAGTATCCGAGCGAAGCCCTGAGGCCGCCGCAGAACTGCGTCATGATGGACTTCACATGCCCGGAATAGGGAACCATTCCCTCGATTCCCTGGGGAACGAGGCTGTCCTCCTCCTCGTTGTCCTGGAAATACCTGGCGCGGCTGCCCTTTCCGTTCTTCAGGGCGGCCATCGAGCCCATTCCGCGGTATACGACGTACTGGCGACCGTTGGAGTAGATCTTCTCGCCGGGGCTCTCCTCGGTACCGGCGAGGACGCTCCCGAGCATCACGGAGTCGGCGCCGGCCGCCAGGGCCTTGGGAACATCGCCGGAGAGCTTGATTCCGCCGTCGGCGATTACGGCGACGCCCGTACCCCTCAGCGCCTTCGCGGCGTTGTAGACGGCGGTAAGCTGCGGAATCCCGACGCCGCATACGACGCGCGTCGTGCAGATGGAGCCCGGCCCGATGCCGACCTTTACGGCATGGGCGCCGCACTTCGCAAGCGCCGCGGCGGCTTCGCCCGTCGCGATGTTGCCGGCGATCACGTCGACCTTCGGGAAGTGCTTTACGATGTACTTCGTCATCTCCATGATGCCCTTGGAGTGGCCGTGGGCCGAGTCGACGACAACAACATCGACTCCGGCGTCGGCGAGCTTCTCCATGCGGGAGAGGTCGCCCTTTCCTCCGGAGACGGAGGCGCTTACGCGAAGGCGGAACTTGTCGTCGCAGTTGACGGAGGTGTTGGAGTTCTCTACGATGCGCTGGACGTCGGTAAAGCTGTAGAGGCCGACGATGTGGCCGTCCTTGTCGACCAGGGGAAGCTTCCCGATCTTGTTCTCGCGCATTATCTCGTAGGCCTTCTTGAGGCTCGTCCCGGGCTTCGCCGTAAGAAGCGAAGTCTGCATTACGTCGGAGAGCTTCGCCGCGTTGAGCGGCGCGAAACGCATGTCGCTCGACGTGATCATGCCGACTAGGCGGTCGCTGTCGTCAAGGACGGGGAAGCCGTTGAACTTGAGCTTCCTCGCGGCCTTCTCGCTTCTCAGGTATCCGATGTCGTCGCCTGCGTGGAAGCAGACGGGCTTTTCGATCATGCCGTTCAGGTGGTTCTTGACGAGGCGCACCTGGGCGGCCTGGTCATCCTCCTCGAGGTTCTTGTGGATGCAGCCGATTCCGCCCGCAAGAGCCATCGCTATCGCCATCGGGGCCTCCGTCACCGTATCCATCGCGGCGGACATGAAAGGCACCTTCATCGTTGTGCGGGAGGTCAGCTTTGTCTCGAGCGAAGTGTCGTCCGGCAGAAAATCGGCATACTGCGTGACAAGGGTCACGTCATCATATGTAAGACCCTCGTAGGGGAAGGTCTTCATGAAGTCGTCCATGTACTTGTTCATATCAAACCTCGACTCTTTGCACTAGTCTACTTTTGGGGAATATTATACCGAATTTTCCGCGCAAAAGCAACAAGCTCCAAGATACGGACGGTCTACTGGCGCGGGTGGGTATCGTGGAATTTGTAGCGCTCGCGCATGAACTTTATGGAGCGCGAAAAGATCTGGTCGACGTTTGCGGCAGACGACACGTCGAGGAAGTCCTTGACCTCCTCGCTGGAGAAGAAGAACCGCGTCTTCAGGAGATGGATGTAGCACCTCTCGGGGTCTTCGTTCCAGAGCTCGCGGAAGCACCATAGGGTCATCTGCCACACTTCGCGGCGGACGACCTCGTGGTCGTGCTTGGGGAGCGCCATCGCCTCGCTTTCGCCGTCCGAGTCGGAATGGGCGCCTTCTATCGAGATTTCGCCGTGCTTGTTGGGGTCGGCGTTCAGCACGTAGCCGCGGACGTAGGTCCTGAGCCACCCCTGGAAGCTCCCGCCGTCGTCACGGTAGAGGTCGATCTTGCGGCGGCCGAGCATGTCCTCGTAGAGCATCCCCATCAGGTCGCCGGCGGTAAGCGAAAAGCGCTTCATCATCTCGGCGCTCCTGAGGGACGTGGACTCGGGCTCCACGACGCGCTCCCAAACGAGCTTCCAGCCGGCGTCCTCGCCGGCCTTCACGAGCTCGTACCATTCATGGTCTGTCATTGCGGAAACCCTTTCTCGGCTAGGCGAACGTAAGGCCGCCGGGCATCGGCTCGGGGACGTCCTTGCGGTGGAGGAAGAGCCCGCTATCGTGCTTGCCCTTGATGAAATCGGCGTACGAGATCCGGGCGTGGCCGTCGCGGACGGCGAGCCGCCGGCCGGCGAACTCGAATACGGCCTCGGGGACGGGCTTTCCGTCGCCTTGGACGATCTCGATCGGGAAGACGCTCTTCTCGTCGGATCCGCCCGGGAAGGTAAGCTTCGCGACCCAGCAGCCTACCGGGTCGACAGTCGGCTGCGACATGAAGGTGAATGTGATCGTCTTTCCCTCAGGAGTTTTCATGGTCTTTGAATTATACCAAAAACTCGCCTGCAG
>Ga0310690_10004641_pt1 | contig 19285 bp, 15 predicted proteins | sample AusTroGonzalo_MG_2_FD_207661 | JGI IMG/M metagenome (GOLD analysis project Ga0310690, IMG submission 207661) | Bovine rumen microbial communities from tropical cattle in Woodstock, Queensland, Australia - Gonzalo_04 (v2) (version 2) | ecosystem: Host-associated > Mammals > Digestive system >...
CGTCGAGCAGGATGAGGTTGTGGTCGGTGGCGCCGCCGCGCACGCTGAAGCCTGATGAGCCTTCGGAGGCCGACTGCACGCCAGGCAGCAGGGTGATGCTCTTGATGACGTCCACCTCGCCCATCAGCGCGGGGATCTTCTTGATGGTGATCATGTCGAGTGTCTGCACGCTCATCGCCATTGCCGTCACGTTGCGGTCTTTGCGTTCGCTGGTGACTTGCACCTCCTGCAGTTTCTCCGCCGTGGGTTGCAACTTCAGGTTGAGCGTGACGGATTTGTTGCCCACGATGCTCACCTTCTGGTGCAGCGTGTTGTAGCCCACGTATGACACGCGCAGCGTGTGTTCGCCGATGGGCAGGTCCAGCTCGAAGCGCCCCCGTTCGTCGGTGGTGGTCCCCGATTGCAGCTGTTCCACGTAGACCGACACGCCGATGAGCGTCTCGTTCGTCTCGGCGTCGCGGATGACGCCCGTCACCTCCCCTTTCTGCTGCGCCAATGCACTGATTGTCAGCGTGAAGAGGAACAATATCGAAATAATCAGTTTGCGATGCATAATCAATTAGACAATTTGGGTGCAAAGGTACGAAAAAAAAGTGAGATTGCTTCTTATGGGATTGCTTCGCAAGAAATATGCAGTATTCAGCGTAGCTAAATCTGTCAAAAATGGTTTCAAAAATCTTTCAAAAATCCCTGCCGGTGTCTTTGATATACGATGATGATTTTTGATTGATTTCTAGCCGTAGGCTATCCCAACATTTCTAGCCGTAGGCTATCCCGATATTTCTTGGACTGACTCCCACCCGGAGCCCTCATGGCGGACTCGATCCGCCATCCCTCGCGCCCTTAACGGGAATACTCCACCAAGCATTAAAAACAGAAAATTGAAATCGAAATGCTGAAAATCGGCGACAAATGGCCGTTTTTATCGCCGATTTATGATTTTCAGATGCGGAAATTACGAATAATTCTTCTTACATAGCCCTAATTAACCTATCCTCCTCTTTCCTGATGCGGCTATCGTAAGTGCCGATGTATTCGTCCTTCTCGTGACGGTTGATGCCTGTGTATTCCAACGAACTGTCTTCATAACGGCGGAATTTCAGGATGGCGTCGTTCATCTGGTCGCTATTGAACACGCCGAACGAAACCAGCAACTCAAAATCGGGGATGGTCAAGGCCGTGACTCGTTGGAACAGCTCAGGTTCCAGTTTGCGGATAATGTCGGTCAAAGCTTCCTCACGATAATCCGTCAGATACATGAAAATCGGGATACGCGTGGCAAACTTCATCAACTTCTCCTGTACCTGTTTGCGTTTGCTCTTATACTTCTTCTCTTCCTCCGTAAGAATCTTCTTTTCCTTTGGCGTAATGTCGTCACCCTTCCTCTTCAAGCCTTTAATCTTCTCGGCCTTGTTGACAATCGTCTCGATGATGTCGCCTCCCAAGGCTCGGAAGCCCTCTATCTTCATGATGGCTTCCATCGCCGCCTTGTTGTTGAGCACCCGCGAAAGGGTCATGTTATCCACATTGACCAAGGTAGCGCTGTTCCAACGACGGGCCAGCAAAGTGGCACTCGTTCCATTATCCACAAAGTCAAGGATTTCTGTGGCGTTGACGATTTGCATGCTGCTACCGTCGAATTGCAGGATGGGCAAGAATCCGATGAACTCATCCACTTTCTGCGTGGCGTTTTTGTGAGAATCGGTATTCAAACGGTTAGCGTAACTAACCACTTGCCGCAAAGCCCGGTTAGGCGCAAAGTCGAACACGTAGCAAGTCTCCTTTTGGATGGTTTTTGAGCGATGGTCCTCGCTGTCAATCACCCAAGGCGATTGTACCCTGAAAGCCGACTGGAAATAAGTCTCGGGCGAGGAGCAGTTGCGCAGCATGAAGATGGCCGACAATGGCTTGATGGTCACGCCAGTAGTCAGCTTGCCGCAGGTCAAAGTAATGGTCTTGGTCAATACGGGGTTGTCGCCCATTGCCCGCTTGACAGGGTCTAAGGCCTCGAGACCGATACCTGCATTGGGGCCGCTACAGTTCACGATGTTGTAGTTCTGATAGAAGTTGTTGGCCGGACGATGCAGTAGGTTCTCCATCGCATCGCATGAGGCCACGCTATACATGAACCATAGCGAATGGTTGCAAAGGTCGAGCAAACGGCTATCGTTGTATGGCAAAGCGGGTGTTTCGTTGAGGGGCGAGTCGCTGTTGCTGAAAATGGAGGCCTTGCCACGAATGATGTCGAGCCATTTCTGGACGGCATTTTCGTGTACGAAACGGGCGTTTCTCCCCTGCCCTTCAGCATGGAAAAACTCGTTGAGGTCGAACTCGTCCATGTCGTATTGCTCGATGAGTTGGCCCAGGTCATTGGGCATCTGGTAGGTCATCATCACCATCGTGGGCAACTCCAGATAGGGATTCGGCTTGCCTTTATAGGTCTCTTTCATCCCCTGCTCATCCTGATACGTCCAGTTGAATATTTGGTTTTCAAGGAACTCGCCGTTGGCGATGGCGCGGAAGGGGGTACCGCTCAGATAGAGATAGTATTTTCCCGTGATAGGCATCAGTTCCTCGTCAAACAGGCGACCGCTCAAGGTGTCGTAGCCGTCTTCGAGCAAGATGTCGTTCATTTCCTGCAGGTTCTCCTTCGAAGCGCCTTCTCCGATGTCCAAAAGGGTTTTGGCATTCTCGTTCCAAGCGCCGAAGTGGTATTCGTCAAGCACAATCAGGTCCCAGTTGATGCTGTGTACCCACTCGTTCTTGGCCTTGATGCCGCCCGTTTTGCTCTTTCCGAGATAATCCTGGAACGAGCCGAAACAGACGATGGGTTTCTTGGGGTCGAGCGTATCAGGCGAAATGCCGTCGTGTGAGCTGAAGAACTGCCAGCCATCAAAGTCGACATGTTGCAGCAGGTCGTCGCGCCACGAGCCTTCCACAGCGGGCTTGAAGGTGAGCACCAGCACCCGCTTGGCCTTCATCTTCTTAGCCAGCTGATAGGTGGTGAAGGTCTTGCCGAAGCGCATTTTGGCGTTCCAGAGGAAATGCAGCGGCTCGTCCTTGCCGTGAGGCGTTGTGGTGAAGTAGTCGTAGGTCATCTTCACGGCACGGGTCTGCTCGTCGCGCATGGGGAAGTCGAGGGTGCGTTGCAGCTCCATCGCGCGGCGGTGCTTCACGGCCATATAGGCTGCTTTCACATCGGCCACCTTGCAGCGAAACCACTCGCCAGCCGTGTTCTCAAAGCCGTTGCGACGAAGCTCGTCATGAACTGCATGGTCGCGGAAGTAGTCGCCGCTGCCGTCGGCATAGAAGGCGGTGTCGAACCACTCCAGTTGGAAGGTCTTGCCCGGCATAATGATGGGATGTTGCTCCTCGATGCGAATGTTGACATCCTCGCGGGTGGTGTCGCCAATCTTCAGCTGACCAGGAAAATGAATGTCGCTGTAGGCATAAATCTGCGGCGTGAACCGCTTGTGCTCGGGTAGTATTTCTTTTTGGGTCTTCATAAGCGTTGGTGTTATTCCATCGGCCGTATCATCGACTCTATAAAGGCAATCTCATCCTTGCTCAGGTCGTATTTCTTGTAGAGCATCTCATCTGTCCACGGGTGGGAGAAATCTTGGAGAGGGACGAATTCGAATGCATCAGGGGGCGTACTTTGTGTAGATGTCTTTGTCGCCACTAAAAGACGAACGAACTTGGTGTTCAAATAGGTGCAAAGATTCGTTGCTTCATCAAAAGACATGTCGCCTTGAGGAGGAATGGCAACCATATAAGTATTGGAGCTACATGAGTTGGGCTCGGAAATTTTGGGTTTACCTATGATAGTATTTCCAAACCCAGGGTTACCCGACCTTGGAATTAGAACTTTGTAAGATGAGATTCTATTAGCATTCCTTGGTATAGTTTTAGGCGATATCCAACAACAACCACCATGAACATATATTTTCGTTGAGCACTTCTCATCTCGATCCTTTCTAATCGGATAAAACTCTTTACCGTCAGCTGATTGTATTTTTCCTTCTTCTTCAGAGATCCATTCGATTTTTGTATGGAAGCCAAAAAACCTACCGGCATTTAACCACTTTGACAATGATTCCTCGTGTTTAGCAAGGACTTTATGGAACACACTCACCTGTTCCTCACTTCTAATAAAAATTTCTGCTCCTTTTTCAAGTAAAGGCCTTTCTGAGTGGAATACTTTGTCTTGGTTATGCGTATATACGCTACAGATTCCATTATAGTCCTTTTCCCATAGAAAAAAGCATACCCCTCCCTTGATTTCTACACCAGAAAAACAATCAGTTGAATCAAGATAATCATGGAGAACACGTATCTTGGATTCTTCCAACATTTTCTTTCTGAACTCATCTAATCCACGTCCTCCATTAAGCCATCTTGCAGGAACAATAAAAACCATATGTTTTGGAGATAGTTCTATCGTCTGTTCTATGAATTTATGATATACAGGAAGTGCACTTGCACCATTACCACCATCATCCATCTGATATGGTGGATTTCCAATAATGACATCAAATTGCATATTCTTAAAGATTTCGTTTAAGTTTTTGTGAATGAACGGATAGGCGTAGTTTTCGATGGTTGCTACGCGGTCGTACTGGGCGCGGTTGGCACCACAGCGGCTGCACTTGCCGTTCTCCCAAGTGTGCTCGCAACGCATATAGCGAAGATTGCCTTGCTCGTTCTTGAAACAGGTGGCCACGCTATATTCTCCATCGGCTTTCTTGGCGCAATACAGGGTTCGACGACCCATCTCGGCAGTAAGCCTGGTAAGTGCGATGCCGAACAATTGCTTGCTCATGATGTGGTCGATGCGCTTCTGTAAGTCAGGGATTTGAGTTTCCAAACCTTTCAACAGGCGTTTGGCAATCTCACGCAGAAACACGCCGCTTTTGCAACATGGGTCGAGGAAGGTGGTCTTGGAATTGCTGAACAGCTCTTGTGGTAGCAGGTCGAGCATCCGGTTGGCCAGCTCGGGTGAGGTGAACACCTCGTCGCTGCTCAGGTTGGCGAGGCAGTTCAGGATGTCGGGAGTATGGCGTTCAGTTTCCATAGGTGTAGATTTTGGTGTAATGCACTAAGGGGAACTCACGTACAGGCTCGTCGAACTGTTTCGCTTCGCCCTGCTCGTCGAAGAGGCTGTATTGGTGCTCCTTCTTCACGAGGAAATCAAACTGGAAATCGCGACGCTGCACCTTGTCGCCAATGAAAGCCCATTCGCTGAACACGATAGGGTTGCCGTCGGCAGCAGTATAGGTCAGGGCATCGCCTTGAACAATGTTGCGTTGCAAGAGGTAGCGGACGTTATTCTTGAATTCGTCATCAGCTTTGACGGTGGAAACAACGAAATCGAACAGGCGTTGGCGGCATTGTTCGGCATTGTCGGGCAACAATTCGATGCCATACACGCTGCTGACCGCCTGAAGGGTGTATTTTGGGAAATCGGTGGCGTTTTTGGCGTAACGCGAGGCTACGGTGGCCAGTTTGCGGCGCAGAATCTCGATGAGGAAATTGCCGTCGCCACAGGCCGGTTCGAGGAAGCGGCTATCGATGCGTTCCGACTCGTCTTTCACCAAGTCGAGCATCGCATTCACCTCACGCGGGTTGGTGAACACCTCGCCATGATCCGCCACCCGCCGTTTGGATTTCACTTGGGTGTTTTCGGGCATAGGTTGCTATTTGTTTGTCAGCGCCTTGCCACCGATTCCACACCTTATTGGCAATCCCACGACCGAAAACAAAAAGGAGGCGAGCATCTCGTCTCCTGTCTGCGGCCTTAGGATGCCGAATGTGAATAGACGAAAATGCCCGCTCCAAAGCGAACATTTGCTTTCGTCGTTCACATTTCCTTTTGAAATTTCCTAAGTTTCAGACAGGTCGGAACAAATAGCAAACGCTATGGTTTATAATATGTTATCTAATCAGTTATCTTCTCTGTTCTTTATTCCATTTTAATCTCGCCTTCGCAAATTGCGTAGTCGATGTGTTACAGAGGGCAAAGTTAGGGAAAAAAGCAATCCGAAAACAAACGGCTGAATAATTCGGCAGAAACAACGAGTTTTTCACGTTTTATCGACTCAATTTGATATTTATGTATATATTTCGTGATTTTTTCACGAAAAATTGAATTATATATTGCTATTTCGGTTTTTTGTTGTATTTTTGCACCCGTATTTCAACAAAAAAAAAACCGACTTATCATGATACAGGAGTTTCAAGTTCAGAATTTCTTTAGCATCAGGGAGCGGCAAACCATCAGTTTCGTGCCGACCCATGACGAAAACATGCGTGGGCAATACGTCCACGAAGTGGCCGATGGAGTTAATCTCCTGAAAATCGGCATTGTGTATGGCAGTAATGCCAGCGGCAAGACCACCTTGCTCAACGCCTTGTCGTTCTTCCGCAGCTTGATGCTCGAAAAGCCCGAAACCATATTTGATGGCATGGGCTACTTTCCTTTCCTGCTCGACAAACACAGCGAGAATGAACATTCGTACATGCAGATGACCTTTTGGGTAAAGGGGGAAAAATATGTGATGAACCTGGAATTCGACAGCAATCGGATTTACGAAGAGTCTCTGATTGTCTATGCCAGCGCCCGTCCCGCTTCGCTTTACAAACGTCTCTATCAGCCTGAATCCGACCACACGGAGGTGGTCTTCGGCAACAAAGCCGGAATTGACAAAGCGGCTCAACATGCCATTGAAGGGAACACCACCAACAACTGCACGGTAATGGCTGCCTTTGGACAATCGAACGCCCGTGCCTCTAAACTTAACGACGTGTTCGAATTCTTCTATTCCGGCATGCAGGGCATCATAAGTCCGAGAAATTATTTGTCGTTCGACGTGAAAAACGAGCTCCGCAACGACAAAGACGGCAAAAAGAAGCAGTTCCTGCTCAAAATGCTGAAAGCGAGCGACTTCAATATCGTTGACATGACACTTGATGAGCGTGAAGAGTCTATTACACCAGAAATGGAAAAGGTCATCAATAGTGCCCCAATAACCGAGGAAGCGAAGACCGAAATGCTCAAGCGCGGCACCATCAAGCATGATGAAATCATGTTCAGCCACACAGGCGAGGATGGAAACTACGAGTTGCACGAACAACTGGAATCTGCTGGCACTCACCGGTTCCTTGGGATGTCAATGGTCTTGTACTATACATTACACGAGAACTGTTTTATCCCTATTGACGAGATAGAGACCAGCATCCACTATGAGCTGCTCTCTTATTTCATCAAACTGTTTCTCGCCAACAGCGAGGGCTCGTCTCAGCTGCTGATGACCACCCACGACATCAACCTGCTGAACGAGGATTTCATCCGCAGAGACGTGGTGTGGTTTACCGACAAGAGCAAGGTGGGAGCCACCCAGGTTAAGCGACTTTCTTCACTCGGTCTGCACAAGACGATGAATCCGTATAACGCATACAAGCAGGGCAAGTTGGTGAATCTGCCCTTCCTCGGAAGTATTTACCTTGAAACAGAGTAACGGCACATGGCAGTAAAGAAGAGTATAGCAATCATAGGCGAGGGAGAAACCGAGTGGTGGTACTTTGAAACCCTCCGCGTGGCTTGCCGCTATAAGTTTAAGGTAGCCCCCGACTTCCCTCAGCATTCAGACATACCCCACATGGCGAAACTGGCCAAGGACTATGTGAAGCGCGAGACGGACTACGTGGTATGTCTAGTGGATATGGACCGTTTACTCAGGGTACCTGCGGAAATGGCAACCTATCAGAAGCTGAAGAAGAAAAGCAGCCGTAATGTGATTTGGATTGAGACCAACCCGTGTACCGAGTTCTGGTTCCTGCTCCACTTTCTGCCGCAGCTTTCCACCAAACATTATGAAAGCTGCGATGAGGTGCTGCCCGATTTGCAACGGTATATGCCTGGCTACGAGAAGACCGCCCGATACTTCAGGAAGAACAACCTGTACAAGTACCTGACGGAGCACGGCGACCTCGAACGTGCCATCGGCTATGCCGAGGAGCTGACCCGCCTGAGTGAGGCGACGCCAGAGGACAGGATAGCATATAGTCAAATGCATAAGGTGTTCGAGTTGATAGCGGAGATGAATGCGGAGGAGGGAGAGAATAAGAATAGGAAGGATGGAATAAAGAAAAACATATAGGTTTAGTAATTGTCAGAAATGAGCAAACTGGTTTTTAACAGCATCGCGGTCGAAAGACGCAACAACTACAAAGTAATAGACCTCTTCGCTGGATGTGGAGATTTAAGCATGGCTATGAGGAGTACATGGAAGTATGCGACTATCCGTGTAACAAAAGAATCATATGAAAGCCTTTGGGAAGACAATCCATGTTTGAGTGAATTGGCCGAGGTTTTTCTTGCCAACTGGGAAATTGAGCTGAACGACATCCCAAAAGGCGAACAATTCTCTGTTAAGGTAGACTTGAATGATTTATATCGTATCGGCAGATATGAAATGACTCAAAAGATTGTTCGTTATTTCAGAAGTCTGGGCTTTCCTGTTTGCCGCGATTTTATTGGAAGAATTGAAATATGGATTCCCAAGGATGAAGGATACTCCATCTTATATAATAGATATACTCTTAAACCTTATTATCAAGACATAACCGATGGATGGCAGATTGATGTCAGCCATAGTGGTGAGAGTCGATGCTCAAAGAAAACCTTGTACGAAGTTGACCTTGATGATCATGGCTTTGATGTAATAGCTGGTACAGAAGTGCTTCACAGAAAGCAAGTCAAGCAACACCATTTCCAGAAATATGGTGGCGGTTGTCCCATCGTTAACAAGTACACGAAGAGAGTGTTAGGGTTGTTAGAACCTCATTCCTATGACAGGAACAAGTATGCCACAAAGATGAAGAAAATAACCGACTTTATCCGTACTTACCTTGTAACTTCTCAATTTCAAGATGCTTTGGACATTAACATATTGAATAATGGAGAGTTGATTCAAGTAAAGACTGATGATATACTCATGGTTGACGAGAAGGCTAGGAACCTTATTTATGGCGATGGTTATGTTGGTGCTATGCCTCGTAACGAGTTTTCCCAGCACGGGCCTTACTCCCAGCCACAACCATTCAAGTACTTCTTTATCAGTTTAAACTCTCCAACGAGTAATGCTGCAAGAAATCGTCTATACAACATTTTCCAGAACGGTCGTGACTCTTCTGTATTACGTCAGGGTGACCAAGAGTGTGGTAAAAACAAGATATTCAAGCGTTTGGGCGAATTTCTGAATCAGCCGTTGTCTTGGGTGTCTAACTTGAGCCTTTCGTACTCTTCATACGACACCGCATTGACTGAACTGCAAAAGCATCTAATGGATGACAGTCGTTTTATCCCTGGGACCAATTATATCGCCATCATTATAAGCGAAATCCATAAGGATGCTCCAGACCCACAACTACATGAACTGTATTACAAAATGAAGGAGCTATTGATGAAATCCAAAATTACTTCGCAAGTAATCTATGCTCCGAACATTAATGAGAACAGTTTCGCATACTTCATTCCCAACATAGCTGCCGCAATCACAGGCAAGCAAAATGGCATGGCTTGGGGACTGGAAAGCCTTTCTCAAAAAAATGACATGATAGTTGGTATTGGAGCATCCAAACAGCATGGACACAAGCCTTATCTTGGTACTGCTTTCTGCTTTAATAAAGAAGGGCAGTTCCGTGAGTTCGATTGCTGCCAAGCCGAAGATACAGAGGCGTTGGGTACAAGTTTGAAGAAAGCTTTGTGGCAGTTTTGTAGACAGTATGGAAAGCCAGATAGACTTATTATACACTATTACAAGAAACTGAAAAAGGCTGAAAGCGAGCAGATAGAAATGATGCTTAAACAGAATGGACTTCAATGTCCTGTGTACGTGGTCAACATGGTCACTGCCGTAAATGATGATTTAATCGCTTTTGACAACAGCAAAAACGACTTTATGCCCCTGAGTGGAACTTATGTTCATCTAAGGAACACCCAATTCCTGCTCTACAACAACGAGAGATACTCGGAGGACGGGAAAAGCGATGTGTTGTTCCCAATCAAATTGACCATTACCAGTGCCAATACAAACACAGGTGGAATATTAACAACAGTAGATGCCGTTGATATCATTACACAAGTTTATCAATTCTGTCGACTATATTGGAAGTCTGTCAAGATGCAAAATGTACCTATTACAATTGCTTACCCAAAGCTAGTAGCACAATACGTTCCACATTTCAACGATGAAGATTTGCCTGAGTTCGGAAAACATAGCCTTTGGATGCTCTAATCGATTGCTGCTATGACATTAACTATTATTGATAGCATGTTGAGAGGAGATTTGCGTAGGCAAATACTTTCCTCTTTGAGAACAGAAAAAGAGATTTCTTTGCTCTGGCGTGACTTGACGAAAGCCTATTCTCAAGGTGGGCAAAGCCTGATGGCATTAGAGGAGTCTCTAATTGCAGCTGTTGAAACAAGCGGATTGGTGCAGGTGTCTGCCGACTATAAAGATGACCGAGAAATACGTCAGGGGGCAGAACAAGCAAGAGAACAAGGCATAAACTTTGGAGAAGATGACTATACCAGAGTCGATGAAAAGCTAAGTCTTGATGGAATTTTTCCAGTTGTTCAGGATACGACTCCAACGGACAAATTCCTTCATTTGCTGGTCAAGGTTGAATGTCGCAGAACAATGGAATGCCTGCTGATGTTGGTAAAGTCTGTTCATGATGATAGTGTGGTACGCACCTATATTCGCAAGTTGTTCTCATATATAACGTCGCTATGCAAAGACGCAAATGACACATACATAAAGGAGTCGCTCACCCAATTCTACTTTGAAGTATTCCATACCTTCAGAATGGTATTGGAGAAAAACCCACAGCAGAAGTACGAAACAGACTTTGAGAATTTCGTATTCGAATGGAAGAACGAATTTCCTGATGCAGAAGTTGTTGCGCGATATAACAAGATGACTAATGTGTTTGTTCCCGCTATGAATATAGGTTCTGTTTCATCAAAGCAAGAGATGTCAAAGCAAACTGCGTCTACGGGAGGTACTGTGAAAGATAAGTTTGATATGTTCTTGGAGGCTGCAAATCAATTCACCTTTTCAGAAATGCCGAAAGTCAAGGAACTTGGTACGCCTCAGAAGATTCGACAGTTGGTGGAATGTATTATACAAGATAAAGGTTCCGCTTATGATACGTTTGGTCATGCCGCTGCTATGTTGGAATTTCTGGAATTCCGTAAGTGGATTGCTGAGAAACATGTTAGTGATTACAAGATGAGACAATACGACTCTTGGTGTTCCAAAAACATCATGAATAAAGAAAGTGGCACAGCTTTTAAGCATTACAGATTGTCGGTTGCCGTTGAACCAGATGACACCCAAAATGATTCATACAAGTATCTTGGTTGGAAGTACAAGGATGGCGTGAAAGAGGAGTACAATAAGATACTCGAAGGATAGCGATAATTTCATATTTTATTGGCCTTTGAATGGTAAGCGAATACTGTTCAAAGGCCTTTTTTATGCCCAAAATTGAACAAAGTCCAAAAAAGTCCGAGTTTCGTACCCTGGGTCTGAAAAGGTCTTTCTATTGATTTACAGGGTACTAAAGGGTCTTGTGTCCTTTGCGCCACGGTTGATATTGACCGCAACAATTAAAGCTTTAAAAAATGAATAAACAAAGCTTAATGACATCTGGCAGAGGACTAGAACAAAGAGACAGCAGGCCTCGCCTTGTAGGAGACATCATCAAAGAGATGTTCCTTAGTAATTCACCTCTCGCAAAGGACTACCGCAGGTTCCTTGCATTACAAAAGAGTAGCGCGGAGAAAGGAGGTGAGCTATGAAATTGAATACTGAGTTGTGCATCGACCTGAAAACCATCCTCCTTGACGACTGCATCGCCAAGCTGGGCAAGGACTATCAAGGCGTGCTGAAGCACGACAAAGAGCACCACTACACCTTTAGGGAGATACAGCCTTCGGCTGCCTATAAGCGCAATCCGCGCATCTACAACGGCAAGTACATTACGCTTACCCTCAGAAAGGACGGCTCCCCTCAATTCAACTTCAAAGCCGTGAGGCTGGATGCCGACTTCAACGACGAAAGGTATGCCCTCGGGGTCTATAACGAAATTCGCGAGGCACTCAGTTGCCTTGTAGAGGAAAGCTGAACACATCAGTCTCAAATCTCAGTCTCAGTTACGAAAAAGGTCACAATCCATCTCGAAACCCTCTTTTTAAAGTCTTATAACTTATTATTAATCAGATATATAGATATAAAAGAAGGAAGTATGGACAGGACAAAAAAAGCAACTGAGACTCTGAGACTGAGACTACAGAACACGATTTAGTAACAATTTAAATTCTTATACGACAATGGATTATAACATTTTTGACAGCACAGCACCCAAGATGCCGAGATCATCAAAAGGTACAGAATTCTGTAAACTGCTCCTCTCACAGGCCACTAAGGAGATGCGGGAACCGCTCGTTCCGATGGCAATTCCCGCTCTCGCCGCCCACTTGACCGATGTGGAGTTCATGTATTGCGACAACAAATATTACGAACTCTGCGGCCAGATGGGGCATTTGATAGGGCCTTCGGGTATCGGAAAGGCACAATTGACCCATCTTGTGGAGGCCATCATGCGGTCTTTTCGCGACCATGATGAGACTGAGTACAAGAAGCTGGTCGACTGGCAGCGCCAGATGAAGACGCGCGGAGCCAACAAGGAGAAACCCGAGCGCCCCGACGTGAGCTTCTGGTTCCCGCCTGCTGATTTGACCAACGCCGCCTTCATCCAGAACGCGATGGCATTGGAGAATATGGGCGGGCGCACGCAGTACCTCAACCTGCCTGAAATCGAGATGGCCGACCGTATCTGTGGCGGACACAGGGCCGTGAGCCAGATGATCCGCAACATCTACGACCGCCAGCGTGCCGGAGCCCTGCGCGCCACCGCTGATGGCGTGACCGGCAACCCGATTCTCAGGGTCGACATCACGTTCAGCTCCACCCCCGACGCCGCCCGCGCTTTCTACAAGAAGGATCTGACCAACGGCTTCTTCGGACGCATCCCCTTCGCCTACAAGGCACGTGGCGAGCGCAAGGGCCGCATCCCGCGCATGGGTTCATACAACGATGAGTTCCTCAAGAAGCTTGACGCATACATCCTGCGTCTGGACAATTGCAAGGGCAAGTTCGTGGTTAAACCCTTGAACAAGGTGGCCGACCATTTGGCCGAAGAGATGGCCCAATTGGCCGACCTGGCCGATGACGACATGCTCTTCGAGCTCTCGCACCGCAGCATCTTCTCAGCCTGGAAGAAGGCCGCAACCCTCTGGATTCTCAACGACCAGACGTGGACACGCTCCATTGGCGACTACATGGTCTGGTTCTGCTACTACGACCTGTGGTCGAAAGTCAAAGTTTTCGGCGACTTGTTCAAAGGCGCCGAGGACCATCAGGACGAAGTGCAGAGGAGCGGACCCAAGAACATGCTCGACAGCCTTGAGAAAGACTTCCACGAATACCAACTTGAGGCTTTGCGTGAAAGCTTGGGCAAGAGCAAGGCGGGCACCAAGCATCAGCTCAACGTTTGGAAAAGCCGAGGCTTCATTACCTACTCGAACCAGACCGGCCTCTACACCAAGACCGACGAATACCTGAAAGGCAATGGATAAGCTCGAACTTCAAAAGCTCCGCGAACTGCCCATCGAGGCAGTCGCGGAGCGACTTGGCCTCCAAGTTACGCGCCACAAGGCCCTCTGCCCCTTCCACGACGACCACCACGCCAGCCTGTCCTTCTCCGTCCGCCGCAACACCTTCAAGTGCTTCGTCTGCGGCGCCGGAGGCGGCACGATCGACTTGGTGATGAAATGCCAGCGACTCGACTTCAAGGAAGCCTGCCTTTGGTTGGGAGATGAAGACGCAAAAATAGCGTCGCTTTGCGCTTCCCCCTCTCAGAGGGGGGTAGGGGGGAGTAATCCCACCTTCGATGCTTCGCGTTATGAAAGGTTCTTCGAGCGCCCGTGGCTCTCGCCCGAAGCCCGCCACTTCCTCTTCGACGAGCGCAAACTTGACCCGCGCGTCATCCGCTGGTGCCGCCTGACCTCCTGGCGTGACCGCAACGGCATCGATTGGCTCCAAATTCCCTATTATAATAAGGAAGGAAAACTGGTGGGTGTCCAGAACAGAAATCTCCTTAAAGGTGCTTTGCCTCGCTTTAAATTTCCGCAAGGATCAGAGTGCGGCATCTACAACCAACCCGTCTTGAGCCTGCTAAAACCTGGCGAAGCCCTCTACATCACCGAAGGCTGCTCCGACTGCTGGGCTATGCTCTCCTCGGGCCACAAGGCGATAGCTATACCTTCAGCCACTTTGCTCTCAAAGACGGACGTCGCCCAACTATCAACTATCAACTCTCAACTATCAATTAATTTCCACATGTTCCCCGACCGCGACGCCCCCGGCGAGCACCTCTTCCTCCAGCTGAAAGCCGTCCTGCCCAACCTTGAGCATCATCAGCTGCCCCCAGACTGCAAGGACTACAGCGAGTATTATTTGTCAACTATCAACTGTCAACTATCAACTATCAACTAACAAAATGGATACCTTCATCATACGAGCCTACACAAAAAAGGAACTGGCGATGAAATACTTTCCCGGAAGCCTGCCCCGCACCGCCGTCAACCACCTGATGGCCTGGATAAGGAACTGCAAGCCTCTCTGGGCTGAACTTCAAGCAATGGGCTATCAGCCTGTCAGCAAGGCGTTTACACCCAGACAAGTGAAAGCCATCATCGAGGAACTGGGCGAGCCGTAAAAAAGTGAAAAATAATGTTCCTCTATCGCACGGCATCCTCCGCCATCGCCCAAGTGCCGGCTGGGGATGCCGTATTTTTGTATCGTCTTTGAAAGCAGGCACGAGCGCCTGCATTTGCAGACTCCCCGAGTCCCCGCGTGCACACTCCTGGGAACAACACGTGCAGACTCGAGAGGCTGCAAAAACGAGACGAAAAAACTGAGTGATTAACCAGACTGCCCAAGCCCTGTTTTGCAGTCCCTCCCCAAAAGAGCGGGAGGTTATGGAGAGGGTTCTGAACCATGATACACATCAAGGCAAAGCAACAGAACGTTTCGTTCGAAAAGGATGTCGAGAAGCTGGCATTCGTGCTCTCGGCGCACCTCTACAACACCCTCGAAGCCAGCAAGGTCATCGAGGAAGCAGCCAAGCGCTCAGGCATGAGCGTAGGCGTCATCAAGGCCGCTTGGGACGCAGCGGGTGAGGTTATCCGCACCTGGGCCACCGAAGGCCACAATGTGCCCCTGCCCGGACTGGGCTCGATGCGCTTCAGCGTCCGCTCGAAGAGCGTACAGAACGTCGAAGACGTCAAGACCTCGCTCATCACCGCCCGCCGCGTCATCTTCATCCCCTCGAAACAGGTGAAGGACGAGCTGCAGGCCACCAAGATTGCCATCACCTGCTACGACAAGGACGGCAACATCGTGAAGCGCGTCACCAGCGCCGACACCAACGACGTGGAAGACCCCGAGCAGGAGAACAACAGCGGCTCCAACAGCGGCAGCCAATCGAGCGGCTCCAATGGTAGCTCCAATGGTAGCTCCAGCCAGGGCGGCTCTTCGACGGGATCTGAGACCTCGGGCACTCCCGTGCTGACCATCAGCAAGACGGGTAGCGGCTCGGCTTCTGTGACTGCCGGCGGCAACATGGTGAACAACGGCGCAAGCATTGCTGAGGACACTCAAGTCAGCATCACCATCACTCCCGCTACTGGCATGACGCCCAGTGCCACCATCAACGGCAACAACGTGAGCCTCACTGAGGATTCCGGCACCTACAGCGGCAGCTTCGCAATGCCCGGCACCAACGCCACGCTGGTGATCAACACCGGCTCGTCCGGCGACGGGGATACGAATTGATGTAAGATGTAAGAGGGTACTCCCCCTACCCCCTCTGAGAGGGGGAAGCGCAAAGCGCCCCTGTCAGGACTCGCTCCTGGCGGGGGCTGCTTTTTTATTCTGCTCACCGTCACAATATCCCCATTATCTCTCTTAATTCCTTCACCTCGTAGGTTCTTTCGCCCTCGACGGGGGCGCCGGTGGGATTGAAGAGGAGGGTGTCGAGGCCGGCGGCACGGGCGCCGTCGATGTCGACGGCCATCTCGTCGCCGATCATCAGGCTTTCCTCGGGGAGGGCACCGGCTTTGCGCAGGGCGTAACGGAAGATTTCGGGATTGGGCTTCTTCACCCCTACTTCCTCGGAGACGGTACGGGTCTCGAAATAGGGCTCCAGGCCTGAACCGCCGAGCTTGATATGCTGCACCTCCTGAAAGCCGTTGGTGATGAGATGGAGATGGTATTTGGGCTTCAAGTAGTCGAGCAGTTCCATGGTGCCGGGCACGAGGCGGACGATGCGGGGCGACCAATAGACATAGTCCTCGCTCAGCCGGTCGGCCAGCTCGACATCATGGATGCCGTAATGCTCCAGAGGCTTCAGGAAACGGACGCGGTTAAGTTCTTCCTTGGTGATCTGGTCAGCGCGATAGAGTTCCCAAAGGCGTTCGTTGAGGGGATGATAGACCATGTGGAAGTCGTGTGCGCTGGGGACGCCGCGCTGCTTCAGCCCGTATTTCTCATAGATGCGCTCAAAGGCCACCTCGGCGGCAGCGTCGAAGTCCCAAAGGGTACGGTCCAAGTCAAAAAAGATATGTTTGTATGCTTTCATCTGCGTTTTTTTTGTCACAAAACACTCAAAACCTTCAAAACTACTTATCCTCGGAGTTGGCGGCACACAACCGTGTTGCCGCCGGAAAGCGAGCCGGTTGGCCGCTTTCCCCTCCCTCGTTTCGCTTGCCATCTGTTTTGACCGTTTTGCAGGTTTTGTGTTGAATCATCTGCCGTTGCCATTCGAAGAGGGCGACAGCGGCGGCGTGACTGACGTTGAGGGAACGCGTGGGACCGGGGACGGGGATGTAGACCACCTGGTCGCATTGGGCCAGCAGGGCTTCGCTCAGCCCGTGGCTCTCGCTGCCCACGATGAAGGCGACATCGGCTGGCAACTTGGTGTCGTAGATGCAGGTGGCATTGTCGGCCGTCTCGATGGCGACGATGCGCTTGCCTTGGGGCACGAGAGCGCGCAGGTCCGTGGTCTCGCTGAAATACCACTTGATGTTATCGCGGCTTGAGGCGGCGGCGCGCCGCACCTTGCCCAGCTTGTGCTCCTCTTCCCTACCCAGAAAACAGACCTCCGTGGCGCCGATGTTGTCGGCCAGACGGATCAAGGCTCCCATATTGTCGGGAGTGAGCAGGTGGTCGGCGATGAGCATCGGACGGGGCACGCGCTCGTAGAAACGCTCAGGGCTGAGCTTCTCAAACAGGTCGTTGGATTTCAGGTAGGTCATAAGCGGGCTTATTCCACGATGATTTTACGCTTCGTCACGCGGTCGTCGGCATTGATATGCAGGACATAGACGCCCTGGGTCAGCTGGCCGCAATAGACGTGGGCCTCACCCGTCGCGCTGCCTTCGAGGATGCGCTGCCCGAGGGGGCTGTAGAGGGCGTAACTGAAGGGTCGTTCATAGCTGATGTTGAGGTAGTTGCGCACGGGGTTGGGATAAACGCGGAGGGTGCTCTCTATGCTGTCGATGCCCAGTACGGTGACCTGGACGGTGGCGAAGGCGGGAAGCCCCTGCTGTCCGTCGTTGTTGATGGGGGTGACGCTATAGGTGAAGGTGCCCAGGTTGACCAGCTCGCTGAAGGTGGTGGCGTGCTGTGTGGCGATGGGCAGTCCGTCGCGGCGGATGATATAGTCGTGGTCGGGATCGTTGGCCTGCCAGTTGAGGGTGACGCGGTTTTCATCGACCTCAGCCTCCAGCTCCACAGCCGGCATGAAGGTGATCGTCTGCACGGAGGGGAACTGCACGTCGTCGATCCAGCAGCAGTCGTCGCCATAGCTGCCGTTGCTGTCCTTCTGGTAGATCCACTTGAACTTGTGGTTGCCGGCGTTGACGGCGAACACCTCGCGACTCCAGTCGACTTCGCCGCTCCATTCGGCCTTCGCGACGTTGTCGATATAGAAGGTGAGCTTGTCCTTGCCCGCCTCCGAGCTGATGCGCTTATAGAAGCTGATTTCGCCGTTCTGGGCCACTTCCATCTTGATCTGGAGGGTGGTGACGTTGACATGGGTAATCGCCCCTGAGCGGGCGCTATACATGCCTGTATGGGCTGTGCTGTTGTCTATGGTCCAATGGGCGCCGCCGAGGGTCTCCCAGGGATAGGCGCTGAAGTCGCCCGACTCGAAGGTCTCGCGGACAGGACCTATGCTGAGCATATCGGTGCCGCTGAGGGCGTAAGGGGCGGCATCCATCTGGTAATAGACCTCGTAGGTTGAGCCCACGGGCACGCCGGCGTTGCTGCTGAACGAGGCATGGGCGACGGCCTCCTGCCCCGCAGGCAGTTCGCCGAGGGTGTATTGGACAGGGTTGATGACGAGGTCGGACGAGCTGCTGTAGAGCTGTATCGTGGCGTTATGGGCATCGGACGAGCCGATATTGCTCACGCCGACGAGGAGGATGCCGGTCTCGCCCGGATTGACGTTGGCGGCGGGACGGAACTCAGAGATAACGAAGGCAGGCGCATGAAGGGGGACGCGGAAATGGTTGGTCCAGGTCTGCCCTTCGGCGGTGCAGCTGAGGCTGAACTCGGCCTGAACTCCGTCGGTGATATGCTCGTTGACGGCAATCTCGAAGGTATTGCTGAGGGTGTAGGAAGTCATGGGACCGATGGCGGGAATGACGCCGCTGCCGTGGGTGACGGTCACGTAAGGCGAGTCGGTCGTAAGGCTGACCTGCACGTTGTTGGCGGTCTGGTTGCCGATATTCCGGACCGCGACGCTAAGGTTGACGGTATCGCCGTAGTCGGCCTGATGGTTGTCGTCGTCGATGCTGAAGCTGTCGTATGTGAGATAGGCTCCCGTGGCGGGGATGATTTCAATCTCGCGCGCCTCGGTGACCTTGTTGAAGGCCGTCACAACGAGGAGGGCGGTACCCGTCTCGGTCTGTTCGGGGAAGTTCAAAACACATTCCCCGTTGACGACGGGAGCGCAAGCCAACACTTCGCCGTTGAAGGAGAGGGTGGCGGTGGCGTAGTCGACATCGGCCGTAAGGCGCAGGCTGGTCTGTCCGAGCAGGATGACCTCAGGCTGGACGATGAGGTTCATCGCGGTGGGTTGTGCGGTA